>JACCDN010519802.1_pt1 | contig 10367 bp, 9 predicted proteins | sample 7441691 | NCBI WGS metagenome assembly JACCDN01 (sample SAMN15323439, study PRJNA562643) | freshwater metagenome | isolation source: river surface water | place: USA:Blue River Watershed | collected 2017-08-16
ACGCTCTCAGTCACGCTTGTATATGTCTCTAAGTCCCTGAATTCCAGAAATGCATCTGACGCCACAAAGCCTTGAAAAAATCTTTCTAGAGATTGGTGCGTGTGCGTCAATGTCAGAAACGTATCTAACGCTTCAGTCACAGCATCATCATTGCGAGCAGCTAGATGCTTAGCTAAGACTTCAGGCAAATTGCCTGCTAACTCAGCTCCTACCAAAGACACGATGTCTGTCTCTGCCGCGTACAGTGAGTCAATGACGCTATACGCTTGTCTCTGCAATGGCCCATCTAGTCTTGAGATGAGAGGCTTGACTAGTTTGGCTGAGAGTTCTTCACACAGCGTATCAATTGCACTCTCGACCCACTCTTCTGGATCACTAACTGCTTTTGCGTACGTCTTGTCTATGTGATCCTTCAGCGCGACACGCACTGCGATAAGCTGTGATTCTTCAATTGCACCAATTTGTTCAGCAATCACTTTTTGAACAATCGCTGAGAGGTTACGTGTGTACTTACGTGGAGCGATCTTGATTTCTAATGAATCACCACTGGGCTGCTGCAGCAATCGCCAAAAATCTCTATCCAACGCTTCGTATGGCTTAAGGCGCATACCTGAACGGAAACCTGAATCTGACTGAAGAATGATCCGACGACTGGGGGCCTGCATCCTCTTGAAATCACTTTCAAGAAAGTCCCTGAAGTACCCAGCGATATTGGTTGCGACTTCTCTTAGTACAGACGGTTCCACGATTTATTTCTTCTTCAAAATTGATTAGTTTTGCAAGTATCTCATTTGCAATAGACGCTTCTCAACAAAGCTTATGCAGATTGAACGTCACCACCCCCCACACCTGAAAGTCATCTTCTTCCTTGATCAGACGAGGTGGATAAATGGGGTTCTCTGCAATCAGCTTTACAACACCACCGCGCCGATACAGCCGCTTGACTGTGAACTCATTGTTCAGCTGGGCGATAACGATGTTGTTGTGCTTGGGATCCATGCTGCGGTCAACTAACAACGCATCCCCTTCATAGATCCCTGCACCGATCATTGAGTCGCCCTTGACCCGAAAGATGTATGTTGCCTCTTTGTTACGGATGAGCTGCTTGTTGAGATCAATCCGCTCTTGTGTATGGTCAGCAGCTGGAGAAGGAAAGCCTGCAGGCACTTTCCAGCCACAAACGTCCAGCATGACTGAAACTTCAGAGACAAAAACAGGTTGTAGGGGTGAAAGTTTTTCTACTAACATGCTGACAAATATACTGTATATCTATACAGCAAATAAGTATCAAAATGGTTTAACTTCTTGGCGAAGGCTCAGCTCGTAGCTTAGGCATATGCGCCCAAGTCATCATCACCGCAGCCTTAGCAGGATCAGCGCTTAACCATGCCTCGTGGAGATCTGGAGCAATAACCACAGGGGTGCGCTTTTCATCCCCTGCTTTATGGAATTGACGCATCACAGGATGCTCATCCGCATTCACCGTCAGCATAGAGAAGCTAACTACCAGTTCGCCGGAAGCTGGGTCAGTCCAACGATCCCACAAACAGGCAATCCCAAATGGATCACCTGAAGCCAGCTCAATCTTCCAGCGCACCGCCCTTCCCGACTCGTAACTTGGTTCGTAAAAGTTGTCGACCAACACAAGACCGTATTGACGCTGTTTCCAAGGCGTTCGGTAACTTGGCTTCCCTGCCGCTGTCTCACTCCTAGCGTTATAGGTATGACGGGCGATTTTTTCGTCCTTTGCCCATGAGGGAATCAGCCCGAAATTGGCCAAACCGCAAGCGACACGATCAGACTGGTGGCTCTTCACGACCAATGGAGCAGCAAAGCTAGGGTATGACTCAGCCGGGTAATCTGCGGGCAGATCTACCCCGAGCTTTTCTTTAGCCCAATGGTTCTTTTTGGTTGGCGTGAAGTTTGTGCACACGCTGGCAGTTTATCGTCCGCGCTTGAATTTAAGGACTGAAATCGCCCCGTAGCAGTAGCTAGAGGTTAGTGAAAGAGACGCTCAATGTTTTAGATAACCAGGCTCGCCGCGCTATCCGTGTTACTCAAGAAGTTAGAAGGCTCGTTCTCGGAGGAACATGTTTCCTGCGATTGTTGCCGCAGGTTGCAACTCTGTCGCAACCGAGATTGGATGGATGGCGTTTGCATGGTCAATACTGTGTGACCTACGAATGCCAAACAGAAGAATCCAGCCTGGCGCACTTCCCCGAATAGTGTATTCATCCCAATAGATGATAGTTTTTGAAACGCTTTTGCAGCGTTTTGAATTCATCACGGACGACGCGCTATCGATAATTTTCTGAATCTGTCTAGGTATGTTGATCTGCTCGCAATCAGTAAGTATTGCTTCCACATAGCGAATGACGCATATACCAATCTGCTCTTCGGTTTTTTTGATTTGTTTGTTGGCCTTCTGTATCACTTTTCGTACACGATCAGCTCCTGATGACTCGTGAATTGCTTTGACTTCCGCATGCAGGCGCACATTGTGTCCTTGCGCAAATATGTCGGGCATACCATCGTCTTCAGTTAGAGCGGCCTCAAAACCACGAGCTTTTAACCATCCCCAATAGTGCAATTCGGCCAATACATCTTGGCACATCTCTGCTTTCGGTAGGCGAGAAGATAAGAATTTCTTGACGCTTGGATCTATTTCCAGCTGCTCGATGTATGCGCCTTTTGGTCCAAGCCAGTACATTGAATCCAGGCCGAGTGAAAAAAAAGTTTGAAGGACCTTTTGAATTTCAGCCTTAGCGCCTGTTGTACCTGGGCCGAATTGACCGACATGCAACCCATCCGCTGTTGAAAGTCCCATGTCGCGCATCTTTTTCAAGTGCTGCACGGTGACTACTAAAGGATGATTAGCACTGTCTCGAATATCGGCAATGTCGAGAAACCGACTGATCGTAGAGATATAAATATCAAAGTGCTGCCTCCAGTTAATGGTCGGCGGGGAGGTCGGCGTTGTCATACTCCTAGGAATTTACCGGTGGAGATAAGGAGCAGTTGAGTTGCAGAGGTTGGTCGGAGAATTAGCGCACATTCCGCAGTCCTCTTTGACCGAAAGGTGAACACTCAAGCTATTAGTAGACGGCAAAACGCACCTCTGGTGGATCTACTTTTTGTAATGAACCGTCATATCCTTTCAAAAAGAAAGCTAGACGGACTTGATTCATAGAGATGCACTTTTCGGACTCGAAGTACAAAAAGGCTTCATCATGAAACTCGATCGGACTCTCGCACACTTCGCCGCTCCAGTTCAAGTTCAAGTTCAAGGATCGCCTATCAATCCAATAGTTAATGGCTGCCAAAGCAGAGTGCAAGAAGTCTTGCTTTCCAAGAGTGGCATGCTCTACGTAAAGGGCATTTCTCAGGAAGGAAAACCCTTTACCGGGTTCATATAAAAAATGAGCTTCAGTGCTAAATGAATTATTTCGAGTAGGGTCCCTTAGCGGGCCATGTTTATAAAAATCACTCACATCACAAATAATCCGATGTTCAATGCATTCTGCGTTCGCTTCAGTATCTTTTACGCCAACAACATCGACTTGGTGTCGTATTGCTACGGCAAGCGATCCCGCTAAACGTGTTACATCTGACAAGTCAGGTTGAAGCGCCAATCGTCTTGATAGCAGTGCGTTTAATTCATCCCACGGCTTAACGATGTCATTTAAGAAGCGAAGGGGGGGCATAGGGCTAACGTTTGAGGTAGACGGTGTCCTCAGCAAACTGAACTTGACTGAATGATAAGAGGATTTCTAAGGAGCATTAGCATCTTGGAATATCTCCTACATGAGTCCTATGCCACAGCTTTCGGCATCAATCCTGATATTCAGTTCTATCCAACAAGCAGGTACTCTCCATTGCGAGCGATCGCTGACTGCGACAACATCCAAGGTTACGGCAATGTTCCTCCATAGGTAGAGAAATCAGAATGCAGGAAGAGTCGCTGCGTTGTGTGGGGCAACTCATCAGTCATAGCGCGCAGGTCTGTTAATCAATTTCAGGTCGATTTATCTATGAACGCCTACGTATTGACTTCACGGCGTCTCTGTATCGCTAATCGATAAACTCGTTCAACACCGCTGCCTGGCTGGCCATCGCACACGCTGTCGAAATACTCGCCGAGCCAAAGGTATTTGGCAAATACGCTCTCGGAGCATGTTGTGTCTTGTGCCTTGCTGAGAATTAGGTCACGGATTGGTCCTAAACGAGATTGCCACAAGTGTTGATCGGTGAAAAAGGGGGCCCCCATAAATGGCGGCAAGAAATTAAAAAACAAATGACCATCAGGGCTAGGAACCCAAGGAAGCGCGCCGTTTGCATCAGGTCCTCCCCACTCAGCCGAGAGTTCTTTGGAGAGGATCACGCGGGGAGTGGACGCAACATTGCTCTCTAACTCATATGCCCTAATTAGAGCGGGACCGAACACAAGGTTGCCATCATGGAATATCTCACCTCGAGTAACGCCACCACGCAACAGAAACCCAAAAGCTATCAGGTTGGAGGTAAACACAAATAGGGCATTTTGGAGTGCTTCTCTTCCCTGCAGATCATCATCAACACTGATGACCAGCGAGTCCGAAAATTGCGTGATTACAGGATTCCCTGGCCACGTCTGCTCATCGGGTAGCAGGTCGTTCAATGAATTGAAGTGCTTGGCCCCCCCCTGCAATTGAGCCAAGGTCATGCCTAATGCTTTTACGACAGCTCCTCCTCCATGCTCGTTCGATAGGATTGCAGCCTTCCACCCCAATATGTCTAGAAATGCAACGATACCGTTTTTGTAACGAAGCGCATTCTCAAATCTCTCAGCCTCGTCTGCTTGTCGCCTGGCTTCGGCTTCTCTTTCTAATGCACAGGAATCCCATTCGGATTTTTGACGCTCTGCCTGAACCTCTTCCTCGTCTGTAAACTGGAGATAGTAGGTATCGCCAGTTTGTATGTTGGTAGTTAGGTTATACCGCCTGCGGGGATCTCGGGATGTCAAACGGATAAGCACTTTGCCTTCTCGTTTGTATGTCGGGTATTCGCCCGCCAACTTAACAGTGGCGCTTGAAGGTGTATTCATTTTCACAAAAGATTGATCGGATAGTAAATTCGATGCTTGTGATGCGATTACTCATCACAAGGGTCTGCTTACCAAAGATGATAAGAGCGCCGTCTCGCAATAGAAAATTGCACTGTAAAGAGGTTTTTGTAGATCCAACGGGAATCCAGGTGTCAGCTTTCAGGAACATTTCCAAGATGTCCGCTACTGGCCGATAGCAGTCTGACTATCAAATCCGCATCTGCGGCCAAACTGTGTTCAAGCTCTAAATGGCGAAACGCCCTGCCCAAGCCATTTCAGTCCATAGCCGTAAGCGAAATCGGGAAAAAGCCGAAAAAATTCCAATCCGATGATAAAAGTTATCGTCTAAGCTCAATTAGAGCAAACGGTTCTGGCGCCACTGCTTAACCGACTGCAAACCAGCCTCTGTGTCCAATCCTAGAACGTCACGAACAAAAAGCTCTGTGTTACCAGCTCCAAGCAAGACATCTTCACCTGTATATAGATCATCTGCATACTCTCGCAGTATTGCTATTTCACGTTTTGCAGCCTCAGCTCCCTGATCAAAGGACCATGTCTTGATCTCTCGAATCCTCAACAAGTCAGCATTCGGGAAGCGTTTTTTAACGGTGAGATTTGTAATGCCGATTTTGTATAGAGTTTCATCGTGATCTGTCTGAATAGCCAAGTAATAAAGAAGTCCTGGCTTAGTTTGATCGAATCCAGTTACAGCACAACCTGGACACCCTGTACCTTGAATGTGATTCATTGGTAGTTGCCAGAACGAACCATGATCATTGCAAATCAGCTCAACTTTGTCGTGATTGGTTTTGTAGGTGACTCGTGAATAGTCATACTTATCACCATGTTTTTTCTTCGATTTGTCAATGAACTCTTTGAGAGTTAGACGGAGCTGATCAACTGCACATTGTCTGCATCCACTTTTGTACCCATTGGTATGCCCCTGCGGCAGCTGCCAAAAGGGACCGTGTTGCTTACAAATGATTTCAACCTTCGTCTTAGCATTCAAATAATTAACTCGCGAATAGTCATATGTTTGCCCATGAACAGCTTTAGCAAGTTCAATGAACTCTTGTGTAGTGAATCTTTGCCTATCTACATTACACGTAGGACACCCGTTTCCACCTAATACGCTAGCTAAACCGACATTCCACTCGTGGCCAACTAAGCATCTAAATAACGAGTTCTTTCTTGTCCCCTGGTAGGGACCAATCATTTGAATCCCTCTGAGTTTCAATCTCTCATTGATGGTTTTTTCGTCAAGTTTTGCATTCTTAGCGCAATGTGGACATCCAGATTGATGGTTAAGAACAGTGTTTATTTCTGCTATCCATTCATGTCCGAACTCGCATGCAAAGGTGCATTTATTCCGAAGCCCAGTCTGATCACCAATTAATCTAATTCCACGGCCTTCTAATCGCCGCTCGATGTCTTCTTTTGTTAACTTAAAGTTCCCTGCACAATGAGGGCATCCCCACCCTGCGTTAATGATGTATCGGGTCTGAGCACTCCATTCATGCCCTTTAGAGCATCGAATCAGAGTGTGAGTATTGGCATTAACGTATTCACCAACTAGTACAAATCCTCGCTCAGCTAATCGAGCGACTACATCCTCAATTTTTAGTTTTGCTGGCATGTGTCTCGCTTTGAAACTTGCACTTCGATACTAGGTAGGCCAACGCCCCACACCACGCTGAAGCGCTGTAACCTCAATCGCGCTACACATCTGCCCGTACAACTGACTTTGCCAATTATTTACTTGCACGGGGGTCAAAGTTTCAGCCTCCTTGTCGAAACGAGCTGGACTCAGGTTTCGGAGAATTTCCCAGTACCCGACAACCGCATCCTTTCGCTTTTTTAGGATGTCAGTAGAGGGGAGTTTGTTGCTCTTGCTACCGTTAGCGGTCTTTGAGGCAGGAAGCAGATTCCAGGAATCGTTGTTGTGCCAAAGATCAAATGGGATAACGTGATCCACATCGAAGGCGCTCTTGAGACTTGCTCCAGTCCAGACGCACTCCAGATCTGAAAGTCCAGAGTAGATCTTTCGTGCTTCAACTGTTGAGCGCTCATCTTCCTTATCTAGGAGCAAGTTGATCACTGACGCCACATCAACCCCTTCTCCCAACTTAGTTGTTTTCTCAGCCCACTGCATGATGACGGCCTGACTTACCCAATATCCAAGGTGACTCAACTCGATCCACAAGTCTTTCGGAATGATGATCTGCTTGGCCTTTGAGTCGTAATCAAACACCCGGCCAGTGATCAATGCACCACCAGAATAAACAACAGGTCCCTTGACGATTGCGTGCTCAATGTCAGCAATGACGTATTTCAACAATTTCTGATTGGCATCCGACAAAGTTCCTTTGTTGCGGTCAATGCGAAACGCGCTGTAGCCACCAAGCGTTCTGTACTGATCAATCAGAAAATTGAGATTGGTCCGAAACTTGATCGGCTTACCACTCCCTTGCTGCTCACCGTTGAGCTGAGGGATAAATTTCTCGGACTCAATAAGTGGCCAGTAGTACTGGAGCCATTTCTCGCTAACAAATCTGACCGGCAGACCAACCTTGCCATCGGCCAACCATGTAACGCTATTTGGACTTTGAGTTGCTAGCTCCGAGAGCGCCCTGAACAAGGCGAACTTGTAAGTTGCGCTTTTCTTGTCGTGGTTGAGGATGCCCTCAATCTGGTCGATAGGTCTGGTGTTTGCCGCCGACTTGAGCTGGAACAGCAAAGATACCCACTCAATCCCCTGCCGACTCATTGCATCTGAGTTACCCCATTGATTTATGAGCGAAAAACCAAGTCGCTCAAAGATCAACTGCAGGAATCCAGGAGCGTAGATTTTGAACAATCGACCATTAGCATCACGTTCAGTCTCATCCGTATCCGATCGCTGACTTGGAACGGAAATCAGTAGTCGACCATTAACCTTTAGACACCGTTTTATTGCCAGCGCTGCGTTGAAGAGTTCCGTGGAATCTATATGCATCAACACTGCACAACAGACCACTCCGTCGAACTCCCCACCAAACGGGACCTCGAATTCAGGCAGAAGCCCTTGAACCACTCTTCCCTTCAATTCGGGATGAAGTGACTGCGCCAAACCCACAAGTTCACTTGTCCCATCCATACCGTAGGGTTGGAATCCAAGCTTATGCAACTCCGCCAAGTCTCGACCAGAACCGCATCCAATGTCTAGTACCTTGCCCCCCGAAACAAAGGCAGATGGAAAGTGTGGCGCTAAAGAGCTTGCCGCCGACTCGTACCTTTGAGCCAGATTCTGAGCGTTAGCGATGTAGTAGTCGAGTGTTTGTTGATCCATTACTGGCTCTGATTGCTTAAATTTCTTTATTCTTTTACTTTAGACGTATATTTTTGAATCCAGCGCTGAATTGTTCGAGTGTCTTTGGAATGCCTATCGACAAGCTCTTCAACAGCATCTTTGGGTTTCTTTCCTCTAGCAATCAATGACTTGTACTCATTGATTACTAGAAGCTGGGCGATTCCAATTTCATCGACGAACTCAAAGGTTCCATGCCTAGCAAAACCTTCCAGAGCAAGAATTAAAGGTGTTGGATCTGTAAAACTCAAAAACTCATGATGTTTTTTATCCTCACCAGGATTGAGACAAATACGTTGATCCGGCTGACTTTGTGCTTCACGGTATATGTCAACCCACTCTTGTGCAAGCTGCCGCTCATCTAGGCTGGCCCGCCGTCCGGTCTTATTTTTTGTTTTCCTCATCACTATCTCAAGCAACCTTTGGAAATGAAAACACATCAGCACCGCTCATCAGCTTATCTAAATAGTCAGCCCATCGTTGCATCATGTCAGTTCGTTGCTTCAAGTAAGTTGTCCTGTTGTATGCCCGCCCGTTTGCATCACGAACAGAGTGAGCAAGCTGAGCCTCTATAAGCAAGGGATCAAAATCCAAAACTTCGGCTAACATCGTTCGTGCAGTTGCACGGAATCCATGCCATGTTTGGATTTCTGGCGTGTACCCCATAGCAATCAGCGCAGTGCGCACAGAGTTTTCAGACATCGGTCTGTTTCGTCGCCGCTCGCCTGGGAATACAAACTCGCTGTTACCTGTATAACCCCTCAGAGTAGTTAGGATTTCCACGGCCTGTCTTGGCAAAGGTACGAGATGTGGATCTCCATTCTCTTTTCCATACTTGCTTCTTTTCATCCTAGTTGATGGAATTGTCCAGATTCCATTTTCCAAATCCATCTCATCCCACTTTGCTGCACGAAGTTCACCAGGTCTCTGAAAAAGCATGGGAGCCAGCTTCAAAGCAGCACGAACAGTTTGCCCGCCTTTGTAGTACTTCACTGCCCTGAGTAAACAAGCGAATTTCTGAGGATCTGTGATTGCTGCAAAGTGCTTTCCTCGGTATGGACTTAATGCACCTTTGAGATCAACGGTTACGTCCCGATCTACACGCCCTGTAGCTACTCCGTATCGCCATACAAGGGATGCAACCATAAGCACACGGTTTGCTGTCTCAATCGCACCCCGCTCTTCAACTTTACGAAGAACTGCTAGCAACTCAAAAGGTGCGATGTCGATAAGGCGCCTCTCACCAATCCATGGAAACAAATCTCGCTCGAGCTGGCGTTTAGCCCGCTCAGCGTGACTTGGACTCCACTGCGATTGATTCTTCTCGTACCACTCAAGTGCAACCACGCGAAATGAATCACCAGTGGGATTCATAGCTTGTAACTTTTTAAGCTTCCGGTCTTGTACAGGATCAACACCCTCTGCTTTCTGCAACTTAGCTGCATCTCTTGCCCGTCGAGCTTCAGAAAGACTGACCGCGGGATATGACCCCAGCGCAAACTGCTTCTCTTTGCCCATGGTTCTGTACTTGAGAAACCAGCGCTTCGAACCATTTCGGGTAACTTGAAGATACATACCACCCGAATCAGCCAAGCGGATGTGCTTCTTGTCGGATGGGCAAGTTGCGCTTTTGCATTGAATGTCTGTTAACACCTGAGGTCCTTTAATCTGCACCTGCAAAGTGACAAAGACTGGGGGGACACCGCCTGTACCCCCACCCCAAGGCTGAATAATGGATGTTGTACCCCCATTCATCCCCCCACTTCAGGTTGGCAGTCAGTGTAACTAGACAGATCAAAAAAGCAATAACTTGTTGATTTACAAAGAAAAAAGGCTGCCAGGAGGTCATCCTTAGCAGCCTTTATTCATGCACTTGGTGGAGCTGGGGGGATTTGAACCCCCGTCCACAAGCCTTTTTCGTACAGTTCTACATGTGTA
>JACCDN010748718.1_pt1 | contig 10366 bp, 5 predicted proteins | sample 7441691 | NCBI WGS metagenome assembly JACCDN01 (sample SAMN15323439, study PRJNA562643) | freshwater metagenome | isolation source: river surface water | place: USA:Blue River Watershed | collected 2017-08-16
CTACCTAAAGGATCGGGCTCTAAATGTTGCGGTGTCTGCAACAAAATCGGCACCAACCGCTGACCGTGTTCACGCAGCAATTTTGAGCGTGCTAGCCGCCGAACCAAAGAATGCAACGCAACTAGCCGACAGCATCTCAGCAGCAAGCGCTGCGACCTGGTCGCCATCTTCAGCCGAGATTCATGGGGCACTTTTGCAGCTTGAAGAGCGCGAATTTGTCTCATCAAAGAACAAGGGCGACCGCAAGGTTTATGCCATTACCAAGGCTGGCGAAGTCGAACTCAAGACTCTTTTGAAAAACAACATTCAATCTGGCGTTAAAGCAACCGAGACCGACTCAAAAAAACTCGACCCAATGAGTTGGCTAAATTGCGAACCTAACTTTCTAGTGACTGCCTCCAAACTAGGTCCGGTATTTTTGGACATCGCCCAGACCGGCAGCAAATCGCAGCAATCGCGCGCGGTCGAGGTGCTAGAAAAGGCGCGACTCGCGTTGCACCAGATTCTCGCCGAAAAATAGTCGCGTGACCAAGAACCTCACACTTGAGGGGCGCTATCGAAGAATCCTTAGGTTTGCAGCCCTAGCGTTGGCTCAGACCTGGTGGTTTGAGTTGGTCTTGCCACAGTTTGGCCTTAGCAAAGTGGCCGCTCGAAATCGCATCAAACGACTCCAAAAGCTAGCCCGAGGCTTCCATAATTTAGCCGCCGACCTGGGTGGTCTCATGGTCAAAGTTGGTCAGTTTTTGTCTGCGCGTGTCGATGTTCTGCCCGAACAAATCACAAAAGAGCTTGCTGGCCTGCAAGACGAGGTTGCGCCCGAGCCCTTCGAAAAAATCCGTGCCGCTATTGAGCGAGAGCTGGATATGGCGATTGAGGTTGCTTTTGAGACCTTGAACCCTGAACCAATTGCCGCCGCCTCTCTTGGTCAGGCATACCGCGCAACGCTATCGGGCGGATTAGCCGCTGACCTCAACGTTGTAGATGTCATCGTCAAAGTGCTGCGACCGGGCATCGAAGATATTGTCGAGGTTGATCTCAAAGCACTTCGCAAGATTGGCAAGTGGCTTTCGCGGGTGAAGCTGGTTTCAAGGCGCACAGACTCACCTGCATTGGTCGAAGAGTTCGCCGAGATAACACTGCAGGAGGTCAATTACCTCAAAGAAGCCGAGAACCTTGAGCGTTTTGCAAGCGACTTTTCTGGCGACCCAAGAGTTTCTACCCCCGATGTCATTTGGGAGCGAAGTGCGAGAAGAGTACTAACTCTCCAGGATGTCTACGCCATAAAAATCTCGGATGTTTCCGCCCTCGATGCCGCTGGCATCGACCCAAATGCAGTGGCGGCAGAGCTCGCCAGAGTCACTTTTGAGCAGTTTTTTGTGACCGGATTTTTTCACGCCGACCCACATCCCGGAAATATTTTTGTCACCCCTAAAAACGATGAATCCGGCGTTGATTTCAGCCTGACATTTATTGACTTCGGCATGATGGGCCAAATCGATGAGGTCATGCGCGGTAATCTGCAGAGCTTCTTGTTTGCTGTCGCGGCGCGTGATGCGAGAGCTTGGGTGGCCGCCTGTGAGCGCCTTGGCCTGCTATTGCCAACGGCCGATCGAGTTGTTCTTGAAGACGCCATCGTCAAGCTCTTTGATCGATTCGGTGGCGTTCGAGTCGGCGAGCTGATTCAAACCGACCCGCGTGAACTGCGAGACTTTGCACTGCAGTTCAGCGAATTGATTCGAACCCTGCCATTCCAATTACCAAACGATTTCTTGTTCCTAATCCGTGCCCTTTCGCTTATCTCAGGCGTGACCAGCGAGCTAAATCGCGAGTTCAACATCTGGGATGCCGTCGATCCATTTGCTCGCAGTCTGCTAAACGGCTCCGGCACAGGTGCTCTTCGCAAAGTCGGCCGCGATACGCTCGCGACTCTAAACACAGTCGCTCGCCTGCCGGGCAGGCTTGACCTGCTTTTATCCCGTGCGGAACGCGGTGAGCTATCGATCAGGAATCCAGAGCTCGAGAGAAGAGTTAGGTCACTCGATGCGTCGGTCAGGCGGGTGACCTCGGGCCTGGTTTTTGCCACCTTGTTGTTTGCTGGCATTCTTTTGCTCGATCGCAACGAAACACTCTCATACTGGTTTATCGGCATTTCGTCTTTGCCGCTTATCCATGCCCTCGGAATCGGCCGCTTTCCCGGCGGCAAGTGACCCAGTTTCACGAGCGATAGGGACCTGTTCAACGTCGCTCAGCCGCTAGGCTTAAACGGTTAGTTGCAAATTTTCTGAACCGGAGACACAGCGTCGTGAACGAATCGATTATTTATTACACCCACACCGATGAAGCCCCAGCACTAGCTACCGCTTCGTTCTTGCCGATCGTGCAGGCATACGCCTCTGCGGCAAGCGTCAACATCGAACTTCGCGACATTTCGCTGGCGGCTCGCATCCTTGCCGTTTTTGCCGATCACCTCGATGAGGGTCAGCGCGTTGGCGATGCTCTCGCCGAGCTGGGTGCACTGGCAAAGACCCCAGAAGCTAACATCATCAAACTTCCAAACGTTTCAGCTTCAATTCCGCAGCTCAAGGCAGCTATCGCCGAACTTCAGGCTCTGGGCTATGACGTGCCAGATTATGCCGATGAACCAACCAACGACGCAGAGCGCGAGGCTCGCGGCCGCTATGACAAGGTCAAGGGCAGTGCAGTAAACCCAGTTCTTCGCGAGGGCAACAGCGACCGCCGCGCTCCGCTGTCGGTCAAGGCTTATGCTCGCAAGCACCCACACGTGAACAAGCCTTTTGCTGCTGGTTCAAAGACCCGCGTTGCAACCATGGGTCACGACGACTTCTTCTCAAACGAAAAGTCAGTTGTTATTGCCAACGCGGATGTTCTAGACATTCGCCATATCGCCGCAGATGGCACTGTCACAGACCTTAAGAAGGGCCTGAAGGTTCTTGAGGGCGAGATCATCGATGCCACCTTCATGAACGCGGCCGCGCTTGATGAGTTCTTGGCCGAGACCCTAAAGCAGGCCAAGGCTGACAACGTGCTTTATTCATTGCACCTAAAGGCCACCATGATGAAGGTCAGCGACCCGATCTTGTTTGGTCACGCAGTCAAGACCTTCTTCGCTGGCGTTTTTGAAAAGCACGGCGCTGCACTTGCAGCAGCGGGCCTAAGTGCCAACGACGGCCTCGGTTCAATTCTTGCCGGCCTAGCTGGAGTTGCCGGAGGCGACCAGATCGCAGCTGACTTTGATGCAGCACTCGCTCAGGGCCCACGCGTTAGCTATGTCAACAGTGACAAGGGCATCACTAACCTGCATGTTCCATCAGACGTAATCGTCGACGCATCTATGCCAGCTCTTATTCGCAACGGCGGCAAGCTCTGGGATAAAGACGGTTCAGAAGATGAAACCCTGGCTGTTCTTCCTGACTCTTCATATGCCGGTGTTTATCAGGCAACTATCGAGGATGTTCTCGAAAACGGCCCACTAGACCCAGCAACCATCGGTTCGGTGCCTAATGTGGGTCTAATGGCTCAGGCGGCCGAAGAATATGGCAGCCACGACAAGACTTTCGAGATTAAGTCAGCAGGTCGCGTTGAGGTTTCAAACGCAGCGGGCGAAGTTCTTTTGTCTCACAACGTTGCTCAGGGCGACATCTGGCGTGCCACTCAGACCAAGGATGAGCCGGTTCGCGACTGGGTCAAGCTTGCAGTTAGCCGCGCCCGTGCAACCAACGTGCCTGCGATCTTCTGGCTAGACAAAGCTCGTGCTCACGACGCAAATCTAATTGCCAAGGTGAACCACTATCTAGGCGAGCACGACACCGCAGGTCTAACCATCGAAATCATGACTCCTGCTGACGCCACCAAGTATTCACTTGGCCGCATCCGCCAGGGTCTTGACACCATTTCAGTCACCGGAAACGTATTGCGTGACTACCTAACCGACCTGTTCCCAATCCTTGAGGTTGGCACCAGCGCCAAGATGCTTTCAATCGTTCCGCTTCTAAACGGCGGTGGCTTGTTTGAGACCGGTGCCGGCGGTTCGGCTCCAAAGCACGTGCAGCAGTTCCTCGAAGAAAACTACCTTCGCTGGGATTCACTCGGTGAGTTCTTTGCATTAGCTGCGTCACTCGAGCACCTGGCAATCACGACCAAGAACGCCAAGGCTCAGGTTTTGGCTGACACCCTTGACCGCGCGACCGGAACCTTCCTTGAAGAAGACCGCTCACCGGGCCGCAAGATTGGCACCATCGACAACCGCGGAAGCCACTTCTACATCGGTCTCTACTGGGCTCAAGAGTTGGCCAAGCAGACAGCCGATGCCGAGCTTGCTGCCAAGTTCGCTGGTTTGGCAAATGCGCTAACCGAGGCCGAGGGCAAGATTGTAGAAGAACTGATCGCTGTGCAGGGCAAGCCGGTCGACATCGGTGGCTACTACCGCCCAGATGCCGCCAAGGTTGACCAAGCGATGCGCCCATCAGCGACTTTGAACCAAGCGCTGGCTTCTCTCTAAAACTGAAATAAATCACGCTTCCATAAAACGCAGTTTCGGATTATTGTAATAATGTCCTAACAAAGTATTTATGAGGTGCGCTGTGTCAGAAATTGAATTCACCACTCGCAAATGGGTGCGACCAGAAGATCTAAATGCCAACGGCACTCTATTTGGCGGCAGTCTGCTGAAGTGGATTGATGAAGAAGCGACCATCTATGCGATTCTTCAGCTGGGCAATCGACGGGTGGTCACCAAGATCATTTCTGAAATCAACTTTTTAGCATCGGCCATCGAAGGTGACCTAATTGAGATGGGTCTAATTGCAACCAAGTTTGGCAATACCTCAATCACCATGCGTGCCGAAGTGCGCAACATGGTTACTCGCAAAAACATCTTGACCGTTGACCACATAGTTTTTGTCGGGCTCGGAACAGACGGCAAGCCGGTTCCGCACGGATACAGCGAGGTCGCTCAGGACCGCAATCGAATGCCGATTGAACACTTATAGCCCGCACCTTAGCGTCACCACATAGCAAGCTGACCATTTTCTGCCAACAAGGTGGGAATTAGTTTTTAAAACCTTCGGTTTGTAGAGTTAGCTCGGACAACGACGTAGGGGACACCGTGAACGCAATTATCAAATTCATTACCGGCCGCAAAACCGCATGGGTCACCCTGCTGCTGGGCCTAATTTTCGCCGGACTAGCTTTTGGGCCACTAAAAGCAGCCAGCACCGAGACTCAGCCGGGTGTCGGCCTGCCTGCAAGCGCAGAGTCGGTCAAGGTTGACGAAATTCTGAAAGACATGCCGGGCGCCGACTCAACCGCGGCCGTTATTGTCTATGCGTCTGATTCAGCATTCACAGACGAGCAAAAGACCTGGATAGCCGGCACCCCGGATGAAACCACCCGTATGCCAGTGGGCGGTGCAAACGAGAAGTTCATCGAATTCACCAACGCTGAGGTTATGGGCAAGGCCTTCGTGCCACCAGCCGCACTTTCAAACGATGAAACCACCGCGGTAATCACAATCCCAATGGATTCATCAGATGAAACTGAGGTAATCACCGAACGCGTTGCTGACATTCGTGCTTTGGCCAAAGAAGGCATGCCGTCTGGCCTAGAGGTTTATGTCACCGGCCCTGAGGGTTTTCAGGCTGACCTAGCTGGCGTATTCGCCGGCGCCGACTTCACACTGTTGCTCTCCACTGTTCTCGTGGTTGCCGTTCTGCTTCTAATTACATACCGCAGCCCAACTCTTTGGTTGATCCCGCTTTTGGTGGTTGGCACTGCAGACGGTATGTCTGGTCAGCTGGCTCGTCAGGTTGCCAACCTGTTTGGCATCACACCGGACGCATCGGTCACCGGAATTCTTTCGGTGCTGGTTTTTGGTGCCGGCACAAACTATGCGCTGTTGTTGATTGCTCGCTATCGCGAAGAGCTCTTCACTAACGAGGATCGCCACTTGGCAATGGCCAAGGCACTCAAGGGCGCCGGCCCAGCAATTATCGCTTCAGGTTCAACGGTGACTCTGGCGCTGCTAACCCTGAGCTTTGCTGACCTAGCTGGCAACCGGTCACTCGGATTGGTCTGTGCCACCGGTGTGGTCATCGCAATGATCTCAGCGCTCGCCGTTTTGCCAGCGGCACTCGTGGTCTTTGGTCGCGGTTTGTTCTGGCCATTCGTGCCAAAGTTCGGTGGCGTCAACAAGAGCGATAGCGGCCTTTGGGCTCGCTTGGGCAAGGGTGTCAGCAAAAACCCAATCGCGGTCTCAATTGTTGGTGTGCTGCTTCTAGGCACTTTTGCTGCCGGCGCATCTGGCATCCAGATCGGTCTGGCCAGCAATGAGCGTTTCTTGAAGACCCCAGAGGCAGTGGTAGGTCAAGAAATTCTGGCTGATGCATTCGCCGCCGGAACCACCACACCATCGATTGTTGTCGCTCGAAATGATCAGGCTCAGGCAGTTGCCGACGCGGCCAAGAACGTTGACGGCGTGGCATCTGTTGCCCTCGGCGACAAGACCGCTGAGTTCACCAGAATCAATGTGGTGCTCGATGCAGAGAGTCAGTCAGATGAGGCATATGCAATTTTGGGCAATCTGCGCACTGAGCTAAAAACCATCGATGGTGCAGACGCACTGGTCGGTGGTCAAGATGCTCAAGCGCTCGACGTCAAGAATGCCTACGCCCACGACCAAGCGCTGGTTATCCCGCTGATTTTGGCGCTGGTATTCATCGTGCTGGTGCTTTTGCTTCGCGCATTTGTGGCACCGATTCTGCTGCTGGCAACAGTGGTGGCATCGTTCTTTGCCAGCATGGGCTTGGGTTGGTTGCTGTTTGTCAATGTCTTCAACTTCGCTGGCCTAGACCTAAGCGTGTTCCTCTATAGCTTCTTGTTCTTGGTTGCCCTGGGTGTCGACTACAACATCTTCTTGGTCACCCGAGCAAAAGAAGAGGCCGCTCACCTGGGCGTTAAGCAGGGCATGATCAAGGCCCTAGCCTCGACCGGTGGAGTAATCACCAGCGCGGGTATTTTGCTCGCCGCGGTGTTCGCCGTGCTTGGCGTGCTGCCGCTGGTTGCCCTGGCTCAGATCGGTGTAATCGTATGTATCGGTGTGCTTCTAGACACCTTGCTGGTGCGAACCGTAATTGTGCCTGCGCTGGGCTTCATGACCAAGAAGAACTTCTTCTGGCCAGCCAAGGGCTACAAGAACTAATCGGTATTAGACAAAAACCAAGCGGTTTGGCCGATGCTCAGCTGAGCTTAAGCCAGACCGTTTGGTCTTTAACTAGCGGGTGCCCCGAGGACATGCCGGTCAGGCTCGAGGCAATAACCTCACCTGCCGGCAGCTCGATCGGCTCGTGGCCAAAGTTGTGAATCACAAGAATTTCGCCATTTCTAAAGCCCAACGAGTTCTCGCTGACAAACTCGGGCACCCATTCAAAGCTGCCCTCACCAATTTGCAATTCTTTGCGCACTTTTAGCGCGTGCTTATAGAGCTCAAGAGTCGACCCAACCACGCCCTCTTGGCGATCACGGGCATACTCCGCATAAATTTCTGGCTGTGGCAACCAGGATTTTCCGGTCGTGTTGAATCCGTTTGCCGCACCGGCACCAGATTCCCAAGGCAGCGGAACACGGCAACCATCCCGACCAACGCGCTTTCCGGCGGTGCGATAAAAAGTTGGATCTTGGCGGAACTCATCGGCCAAAGTAGTGTGCTCTGGCAGGCCCAGTTCTTCGCCCTGATAGAGATAGCTTGAACCAGGCAAGGCCAGCATAAACAGAGTGGCTGCGCGCGCTCGACGAAGACCAAGCTCGCGTTCTGGCTGCGGGTCATTTGGCCCGATTCCGTCTGATGCAGTCGGGCGACCAACCACGCCACCCATGCGGGTTGCATGGCGAATGATGTCGTGGTTTGAGAGCACCCAAGTGCTCGGCGCACCAACCGCGTCAAATGCCTCGAAAGACTCGTTGATGCTGTTGAAAAGAATTTGTGGGCGCCACTCGCTGTCTAAGAATCTGAAGTTGAAGGTCTGATGAAATTCGTCGGCGCGCACCCAAAGCGCCATGAATGAAAGTGGCAACACGTATGCCTCGCCGCACATCGCGCGGTCACCCGGATAGCTGTCGAGAATCTGGCGCCAACGTCTGAAAATTGGGTGCACTGACTCTTGGAACCACATCGGCGGGCTTGGTTCGCCTTCGATAAATCCAGCGCCGGCACGCTCGACATCCGGGTGGTCAGGCAGGCCAACTGCCTTGCCCATGGCGTGCGGCTGATCAACTCTGAAGCCGTCAACACCGCGGTCTAGCCAGAAGCGCAAAATACCCTCGAAGGCTTCTTGAACCGCCGGATTCTCCCAATTCAAATCAGGCTGGCTCGAATCAAACAGGTGGCAATACCACTGGCCGGGGGTGCCATCCGGGTTGGTGATGCGGGTCCAAGCCGGGCCACCAAACATGGATACCCAGTTGTTGGGCGGCAGTTCGCCTTGCTCACCGCGGCCATCTTTGAAGTGATAAAAAGCGCGGTCTGCCGAACCTTCAGCGCTAGACAAAGCTGCTTGAAACCATCGGTGCTGGTCGCTGGTGTGGTTAGGCACGAGGTCAACCAAAATTCGCAAGCCTAGTTCGTGCGCCCGAGCCACCATCGCATCAAAATCAGCCAGCGTGCCAAATAGCGGGTCAACATCTTCATAGTCACTGACGTCATAGCCAGCATCTTTTTGAGGTGAGCGCATGAATGGCGAAAGCCAAATCGCATCTATGCCCAAGGCTGCAAGCGAATCTAAACGCGATGTGATGCCAGGCAGATCGCCCATGCCGTCACCGTTGGCATCGGCAAAAGAACGCGGATAAACCTGATAAATGACAGCCGAACGCCACCAGTGCGCGCCGTAATTAGCGGCGTGCTTTGGCAGGCTTTCGACGTCAAGACTCATTTATAGCTTGATCCAAACGGTCTGGTCGTGCTCGAGCTCGCGCTCAGCGGTTAGGTCGTGCTGGGTGGTCACCAAAACTTCGCCAGCTGGCAAAACAACAGCGTCAGGTCCAAAGTTGCAGATCACCAAAACGTCGTTGTTGATGAAGGCCAGAGTGTTCTTGTCTTGGAACTCCTCGGCCCACCGGAACTCGCCTGAACCCAGGCCAAAAGCCTTGCGCTCTTTGAGCAGGCGCTTGTAGAGCTCGAGGGTCGAGCCGGCTACGCCATCCTGTAGGTTTCGTGCGAAGACGCGATAGTTTGCCGGCTGAGGCAACCATGACTTGCCGGTGGTGTTGAACCCGTTTGATTCAGTGGCATCGGCAACCCATGGCAGTGGCACACGGCAGCCGTCGCGACCGATGCGCTCGCCGTTGGTGCGGGCATAGGTCGGGTCTTGGCGATACTTGCCCTCAAGCTGCCATGCCTCAGGCAGACCCAGTTCTTCACCTTGATACAGGTATGAAGAACCAGGCAAACCGAGCATGAACGCGGTGGCCGCACGAGCGCGACGAAGACCTAGGGCCTCATCTGGCATTGGGTCTGAAGGGTGAATTCCATCGCCCGGACGAGGGGTGTTCTCTGGCGCAATGCCAAGTCGTGTGGCGTGACGAATGCCGTCGTGGTTTGACAGCACCCAAGTGCTCGAGGCGCCGACCTTGCCATACTCAACGATTGAATCGGTGATGATCTTTTTGAGCGCTGCTGGCTCGTATGCACTGTGCATGTAGTCAAAGTTGAATGACTGGTGATATTCGTCTGGGCGAACCCACATAGCCAAACGTGGCAGTGGGCTCATCGATGCCTCAGCGCACATTGCGCGATCATCGAACTCATCAATCACTCGGCGGAATCGACGAATGGCATCGTGCACTCCAGGCTGACCCCAGTAAGGAACCGCTTCTTCTGCCTCGGCCATGGTCATGCCAGTGATTGGGCGCTCGCGAAGGTTTTCGTCATAGATTGTGGCATCTGGCAAACCGGCACGCTTGACCATGCCGTGAGCAACGTCAACTCTGAAGCCGTCGACACCCTTGCGCAACCAGAAGCGCAAAATCTCGTCGAATTCAGCCGGAATCGCTGGGTTCTCCCAGTTTAAGTCTGGCTGTGATGAATCGAATAGGTGCAGATACCACTGACCTAGCTGACCGTCGGCTTCGGTGATACGTGACCAAGCTGGGCCGCCGAAAATTGATTGCCAGTTATTTGGCGGTAGTTCGCCGTTAGCGCCCTTGCCATCCCTGAAGTGGTAATAGCCACGCTCAGCAGAGCCCGGACCGGCAGCCAGTGCAGCCTGGAACCATGCGTGCTGATCGCTGGTGTGGTTTGGAACGATGTCGACGATGATGCGAATGCCCAGGGATTTTGCCTTGGCTAGCAGAA
>JACCDN011095994.1_pt1 | contig 10366 bp, 7 predicted proteins | sample 7441691 | NCBI WGS metagenome assembly JACCDN01 (sample SAMN15323439, study PRJNA562643) | freshwater metagenome | isolation source: river surface water | place: USA:Blue River Watershed | collected 2017-08-16
AAAAGCTGATTAAATAATGTCAGGGTATTTTGATCTTCCGTCCGAAAACACAGTTTTTGTCTAAAATTTTGTAGCAATGCATGTGCTAGATCGCGGTTGCCAATAGCCGCATAAAAACTACTAACAGATTGAGCAGAGATAATTCCTATCGTTTTACTGCTCCGTGATTTATCCCAAAAGTTCAAATCAGACAGGCCATCCTTGTTAGCGCTCACGATTTCTTGATACTCATCGCAGATAAAAAAGGCATAACAGGATTGATTCCAGTCTGAACGAGCGGGGCGCTGTTGCATGATGTTGAAGAATCGCAGCTTAATGAGCATATAGACGACTTTGGCGCCTAATCCCCAACGAGACAGGGGTAAGTCCACTAAAAAGACAGACCCGCTTAAAATGTCATCTAAACGCGCCTGAGTGGTTTCCTCTGTCTGATGGGTACAAAAGGTTTGTATCAAGTCAGGATGCTGAAAGGGGGATAAAACTTGCGCCAGGGTTGCCTTAACACTACGGATAACCTTGTCATCAAAACTGGGTAGTATCATGGTTTCATACCGCTGGTAGCTTGCGAGCAATTGTTTATCGTTAGAACCTAACGTTTTAGCTAACGTGTTGACTGTTTCCCATTGGGTTTGATGAAAGTCAACATCAAAAACATACAGATATAAACTGGATAAATTGTAATGCTCAGGTACGAATGACAAGACCCCTAATGCGTTACGACACAGTTCACTGGCGGTTTCTATCCAAAAAGACTCTAGCGTATTGCCGCTTAACAAAAAAGCAGACTTTAAAAAAGAAGCGGCCATCTCTGGTGTTAGACCCGCCAGGAGGTTAAATGATGTTTTGCCTACGCCTAGCGTTTGATAGTGACGACCTGCCAAAGAAGCAAAATGCGCTACCGCTTGATGAAAATCTCCCTTGATATCAAAAATAAGGCCACCGCATTGTTGCTCAAGCAATTGAATCAATAACGGGTGTACGGCTCGTGTGGTTTTGCCTGAACCAATTGCTCCTAAAATCAGAATATTTTGCGCCAAATCGTCGCCAAATAAACCCACTTGCTGCCTGGCGGCCATATTGGCTTTATGAGACAGTTCAGCCAAGTGCCCCGTTGATTCACCTAACCAGACGCCTACCTTGGCGGACAAATGACTGTTCCGTTTTGCGGAACTGGCAGCAGACTTCAAACGAGACAAGCATGCGGTAGTTACCATCAATAAACTGGTTAATACAAGCCAAGCCAAAAAACCAGGCGTCAAAAAGCGGTTTTGACCATGAAAAGGGTAAGTGGGTTCAAGCGGTAGGATATGGCAGGTTTTTAAAAACAGCACAACCAAAAAAGCCAACGTCATACTGGCAAGCAAACGGTGTCCCCATGAAAAGCCGCGTATCAAACTAAAATCAGGTGCGCTAGCATGACGGATGGCAGAAAAGAAGACTAAAATAAATGGCAGTAGCACAACCAAGCAAAATGCTAAACTCCCTAAGTTGATTGCCCAGTCTATTATGTCGCCTTTAGCCTGGACTAACCAACCTACAAACCAAACTAACAAAGCAACAATGACGCCTGCAACCACTGCAAAAAAGAGTATTTGAAAAAATCCGGGGTTATCTTCTAGGGTTAAATTGGGTGTATCACCTCTCGATAAACTCGCTTGTGCTTTTAGGCGGTTTTTTTGTAAGACAATGACTTCATTAGCTATATTCATTTACTGCCATCCTACGCTTTAACCTCCTCTAATAAAGGTAAGTCAAATAAGCTTCGGTCGCTGTTTCGTGTTAGAAATTTATCCATTTGATTTCTAATCTCCTCTAGGCTTCCTTGTTTGATTGCTTCTTCCAAATAATAAGAGCCAACTAAAATTTTTCGCCGCGTGTCTTTTTTTCTTTCAGCGACTTTATTTCTGGCTTCTATCGCTTGAATTCGCGCCTCCAATTTTTTATGTTGGGCTTTTAGTTTATCTAAGTTGTTTTTTTCATGCATAGTATTTGCTTTATTGAGAATATGATATTTATTTAGTATACTGCCTATTGTAAAAAATGCAAGTCACGAGCGAAGCGAGTACCTTGGTGAGCGCAAGCGAACCGATGCTCCCACTGAGCAAAAGTGCGCGCTTATACGTCACTGCGTGACGTGCGCTAAAAAAAGTTAAAGATTTAAAATTAAAAGAGCTATTTTAGCTATTTGAAATAAGAAAAATTAAAGATGGCTATTTACCATTTGAGCGCACAAATCATATCCCGTAGCCAAGGTCGATCAGCGGTAGCCTGTGCGGCTTATCGTTCAGGATATAAGTTGTTAGATACGCGAACCGAAAAAACACATGACTACACAAAAAAACAGGATGTGGCTTTTAGTGAAATTATGCTATGCAAAAACGCATCTGATTGGATGGCTGATCGTCAAACTTTGTGGAATCGTGTAGAGCAAAATGAAAAACGTAAAGATGCCCAATTAGCACGTGAGATACAGCTTGCTTTACCTCGTGAACTGGCCCTTGAGCAAAACATCGAATTGGCTAAAGCGTTTGTACAAAGTGAATTTGTGGATAAAGGCATGGTGGCTGATCTGGCTATTCATTTAGATAAAACCACTAGTGGCGAGAGCCAACCTCATGCGCATGTCATGCTAACCATGCGAGAGATTACCACTGAAGGATTTGGTCAGAAAGTACGCGCCTGGAACAGCTCTGATATTTTAGTAACCTGGCGTGAAAGTTGGGCAAATTTTGCCAATCGATATCTGGCCTTGCATGGTTTTGATTTACGGATTGATCATCGCAGCAATATTGAGCAGGGCATTGAATTAGAACCTCAACATAAGATTGGCTCGGCTGTTGCCAAAGAACGGCTGGCGCGTTTGGCGGATCATCAGCGCATCGCTAAAGAGAATGGCAAACTCATTTTAAAAGATCCCCTCGTTGCTTTAAATGCCATCACGCGGCAACAATCTACGTTTACCCACCAAGACCTAGCCCGTTTTGTCAATCGCCATACAGCAGATGCCGAGCAGTTCCAGGTGGTATACGACACATTAAAAGGCAATGATGAAATCGTTTACCTAGGTAACGACAACAAAGGCCGAGAGCGATTTACTACCCGTGATATGTTAGCGTTAGAAGCTAACTTAATGAATCAAGCGAGGGTATTGCATGGTCGTCTCAAACACCGTGTGCCAAAAGATACACAAACACCCGTACTGAATCGTTATTCACTCTCTGCTGAGCAGGCGCAAGCCTTTCAACATCTTGTCAAACCTAATGATATCCACTGTGTGGTTGGCTACGCTGGCACGGGTAAAAGCTATCTTTTAGGAGCAGCCAAAGAGGCTTGGGAAGCACAAGGCTATCGTGTCTTAGGTGCGACTCTGTCAGGCATTGCCGCCGAAAACTTGGCAGGCAGTAGCGGCATTGAAAGCCGTACACTGGCTAGTCGATTTTATCAATGGGATAGAGGACGAGAGCACTTAACGGCTAAAGACATTTTAGTGGTGGATGAGGCGGGTATGATCGGATCACGACAGATGGCGAAACTCATTGATCATGCCAGTAACCAGGGCGCTAAAGTAGTACTAGTCGGCGACCCAGAACAATTACAAGCCATTGAAGCAGGGGCAGCCTTCAGAGCCATTTCCGAGCAAGTGGGCTACGTGTCTCTCACCGAAATTCGACGCCAGCGTGAAGTTTGGCAGCAGGAGGCCACAAAAGCGTTAGCGGGTAACGATATAAAAAATGCTATCGATGCCTACAAACAACATGACCATGTACACGAATTTAAGACCAACCTTGAAGCTAAACAGGCTATGGTCAACTTATGGCAAGATGTGCGTATGAATCAGCCTGAACAAACTCAGATTATGCTAGCCTATACCCGAGCGGACGTGAAAGAACTCAATGAGATGGCGCGTGCTTTACGGCATCAACAAGGCGAACTGGGGAAAGATAAGTCCATACAAACCGAACGAGGCGAGCGGTTATTTTCAGAACAAGACCGAATCTACTTTTTGAAAAATGAGAGAAGTCTGGGCGTGATGAATGGCACACTCGGCACGGTTGAGAAAATCGAAGGTCACACGCTTACGGTAAAACTGGATGACCAATCCTCTCACCAATCCCCGCAGACGATTACGGTGGATACCGCCCACTACAACCACCTAGACCACGGTTATGCGGCCACTATACACAAAGCGCAGGGCGTTACGGTCGATCGCAGCTATTTGCTCGCCTCTAAACACTTAGATGCACACGCCACCTATGTAGGTTTGACGCGTCACAGGGAAAGCAGTGATATTTTTTGGAGTCGTGAAGCCTTTACATTAGAGCGGGATTTAGGACGTGCTTTGAGTCGACAGCACCAAAAAGATGTTACTTTGGATTATATGGGAACAGATGATGCGTTGCATTGTGATAAGATAGAGCTGAATACTGAACATGGCCAAAGACAAAACAAAGATCAAAAAAAGCAGGATGTAGCTATTTCTTCAGATGCTTTTAGTCCCTTGCGAGAAGCGCAGCTCAAACAGGCTGCTCAAGCCTATGATACGCTTTACCAATCCCATCAAGCCCAGACAAAACGAGATCCTTTGCAGGATTTTAAAGCCCAGTTTGAAGCACTGAACCCAACCCAGGCCAGGCAGTTACAAGAAGCCGTTAGACCCGCCCATGAACGACGCGCTTTAGAAGTTGAGCAACAATTTCACACGCTAGAAAAAGAAATCGGCAAAGCTCTTTTCAAAGACGTTGCACAAAATAAGCTACAAACCTATGCGGCCAGCATCAGCAAACAAACTGAAGTCATGGCTTATTTAAAGCATCACAACAAGGAACTTACTGATAAAATACAGCGGTTCGCTAAATCCTACGAACGCAGTTTAGATCGAGGTATTGAGCGTTAGATGCATCAGACAAGATGACATTAAGATAAATAAAATAGGATAAAAAGATGGATGATAAAACCACTGTAGAGATAAGCGTCGAAGATCGGCTCAAGGCCATTGTGTACCAGTTTATTTTGTTGCATGATCGCTGGTCAGAAGAACGTCAAGTGGCCGCCAAACAAGGGGCGGATATGGCAGACTTACTTAAATTATTTGACTATCAAATCAAAAACTTTAAAACGTTAGAATCCAAGGTTCGCCAGGAAATTACTCACACTGTCCAGCAGTCTGCTACTACTGCGACTAAGGAGATGACGGAAAAGATCAGTAAGACGGCAACTGACTATGTAGATGCGAGTGCTAAACGATTACAGCAAGCAGTTGAGGTGGCAGCCAAGCAATTAGATTCCCATCAGAGACAAATTAAAGGTTGGTATTATTGGTGGATGGGGAGCATTTTTGCGCTAGCCTTTGCGGTAGGAGTATTTGTTGTTCGCCTACTGATGCCAGAACCTTATTTACCCTTGACCGGCCATCAACTAAAAACTTATGAGAATGGGCGGTTATTGGAAGCTTTTTGGCCAAAGCTATCCAAGAAAGAAAAAGATCGTCTAATAAATTTAGCTAATGCGAAGGATACCGCTCAAATATCAAATATTGATGGAAGCAGTGATGCGGATGACCAAAACAATATATAATGGAAAATGCATGATAGTTTTCAACGAAAGAATTCTTAGAAAGTTTAAAAAAAATATATAATCTAATTTGGTTTAATCTAAATTTAATCACTGCATGATAAGATGCGTTATAATCTAAATATAAACTTTGCGATGACAAGAGAAGAAAATGACCGAAGAGCGTGCAGTAGAGAATAATAGCGAAAATACCAAGAAGAGGTCAGCAGCATTTTCTGTTGAACTTGAAACCAGTCCAGGCTTGAAAAAAATAAATACAGATGAAAAAGAGGCTGAAGATGAATTACAAAATACCATATTAGATAACCTAGCTCGGTTATTAGAAGGGAATTCTGTTTGTGCGGCTGTTTGTCTTTATGACAATGATCTGTTTGTTACTCAAAATGAACTCAGTGCAGGATCTGGAAGTAAAGGAGGAACGGGCTATGAAGTTATAAAAGAGTTTATAGCTTATTTAAAGGATCCAAATCAAGATGAAGCTGAGCGTTTTAAAATTTTTAGGGATATTTGTAGACAAAAACTCTCCCCAATGCGGTTTCCTGGAATAATAAACGCGAGAGAAGAAAAAATATTTCAAAAGATAGTTAGTGAAACTTTTAATGATACCTCCTATGCATGGAGACTGTTAAATGCAGATAAAGTTATAAAAAAATTCTTTTTAGGAAAATGTTCTAACCCGGATGAATTAGCTACACAGATACTAAGAACCTATCAAGTTTTTAGCCGCGCAGCACATGACTTTAGAAAAATAGAAACAAAAAAAAAGCAATTAGAAAATGTGACTCTTAAAATTATTCAGGATGATGATACGAAAGGGGTGCATGCGGAGTTACGTATTATTAATTATTTGTTTGAAAAAAGAAATCTCTTAGAAAGGCTAGTAGAAAATGAACCCGTATATATCGGCATTTCAAAATTGTGCTGTGAAAAATGCAGGCATGTGATAAAAGCTCTCAATTTACTATCTGGTAAAATAATAAAAAATCAAGACACAGAAGAAACGAAACAGTACGAAATTAAAATATTACATGAAGACGAACAAGCTACTAATAAGGATAGAAGTGAGGGTAAAATTATTATACAAAAACAAAAATATGAAGGCGAAGAAATAGTTCATATATTTGATTACCATAAAAATACATTTGTCGATATCAAAGACTTGCCAGATGAGTATTTTTTAATTTCTGAAGAAATCAGTGTCTCCATTGAAACAAATAAAAATGATAATGCTATTGATAACCTTGTAAGTTATTTAGGGTGTATGAAGAACATTATAAGGTATGCTGATAACTCGACTAGAGAAACGCATGGACTGTCTGCAGGCGAAGAGAGGTGGAAATGTCCACCCTTCATGAAAAAAGAAAGATCAAGACAAGATCAACTTTATTTTTTCAAACTAAGTGCTATCGAAGCTGAATCCCAGATTACACGAAAACATGTTGGAGGATTAGTACCAAAATATTTCGAGATGACTCCAGAAAACATATATGCTAAATTTATTGAAGTAGAAAAAGCATATGAAACTCATTTAGCCAATATAATTTCAGAAGATGAAGATTTTACCTTTTCCGATCCAGCACAAAGTCAAAGCCCTCAAAGCAGATCAGGCAGTATTCCTAACAGTCCGCAAATAACCACAACTACTGTTGATCAAAAAATAACATTGGCAGAAGTAGGAAAATTTATAGAAAATAATCCTGATCGTATAGGTGAAATTTTGGGGATATCTTATGGATTAAATCTGAAAGATACACTTTTAAAAGAATTAGAAAATACGTCGAAAGAATTAAATAGAATTCAGGAAGATGGTCTTGAAGTTTCAAAATTTACTCTTGAAACTGAAATGCAAACGAGTTTTGAGAAATTTGGTTTTAATTTCATATTTGATGATAGCAATATTGACAATATGGAATTTATACAGCAAGCAAAACTAATTTTAGAAGAAATGCCTAGTTGTAATTTTAAAGATTTTAATGAGCTTATTAATACTACATATGCCAGATTAAAAAATAATAGTAATTTTTCCATGAATAACTATTAGGTTAATGAAAAATGATTGATAATTCCAATAAAGAAAATGAAAATTTTATATTAACAATAAAAGACCACGCCGTTTATGCTAATGTTGATTGGAAAAAAATTTTAGACTATTCAAAAAAACGTATTTCTTCAGAGTCGTATGATATCTTAGAAAGGAAAGTAGATCATTGTTTGAGTAAAGCAGCTATGCTTTTTGACATGATAAAACTTAATAAGCCTAGATTTCAAGAATTGGTTAAAAAGCGTTCTGATAATCCAAAAACGTTTCTTACAGAAATAGAGAAAGATATAGATGAAGTAACGGGCCAGTATATAGATTTTTACCAATTTAAAAAAGATATAACAGACAATTATCAACAATATGGGAAGCAATTTAAGGCTGCCTTTGATATTATTTTCACTCGATGCATCTTATATATAGAAAAATCTGTTAGAAAGAAATCGGTTCATTTTTCAGAGGATAGTCAATTAGATTCTATATGCAAAATTCCAAAAGAAGGCGCGGGAAAGCCAATAATTAGAAAAGGTATAGGTTTCTTTCCTAAACTCGAATCCCAAAAGCGGAGATTTTCTGGAGCGGAAGAAGCTGAAGAAAGATCAAGAAAAAAAATACTAAAATCTAGTGAAGCTTCTGTGGAAAAACCGCCAAAAGCAACTAATTTAAATTAGAGTCTGCAAAGATTGCTTCATGATGTAGAATCCTTTATCGGGTTCTGCAGAAGAACCCGTGCTTATGCAAATTCCCAACTAGATCTACCAGTTGTTTGACTGATCGACCCAGCCGATCGAGTTTCCAGACGACCAAAGTATCGCCCTCACGCAGATTTCAAATTTCTTGGTGAAGCCCGGACGATCTGCCCGTGAGCCGCTCCCCTAAAAACAGCTTCCAGGAAATAAGAAATGAGTCGAGAAAAAACCACTGCGGCATTTACAAAGGATGAGCTAGATATTCTATCACGAGGTTTAAATATACCTGTAGATGATCCAGAATTTATTGAAACTGGACTTTTAGACTATATAAAAAAAGCTCATAAGTCACGGATACATTCTAGTAATGAACCCCTACCTGACAACGTAAAGTGTGTATCTAAATTTCTGCAGCTATTTCGAGATAGTAAAAACTCAAAGTGCTTATCAATTGGCCATAATCTGCTTGATGATTCTCTTGTACAGGTTTTTACAGAGTTGCTGCGAAAAAACACGAATCTGAAAGAATTATCTTTTTACCTGGTCGGAGAAAAGGATATAGAAATAATGAACAAGTTAATAGAGATTCTAAAAGGAAACCATACAGTAAAAACACTGATTCTTACTCAGACTACCAACAGGATAGCAAGCCTAGATATAAAACCTCTGGCGAATATCTTAAGAGACAATAATACTGCCTTAAAAAATCTTTCTCTTAATTATACGTGGATCACTCGTGAAAGCTTCAAGCTTTTAGCAGAAGCTTTAAGCGTCAACGAAACACTCAAGACACTGAATCTTAGCAACAACAAAATCACGAGCGAAGATATTAATATTTTGGCAGAATTTTTAAAAATCAACAATACACTAGAGGTACTGTATCTTAGTGACAATAAAATCACTAATGAAGGCGCCCAAATTCTGGCAGAAGCTTTGAAAATCAACAAAGCATTGGAAATGCTGGATCTTAGTAGCAACAAGATCACTAGTGAAGGGATCAAAGTCTTAGCAAAAGCCTTAAGAAAAAACGATACATTAAAAATATTGGAACTTCATAATACAGCTGCTTCAAAAGCTCTATTTACGGCAGGCCTTTTTGGAACATCTGGTACTAAAAGAATTCCTAGCTATATGGGGACTTGTGGAAGAACCGCAAAAAGTGTCAAATCTGTATTCTAAGTGTAATCTCTCCTTATTTCATGTAAGCATGCCGACGCTTTAACCACTTGTACAAAGTGGACGGAGAGCATTCAATCAGTTTAGCAATAGCGCGTTTATTAATATTTTTCTTCAAGTAACCCATAATCTCGTCACGATAAGCATCTAGTTTTAGGATGTCCGCTTGTCCCTTTGGTCTTCCTAACTTTATTCCTTCCATTTTGCTTTTCGATAACGCTTCTTTCGTGCGCAATGAGATAAATTCACGTTCGATATGGGCTGCTAACCCTAAAATGGTTGCGGTAATAATAGCCTGTAATGAGCCATCCATAATCAAGTGATTTTTCACAATATGAACGGAAACACCTTTTTTCGCCGCCATTTCTAATATTTCTAACACTTGTAACGTTGAACGACCTAGTCGCGATACTTCAGCTACTATAATGCTATCACCTGTTGTGGCTTTTTCTAGAAGGCTACCAATAGCCCGTTCTCGCCAAGGTGTTTTTCCGCTGACAATATCTTCAACAAATTTTACGGGATTCAGGCTATGGTGGTTGCAATAATCCAGTACACCCAGTTTTTGGTTTTTAGCATCTTGGCGATCGGTGGATACGCGTAAATAACCAAAATTCGTCATAATTTCCATTTTGTATTGACAAAACCTAAAAATCAATTTAATTGAACGATAATCGTATAAATTTAACCTGAATTAGCATACACTATATGTCCCGACAAAACCATCGTTTTTTGTGGACACTTCTAGGCTAAATTTAGTGAGGTTGTCATTTTTCAGAGAGGACTTCAGCAGAATTGTCAAAGACAACTGCAGCAATGATTTATCACCATTTGTTTGTATATTCCTCGATAACATGCGCATCCGTAAAGTTAAGATAAATAGCCGTTGTTG
>JACCDN011229998.1_pt1 | contig 10364 bp, 7 predicted proteins | sample 7441691 | NCBI WGS metagenome assembly JACCDN01 (sample SAMN15323439, study PRJNA562643) | freshwater metagenome | isolation source: river surface water | place: USA:Blue River Watershed | collected 2017-08-16
CGCAAGAAAGCGTGCAGTATCAGGCATAGTATAAGTACCGTGGGTGATAATGACATTTTTTGCGGAAGATTTTTGTATCGACGCGATAATTTTTAATCTATCACTATTTGTGATCGCACGACTGTCCTTCATGCAGACAACCTTTGTTGTCACTTTCATATGAAGCTGAAGACTTTGTATATAGTCTGGAATGGCAGAAACTTTTGCTGTAGTGACTGTGTCTTTTGCTCCGTTATAAAACGAATCAATAGTGCCCCCGGTTATGATGACATGAATAGGTGATTGTTTCATATAAAAAGTATACTTGATTTTCGAGGGCAATGCTATTCCACCGTCACACTCTTTGCGAGGTTGCGAGGTTTGTCGACATCAAGCCCACGAAGCACTGCAACATGATAGGCGAGGAGCTGGAGAGGGATGACGGAAAGTATCGGCATCCAAAGTTCTTCGGAGTTGGGAGCTTCTATCGTGTAGTCGAATATCTTTTTCGCTTCAGTGTCTCCTTCGCGGACAATTCCAATGGTGAGCGCTCCACGGGCTTTTACTTCCTGCACATTGGAAATAACTTTTTCAAGCAACTCTTTATTCGTCGCAACTACAACGACAGGAAAGTCCGCTTCGACGAGTGCAATAGGGCCGTGCTTCATCTCGCCTGCTGGATACCCCTCGGCATGGATATAAGAAATCTCTTTGAGTTTGAGTGCGCCTTCGAGTGCAACAGGGAAGAGAATCCCTCGTCCGAGAAAGAGTGCATTGTCCTTGTCTTTGATCCGCTCTGCGATCTCGATAATTTGTTTTTCAGTGGCGAGCACGTCAGCAATCTGCGCATCAATTTTCTCAAGCGATGTCACGAGCTGTTCATATGCAGAGTCGTCGAGAGTACTACGATCTTTTGCAAGGAGCAGTGCGAGTAGTGCGAGCACGATAGTTGCTCCAGTAAATGCTTTGGTAGACGCAACACCGATCTCGGGACCAACGTGCATATATGAACCAGCGTCGGTCATGCGTGCGATAGACGAACCGACAGCATTGACGATGCCGTAGGTTTTCGCACCACGAGCTTTTGCGAGTTCGAGCGCAGCGAGTGTGTCAGCAGTCTCACCTGACTGAGAAATAGCGATAACAATATCGCGCTCATCAAGCACAGGATTGCGGTAGCGGAATTCTGATGCGTATTCTACTTCAACAGGAATACGTGCGAGGTTCTCGATAAAATATTCGCCCACAAGTCCTGCAATCCACGATGTTCCACATGCAGTGATGATAAGTCGACGAGCACCGTTGAACGATGCGATCATCTCTTCGACACCGCGCAAGTGCACCGAGAGGTCAGGAAGTATATGTCCACGAAGTGCGTCATGTATCGTGGTCGCTTGCTCAAATATCTCTTTTTGCATGTAGTGATCATAGCCTTCTTTACCTATTGCTTCAGCTTCCATGGTGAGCTCCTCCACAAACGGCGTGTGAGGTGTACCACTAATAGTTTCGATTTTATATTCACCGTTTCGTTTTAGTTCAGCGATCTGATCGTTCTCGAGATACACAACTTTTTTTGTGTACTCAACGATAGGGGAGGCGTCAGACGCGATAAAAAATTCTTCATTGCCGATACCGAGCACGAGAGGACTTCCTTTTCGTGCACAGACAAGGGTGTCCGGATCTGTCTCGTCCATAACGACGATACCGTACGCACCAACCACCTGGGTGAGTGCTTGCTGAACAGCAGCAAAAAGCGACAACGTGTCTTTCTCTTTTATTGTCTCAATGAGGTGCACGAGAACTTCAGTATCGGTTTCACTTTTAAATGTGTGCCCAGCATGGAGGAGTGCATCTTTGAGTACAGCATAGTTTTCTATGATACCGTTGTGAATGATTGCGATTTTACCACTTTCTGACAAGTGAGGGTGAGCGTTGACGTCGTTTGGTATACCGTGTGTTGCCCAGCGGGTATGCCCGATACCGATCGATCCGTGAGGTGCGCTGTCTTTTGCAAAATTGTAGAGATCTGCAACTTTGCCCTTTTTCTTGAATACATGGAGACTTCCATCCAAAATAGCAACGCCAGCTGAGTCATAGCCACGATACTCCATACGCTCGAGCCCCTTGATAACAATAGGGAAAGCGTCTCTTTTTCCGATGTACCCGATAATTCCACACATAATGATGTGTATATCATATATGATATATATCTGCTTCGCAAGCGATACGACGAGCACCTGTGCAAAACCAAAGTAGCTATCTATAGCCCACTCCTACATATACCCGTGGTATAATCCCATCATGAAAACACTCACCGAACTCCGCGGGCTCCATGATTCTCAAAACGTGCTCGCATCCATAGAACTATTCAAACAACAGTGTGAAGAAGGCTATGCTCGTGGAAAAGCGCTCGCGATTGATCCGTCGTACAGAGATATCGACAATATCGTCTTTGCCGGCATGGGTGGTTCCGCGCTCCCTGCATCGATACTTCGTTCGTGGAATCTCCTCGCAAAACCAAGTGTTGTATGGAACCGTTACAACACCCCAGTCTACATGAACGAAAAAACACTTTTTGTTGGGATGAGTTATTCGGGCACGACAGAAGAAACTCTCGCGAGTACAAAAACTGCATTTGAAAAAGGGGCTCAAACGCTTGGTGTCACCGTCGGAGGCAAGCTTGCCGAGATGCTCGAAAACGGGGGCAAGCCCGTTTGTTTCATTGACGAGGCAAGCAATCCCTGCAAGCAACCACGTTTCGCTGTCGGATTTATGCTCGGCGCACTCATCGGTATATTTGAATCACTCGGACTTCTCACTGAAAACCTAGATATAGAAAAAGCTCTCGCCTCGCTCGGCAAAGAAACTAGCTTGGACGACGCGAGCGCTGACGCACGACTCGCGCAATCCCTCGCTCATAAAATCCCTGTCGTCGTCGCAGCTGAACACCTCGCCGAAGTCGCGCATTTTTTCCAGAACCAACTAAACGAAACAGGAAAAACATTTGCCATCGCTCACGAGATACCAGAGGTCAACCATCATCTCCTCGAATCCCTCGGCAATCCGACAACCAACAAAGACAATCTCGTTTTTGTTTTTATGCAGTCTCCGTACTACAACGATCGCAATAAAAAGCGTTTTTCCATCATGCGCGAGCTCGTCGAGAAAGCAGGCATTCAAACACTCGAGTATGCAAGAGAGTCAGGTTCATGGCTCGAAGAAGCATACCTCTTTATGCAAAGTGTTGAATACACCTCCTACTACCTCGGCCTCTATCACGAATGCGATCCATCCGACATACCATTTGTGACGTATTTCAAAAACGAGCTTGTAAAATAAAGCCTTCTTTGATTGACTTTTTGATTGATTTGTGATATAATACACACAAAGTTTTAAGCTGAACAATTTGTCCAAAAACAGTTGGACATGTTATTCAACTTAAAACAAAATTCAAACACAATGAAAAAAGTACTGCTCGTATTGGGGGCTATGGGCCTCCTTGTTATTGCAATTGACTTTGCATTTGTAAAAAAAGTTGCAGCCGACTTTGGTCGTGGCAGCGAAAACTTAACAGTGAATGCACAAATCACTGATACAATACCAATCCCAGATGTACCAACTGGGGCAAATACATCATCTGGCAATGTGGTATCCCAGCGAGACTGGGAGAAAACAAAAACAGACAATAGTGGGTATCATCTTCATCATGGAAATGATATTGGTTACGAAATCAACACACATTATGATCAAACAACTGATATTGTTTTAACCGATCGTGAAGGTAAGCCAATGAAATATCCAGAATACTCGACAATTGATTCAATGTCAGATTTTTCAAATGGAGAAGATGGCAATTATTTATCGGTTGAAGAAGAAATTCCTTTCCGTAAGGTAGACTCGCGCTATAAAAAGTATCGCGGCTTATCAAAAGATGAATACAAATTTGTAACTGACCTTGAAGCTGCATATACATTCATCATTCGAAATCTTGATCTTACTGATTTCGCGGTACGAGAAGGTGTTAGTATCCCTGATTATCGGTACTACTCTAAAACAATAGACAGTATTGAGGTGGGTATTCAAGGATGGGACGGCAATTTATTTCGTTTTGCAGTTGCAGAATACCAACGCAACCAAAAGATACGTATATACCTGATATATCAAGGGGGAAATCTTTCTTCAACAGGTATACACTACCAAAACAAATTCTTTTGGTTTAGTGGTAATTCTACCAGTCCCTACAATGACCCAATTACCAAAAGTGAGATGGATGAGATTATCTCATATATCCAAACGGAAAGCTTTTGGAAATAAAAAATTGTTTGGAAAAATTAAGGTTCAGCCTATGTGACGAAAGTTACGTAGGCTGTTTTTTATTTTTACTTCCCTTTTTCCACCCATATGTTAATCAAAAAACTTCGTCACGTATTTCAAAAACGAGCTTGGAAAATAAAGCTTATCTTACTTGACTTTTTGGGTGTGCTGTGATATAATACTCCCAAAGTTTTAAAGTGAAAAATCCACCCAAAAAGTTGGGTGAACTTTTCACTTTAAAACAAAAATTCACCGTTATGAAAAAATTAGTATTTATTATTGTATTATTGAGTTTGAGCCCAAAGGTGTTCGCTCAGTCTACTCCGGACAGACCAAATGGGGACATATCTTACGAAACCCAATTTCACGAAGGTACTTTAGTTTTTTTTCCACTGGAAACACAGAAAGCGGTTATAAAAAAAATTAATGAGCACCCGGAAAAAACTGAATTCAATTTCATCTATGTTCCAACCGATACTACTGGAAAACAAAATTTGAAAGTATCATTAAAAACCACAGATGGAAACTTATCCGTTTTCACGGAATGCAAATTCATGAATGGCACTATTACAGCAGATTTTTCTGAAACAGGTACGGTGCAAACTTTTAAGTTCGATAATACTTACTACATGCGTAACGAGTATCCGGTGAACTATAAATGTCCTTGTACGTGCTACTTTATTCCTGCGGGATTGGCAACTGCCGAAGACAGATTTGCCGAGGGAGAAAAAATAATGAATTTGGCATTAAAAACTTTTTTAAGTTTATAAAATGTCTTTCAGTGTAGCCTGATGAAACAATTCATCAGGCTATATTTATTTATAATCGCTCTTTCTTTTTTCCATTTTTATGCTAATCTCAAGAAGTTATTTATTAATTAACGAGGTGGGCAGACGAGTAGTTGCGAAAGACCGATAGTCACAGATAGTCTTTCAACACTAAGGTCTGCCAATCTCACCACATATATATAGTATGCACACGAAGGAATACACCCTTGAAATAGGCGGTAAGATAGTTACTGCTTTGTTTTCTAGTCTTGCAGAGCAAGCAAATGGTTCGGTTATCTTGAAATGCGACGGTACTGTCGTCATGGCAACCGCTTGTATGTCAAAAGACGGCAAGAACAATCCTGGTTTCTTCAACCTCACCGTTGAATACCTCGAGAAGTTTTACGCTTCTGGAAAGATACTCGGTAGTCAGTTCATGCGTCGCGAAGGCCGTCCAAGTGATCAGGCAACTCTCGCGGCTCGTATGACCGACCGCACGATTCGTCCGCTGTTTGAACATCATATTAAAAACGCTGTGCAGGTTATCGTCACTGTCATCGCAGTTGGTGGTGCTGATCCAAAAATCCTCGGCGTCAACGCTGCATCTCTCGCAATCGCAGTCTCAGATATCCCATGGGCAGGTCCCATCGGCGCTATCGCTATGACACGGGTAAAGGGTACACAAGATATCGTTGTCAACGGTTACGCACCACAAACAACTGACGGCGTGTATGACTTTGATCTCATGGTCTGCGGAAACAACGGTACGATCAACATGATCGAAGCGATGACTTACGAAGCAAGTGAAGAACTCGTCGGACAAAAGTTTGACGAGGCGGTTGCAGAGATCACTAAACTCGAAAACTGGCAAAAGTCTATCGTCGCGGAGATCGGCAAAGCAAAAAAAGAATTTCCAAAGATGGAAGCTCCTGCCGAAACAAAAGCTCTCTTTGCTGAAAAAATAGTTCCAACACTCTTGAGCGGACTCTTTGGACCACAAAGCAAAGACTTCATCCATGGCGCAGAAGACGACTGGGCAACACTCGTCGATGAAACCTATCCGGAAGACGAAGCTCTCCGTCATGCCGCAAAAGACTATGCACACGAAGCTATCGACGAACTCGTTCACCGTGGTGCACTCGAAGAAAACAAGCGTGTTGACCTCCGTGCTTTTGACGAAGTCCGTCCTCTCTTTGCACAAGCAGGTGGTATCTCACCTGTGTTACACGGTTCCGGAATATTTTACCGCGGTGAAACACATGTATTGAATGTACTCACACTCGCAGGACCTGACTCGACACAGATAGTCGACGGTGTAGAAAGTGAACACGAACGACGTTTCATGCACCACTATAATTTCCCGCCGTACTCTGTTGGTGAAACAGGTCGCGTCGGCTCGACAGGTCGCCGAGAGATGGGACACGGATTTCTCGCAGAGAAAGCGCTCGTTCCTGTTATCCCTCCAAAAGAAATATTCCCATACACGATCCGTCTCGTTTCAGAATCTGTTGCATCAAACGGTTCGACATCACAAGCATCGATCTGTGCTTCGACTATCGCACTTATGGACGGCGGTGTGCCAATCAAGGCTCCTGTCGCAGGTGTATCAGTCGGACTCATGATGGATACCACCAATCCAAAAAACTACAAACTCCTCACCGACATCCAGGGACCAGAAGACCACTTTGGAGACATGGACTTTAAAGTTGCAGGAACAAAAGACGGTATCACTGCTATCCAGCTCGATATCAAAGTGGGCGGTATCCCAGCTGATGTATTGAAAGACGCACTACAAAGCGCAAAGAAGGGACGTCTCCATATCCTCGAAGCGATCCTCGCAGAAATCCCTGCACCTCGTGCTGATATCTCTCCAAACGCACCGAAAATTATTTCTACCAAGATTGATCCTACACAGATCGGTATGGTGATCGGTTCTGGAGGAAAAACTGTCAACGCTATCCGCGAAAAGTCGGGTGCTGAGATCACGATCGAAGACGATGGAACAGTGTTTGCAACAGGAAAAAATGGAGCTGCAGAAAAAGCTATCGAGATGATCCGTGGTATGACTCGTGAATGGAAAGTGGGTGACGAAGCAGAAGGTACCGTCATCAAAATCATCGAAGTCGGCGCTATCGTCGCACTCTCAGAATTTGCAGAGGGTATGGTGCACGTGTCAGAGATTGCAGCGTTCCGCGTAGAAAAGGTTGCGGACGTTCTCGCTGTCGGACAAGTGGTGCCGGTCAAAGTCCTCGCTGTAGACCGCGAACGCGGACGTATCTCACTCTCGATCAAAGCTCGACAAGCGGACTTCATCAAGAATCCAAAAGCGTAACAAGATTGTGTCATCCTGAACTTGATTCAGGGTCCAGGTCAGAAATAAAAAAATCCCCCAACATCCGTTGGGGGATTTTTTATGCTAAAATACCCTTATGCCTCCAAAAGATTTCTCTAGTATCCAAAATAGTATCGATCCGATCAAAACAACCGATCCTGCGCTCGACGCTATCAAACCCGAAACAACAGGAAACGATGTTTCTTCAAATACCCTCAAAACTATTCGCACCTATGCGTCTGACATGGCGACCGCGATCAAGCAAAAGCAGGGTTCGGTGATGAAGATAGCTCTCGCGGAAAAAGAACGTCGCGACGAGGATGCACTCGCAAAAAATCCTGTTTCACGAAAAAATATTGTGTTTACCTTTGGTGCGATACTCCTGCTCGTGCTCGGAGGAGTCGCGCTCTATTTCGGCGTACTCGCAAAGAAAGCTCCAAAAATAGTAGAAGATGCACCTGTGCAAAATACTGGGGCGTTTGTTGAGGGGACCATTCAAAAAGTAGAAGGTGTCTCAAAAGCTATCATGCAACAATCCATGAAGGACCTCATCAATAGCGGTGGACATGAACTCGGTAGTGCAACACTTCTTTCATTTGTAGCTCCAGAGTCTCCAAATGGTCTCGCTACCGAAAATTTTATTACGACAAACGGCATCGACATGTCAGCAGGACTCAAACGTTCACTCGATGAAATATTTTCTCTCGGCATCTATACGCTCGATGGCAACACACCGTTTCTCATTTTAAAATCTGATTCATACGACACGGCATATATCGGCATGCTCGCAACAGAAAAAACACTCTATATGGATATGGCGCCACTGTTTGGGTTGCCAGAGCGCGATAGCAATGAAAGTGTTTTCGGTACCGCGTCGTTTGTCGATAGTGTCATCGCAAACCAGGACGTTCGCGCTATAAAAAATGTTGCCAACGAATACATATTTTTCTATCGTGTCCGTGACGATGGCACGATCATCATGACGACTGATCCAAGTGCTTTTAAGGCACTGATAACTTTGGTGCAGTAACACAACCTCACCCAGGACTTCGTCTCGTCCCTCTCCTGACTAGGAGAGGGAACAGCACCCCCGTACGTATTTCACCCTCTCCTTTCCAGGAGAGGGTCGCTCGTTTACGGCGGGGTGAGGTCGAGCAAAGTATTTGCATTTCTCTGTCCAAATAGCTACAATTCAACCATGACACAAGAACAAAAAGACACCCTCAAGAAACTATTACTCGAAGAAAAAGCAAAACTCGAAAGTGAACTCGCTGCAATCGGCAGTGAAAACAAAGAAACAGGAGATTGGGAAGCAGTACCGGAAACAGCGACTGACTCATCAGACGAAAACGATGTCGCAGACCGTTTTGAAAATTTTGAAGAACGTGGCGCTGTGATGAATGCACTCGAACCTCGCCTCGCAGAAGTAGATGCGGCACTCCTCCTCATCGACATAGCGGACAACTCATACGGTGTCTGTGAAAGCTGTGGCAACGATATCGAAATGGATCGCATGATGGCAAATCCAGCTGCGAGTACGTGCATGGCACACATGAATTAACAGCCAGTCTTTAGTCTATAGTCGTTAGTCTTTAGAAAAACATAAAGACAACGCACCCACTAAAGACTATAGACTAAGTACTATAGACTATTTTATTTTATGTCTTTCTCTCGTGTCCTCTCGGCACAAACAGAATTACTTAAGGGCGTTCCGATCCCTGTAGAAGTAGAGATTTCAGAGAATACGCGCCACGCCTTTACGGTAGTGGGGCTTCCTGATAAGGCGGTCGAAGAATCAAAAGACCGTGTGTCGTCGGCACTGAAAAATGCTGGCTATCAAAATCCAAAACAGCAAAATGAAAAAATAGTTATTTCTCTCTCACCAGCAGAAGTCCGCAAAGAGGGTCCGTATTTTGATCTCGCGATAGCTATCGCGTATCTCCTCGCAGCAGGCGAGCTCGTTGCTGATACAGAAAGCAAACTGTTTCTCGGGGCACTCTCACTCTCAGGAGAACTCATGCCTGTCCGTGGCGTGCTCGCACTCGTCGAGATGGCAAAACGTGAAGGTATCAAAGAAGTGTATGTCCCGAGTCACAATGCTATTGAGGCGGCACTCGTCTCTGGTATCACAGTGTATGGAGCACGAACACTCAAAGAAGTGATCGAGCACCTCCGCGTCGGCAACAGCGACAATCCGTTTTTAGATGAAAACAACAAAGCTATCGAGCATTTTACCCTCACACCCCAACCAGAAACCGTCATCGAAAAAACTGACAGAAAACATGTGCTCAACTTTCAAGATGTGCGCGGACAAGAAACAGCAAAACGCGGACTAGAAATTGCAGCAGCTGGCGGACACAATATCGCGATGTACGGACCGCCAGGTACAGGAAAAACAATGCTTGCGCGACTCTTTACAGGACTGTTGCCTGACCTCGACCGAGACGACATACTCGAGATCACGGGCATACACTCTATCGCAGGCGTACTCGACAACGCACTCGTTACTGCGCCACCGTTTCGCTCGCCACACCACACTGCGTCGTATGTCTCGATGATTGGAGGTGGTACGTATCCGAAACCAGGCGAGGTCACCCTCGCTCACAAAGGCGTGCTCTTCCTCGACGAATTTCCAGAGTTCGACAAACGCGTGCTCGAAAGTTTGCGACAGCCACTCGAAGACAATATCGTTTCGATTTCGCGTGCAAAAGGTTCTGCGGTCTTTCCTTCAAACTTTATTCTCATCGCTGCGATGAATCCATGTCCGTGTGGCAATATGGGAACTCGTGGCAAGATATGCACCTGCCGTCCTGCAGATCTCGCACGGTATCGTCGCAAACTTTCGGGTCCTATCATGGACCGCATCGATATGTGGGTACAGGTCGCAGTTGTCGACTACGCAAAACTCGGTAGTAGTATTCCCGAAGGTGAAGACACTGCGACAATACATGCGCGCGTAGAAAAAGCTCGCG
>JACCDN010089399.1_pt1 | contig 10363 bp, 13 predicted proteins | sample 7441691 | NCBI WGS metagenome assembly JACCDN01 (sample SAMN15323439, study PRJNA562643) | freshwater metagenome | isolation source: river surface water | place: USA:Blue River Watershed | collected 2017-08-16
GGCAGGCACGCTCCGACAATCAATAAAAAAGTCGGAGCGAGGACGCTCCGACGAACTTTACGCTCCGACGAACTTATCTTCGAACTACTTGTCATTCTGACGAAGGAACTCGTATAGATTTCTTGCTTCAGTTTCTGAGATACCTTGATTTGGCATTCTAACGGTGTAAATTTTTACTTGAGCTTGAATTTCAGGGTCTTTTTCCATCATACGCTCCGGATTACTTACATAATTCATTATCCACTCTGCTTTCTTTCTTGATGTAATTCCTTTTAATCCAGGACCGACAAGTTTCTCTGTATTGGTTTTATGGCAAGAAACACATTTGTTCTCGAATGCTTGTTTCCCTGCATCCACTAGATCTTGATCTATCGTATCTGAAATCGAAACTGAAGTGAATTTTCCATCGCCAATTGCAGGGTCGTAGGGCTTTTCAATTTCTTGTGGAGTAGAAGTTGCTTGTTGTGTAGTCTCTGAACCTCCACAAGCTGTTAATAAAGCTAATGAGGCAATGATTAATAGGTTTCTTTTCATGATATGGGATTTGTTGACAAATATATTTCTAATATCTCACATCTCATATTAATGTCATAATAATAAAAGTATTCAAGTACTTTATTGCTTATATAAAAAATAGCTTTACTTTTGATTCTAAATAAACAACAAATCAATATTTATGGAAAATATAGTAGAAAACAGTATCGACGTTAGGGTTATTGAACCTATTAATAAGCATAAACGAATATTTGAACGTTTTGATGAATTAGGTCTAGGAGAGAGTCTATTAATTATTAACGATCACGATCCAAAGCCTTTGTATTATCAATTATTAGCAGAGAGAGGAAATGTTTTTGAATGGGCTTATTTAGAAAATGGTCCGGTTGAATGGAGAGTAAGTATTACTATTCGAGTGGATAATAAGGAAGAGAGTATTGGTCAAATAGCTGCAAAGGATATAAAGAAAGTTGAAGTATTTAGAAAGTATGGTATAGATTTTTGCTGTGGGGGTAAGAAATCATTAGCAAAAGTATGTGAGGAAAAAGGTTTAGAGTTATCTGTTGTTGAAGCGGAATTGAATTCTGCCAATGATACCGCTCCACATATTCATACTAATTTTAATGATTTCCCTTTAGATTTTCTATGCGAGTATATTGTTAATGCTCATCATTCATATGCAAAGAAAACATTGCCAATTCTAATTGAACTTGCAGAAAAAGTAAACAATAAACACGGTGCTCGTCACCCCGAATTAGCTAAAATTGTAAACCTAGTGGGTTTAATAAATACAGAATTAACGTTACACATGCGTAAAGAAGAGGTGGTGTTATTCCCATTTATACAGAAGCTAGTCTCTAAAGAAGAGTTTGAGAAAACAAAAGATTTAATTCGCGAACCCATTACTTTGATGGAAATGGAGCATGAATCTGTAGGTTCTTATTTAGCTGAAATAGAATTGTTCACAAATGACTTTACTCCACCTGCAAGCGCTTGTAATTCCTTCCAACTATTATATAATACTTTAAAACAATTTAATGAAGACATTCATCTTCATGTTCATTTAGAGAACAATATTTTGTTCCCTAAAGCACTAGATCTTATAAAATGAAAATTTCAGGAAATACAAAAATAGCTTCTATCGTTCATGCAAATCCACTAGCATTAGAAGCTATTATATCTATATCAAAGTCATTCGAGAAGCTTAGGAATCCGTATCTATATCGTCTTATGGCTAAGCGTGCAAGTATACTTATGGCCAGCAAAATTGCAGGATGCTCGTTAATAGACTTTGAAGAAAAATTGAGACCATTAGGTTTTGAGTTGGAAATAGAGAATAGTTCAACTGAAGTATCACCACATATCATCAATAAAGATTTTCCGAATAGTCCTGCACTAAAAATTATAAGTTTAGATGTACGCCCACTATTAGAAAATGGCATTGATCCACTTCAAGAAATTCTTGCGAAAATAAATGTATTAACTAACGATCAAATACTAGAATTAACAAATACTTTTTTACCGATTCCGCTAATTAGTTTATTGGAAAAGAAAGGCTTTGTTTATCAAATTGTAACTCAGGAAGAGAATTTAGTGATTGTTAGATTTCATAGGAATAACACCAATTTGTCAATTATTCAAGAACAATTGGATTATGATAGTGGAGATTGGGATGAAGTGTATGCCGCTTTTGAAAATAGTTTTTCTAATATCGATGTAAGGCAAATGAAAATGCCTCAACCTATGATTACCATTTTAGAAGCATTAGATTTCTTAAATCCTGGAAAAGCCTTATATGTTAAACATCATAAAGTTCCTTTATTCCTATTGCCAGAATTAGCTGAACGAAATATCGAGTATAGAATTCGTAGAATAAATGATACAGAAGTGCATTTAATTTTATTTCATAAGAAATAAATAGTATGGAGTCGTATATAAAAGATACAAATGTTACTAGTGCTAAAATAGTATGGCCATTTTACGCCTATGCAGCTTTCGCATTTCTTTGTTCTTGTACACTTTTGTTTTTAAAGTCTAGTTTGTTGTTAGGACATTATTTCCAGCCCTCTCTTTTAGCTATAACACATACAATGGCAATAGCTTGGGCTACGATGATTATTATTGGTGCTACGCTACAGCTATTGCCAGTATTAACAAATAAGCAGATTGAACAAACGATTTTGGCTAAATATTGCTTTTATTTAGCTGGTGTGAGTATTCCTTTTTTAATTCATGGTTTTTATCACTTCATTTTTGGAATTTTATTTTTTTGTTCAGCGGTGGTGTTAATTATTGCAATATTTTTATTCGTATGGATTATTTATGCAACTTCAAAAAAAACATCCATTATACAAGTTGAGTTTATATTGTCTGCATCTTTCTATTTAATGCTTACTATTCTTGTTGGATTTATACTTGCATTGAATTTTACGTACACTTTATTGCCTGTAAACTCTCTAGTATATTTGAAATTACACGCACATTTAGGAATACTTGGCTGGTTTCTATTTTTAATAATTGGAGTAGGGTCTAAATTAATTCCGATGTTTTTCATCTCTAAATATTCGAATGAATTCTTACTAAAAATCATCTATTATACTTTACATACATCGATGTTGATATTTATTTTCGGTCAAACTTTTTTCAACTATAGATTTGTGGAATATATAAGCTTTATTGGATTTATTTCTGTTATTGGTATGTTTTTATACTTTGTTTATTCCGCCTTTAAATACAGAATAAAGAAGAAGTTGGATTGGGCCATGAAAGCCGCGCCATTTTCTAAAATGATGCTTATCATAGCAGTTTCTATTGCATTGTTTTCATTACTGAAGAATAATAGTTCAGCAATTTTGGGTTATGGTTTTGTAGTGTTTTTCGGTTGGATAAGTTTGTTGATATTAGGTATGACTTTTAAAACTTTACCTTTTATTATGTGGAATTATAAGTATGCTGAACCCTCGAGTAAAGTGAAAAATCCGAAAGATTTATATTCAGAATTTATTTTGAAATTGATGTTAATATTTTATGTAATTGGAGTAGTACTTACATTGGTTGGAATATTTTTATCCTTGGAAATTATAGTGTTCCTTTCAACTGCTTTGTTATTATTAGCTTCTATATTATATGTAATAAATGTTTTTAAAATATTATTTGTAAAACCAAAACTATGCTCGTAAACGATTCCATACAGAAAGGCATTGCAATTACTGCATTAGAACAAGTAATGGATCCAGAAATCGGATTAAGTGTAATCGATTTGGGTTTAATTTATGATATCATTTTTAACGATGAAGCAATAGAAATTATAATGACATTAACCACTGCTATGTGTCCAATGGGAAATGCAATACAACAAAATGTATGTTCAACCATGCAACAATATTTCACTAATTATTCAATTAATGTTAAATTAGTTTTCGAACCTTTATGGTCGCATGAAAATATTTCAGCGAAAGGTCGTGAATTTTTAAACTCCTAAAACTATGCTATCACACACTTGCAAATCGGCAATTAAAGCTGTATTATATTTATCATCAAAATTAGACACAAATACTCGTTCTACTATAAAGGATATCGCTTTGCACATAGATGTTAGTGAGCATACACTTGGTAAATTATTGCAAGTATTAGTAAAGAAGAATATTATTTGTAGTGAAAAAGGACCTACTGGAGGGTTTTACATAACTAAAGCGCAGTTGAAACTTCCAGTGATGAGTATTATTGATGCTATTGATGGCAAAGAGATTTTTAAAGAATGTGGCTTAGGTTTAACAAAATGCAATAGTTCTAAACCTTGTTCTATACATGATCAGTATAAGGTAGCTAGAGATTTATTTGTAGATATTTTTAATAATAATAAGATTTCCGATTTAGGCGATTCTGTTAATAAGGGCCTAACTTATCTAGTAAACTAGGATGAATATAGATACTGATTTATTAAATGCCTGGGGAGGTGTGTATAAAAAGTTTGAAAAGCACGAACATGTATTTCATGAAAATGAACATGCCCGATACTATTATCAAATAGTGGAGGGAAGCGTAAAAATGTATAATTCTAACGAAGCGGGGAAAGAGTATTTACAAGGTATTTTCTATCCTGGGCAAAGTTTTGGAGAACCCCCAATTTTTATAGATGAACCCTACCCAGCATCGGCGATGTGCTTGCAAAAGTCAATAATTATTAGGGTTTCCGTAAATAATCTACATAAAATTATTGCCGAATATCCAAATTTAATGGAGCAATTTGTTAAGCATTTTGCTAGAAGAATTTACAATAAATCAATTACCGCTAAAGAAATTGTCAATAATAATCCTGAGCACAGAATTACTGCATTTTTAGATTCTTTCAAAAAATCGCAAGCTAACATCGCAAGCAAAATATTGATTCCATATACTCGACAGGAGATAGCTAACTTTACTGGTTTGAGAGTAGAGACTGTCATCCGAACACTACTAAAAATGCAGTTATCAAATAAAATAGACATTAACAATCATAAATTGTATTACTAAAATGAAATACAAAAATTGGATACTTTTAATCGTAGCAAATTTGTTTTTAGTTGCTTTGTTAGGGGTATTAATGCGATATAAAATTGCTTTCTCATTGCCTTTCCTAGAACAGAAACATTTGCAGCATGCACATTCTCATTTTGCATTTACTGCATGGATTAGTCAGGCGCTCTATCTTATGCTTATTCATTTCTTAGAACAGCATATTCGTATAGATGTTAAAAAATATAATCGGATATTAATAGTCAATACGATTTTATCTTTATTGATGATGATTTCGTTTATTTTTAAAGGCTATCATGTTACATCCAATACATTTTCTTTTTTAATTATTCTGAATTCCCTTTATTTCACTTGGCACTTTGTTAAGGATTCAAAACAATTTAATGATTGTCGAATAGAGAAAAAATGGTTCTATGCTGGTTTGTTTTTTAATATAATATCCACCTTTGGAACGTTTTATTTAGCATACATGATGATTAATAAAGTATATCATCAAGAGAGTCAATTAGCAAGTGTATATTTCTATTTGCATTTTCAATATAATGGATGGTTTGTATTTACTTGTTTAGGATTGATGTTTTATCAATTGAATAAATTTATTAAAATAAGAAGTGGTAATGTATTATTTACATTATTCTTCATTTCAACCTTTCCAAATTATTTCCTATCTATTTTGTGGTTAAAAATACCAACAGCATTATATGTATTGGTAATATTGTCAGCTTTAACGCAGTTAATAGTTTGGGTAATTCTTTCGAAACAAGTATATCATAAGAGGTCGATACTTAGCTCAATTCAAATCAAGTTTATTAAACCCATATTAGCAGTATTATATTGTTCATTTAGTTTGAAATTAATATTGCAATTGCTTTCTACTATTCCTGTTATTAGCCATTTGGCGTACAGCCTAAGACCTATTGTTATTGCTTATTTACATTTAGTATTACTGGTTATTATATCATTATTTATACTTTTCTATTTTTCAAAATATATATTGAATAAAGGTAATATTATAGCAGTATTTTATTTTATGATAGCTGTATTAATTAATGAGCTTTTATTAGGAGTGCAAGGATTTGCAGGCATTTTCACCATAAGTATTCCATATATTCATTATTACTTATTTGCAATAAGTTTAGTAATTCTCATCAGCATATATTTTCTGTTGAGAAGGATAAACTCTTTATGATTGAACTCATAAAACGATAGTGTTTCCGAACAGTATTTTTGATTAAACAATTAAACGTTATGGAAACACTATTAAAATCAATTCTCATTTCTGGTATAGTATTATCTACAGCTTGTGGCTCTGGAAGTACTACTGAAAACACTAGTACCACTTCACCTGATGAAGAAACAGCTCAAACAGGCCAGTCGGGTGTGCAAGACGATGTATCTAACCCAAATGTTGTTCAGGTTGCCATAGGAAGTAAAGATCATACAACACTTGTTACAGCAGTAAAAGCTGCTGAATTAGTAGATGCACTAAGTAATGCAGGTCCGTTTACCGTTTTTGCACCAACCAATGCTGCATTCGATGCATTGCCTGCAGGAACAGTAGAGTCACTTTTAACGCCCGAAAAAAGAGATGCACTAGTCGATATTTTACAATACCATGTTTCAGTTGGAGTATATAAGTTAGAAAACCTACAAGATGGACAATCTATTGGACAGGTAAATGGTGGTAATATCACAATTACTAAAAAAGGGGAGGATGTATTTGTAAATGGAAAGGCTAAGATAATTGCAACTGTTAATGCTTCGAACGGAATAATCTATGTAATAGATCAAGTTTTAGTACCTGGGCAATAAGTAATATTGGTTATAAGATTTATTGTGAATTGTATAAGCATGGAGTTTTTACTTCATGCTTTTTTATTTTCTATTAAGGCTTTGTTGCATAATGCTTGCAATTCGTACAGATTTCTGTTTAATATTCTCTGCATTGGGGCCTTCAAAATTTTTATCTACCGTTTCATTAAATAGTTTTGTCCATCGGTTAAAATCCTTCAATTTCATGGGGTGTTTCTTGTCGATAGTTTTATGAATACTCATAGGGTTGCCTTCGTAATCGTTATCGAAGAAAATTAAATTCTCCCAGAAATCAATCATAACAGGTAAGTGTTTTTCCCATTTTACATGCATTACCTCCGTAAAGAAATGACCGATGACTTTATCGTTCTTCACCAGGTCATAGAAATCTAGAACGAGTAGTTCTATATCTTTTCGGTTGAGTATATCTTTTTTCATGGTATTAATTTCTTTTGAAATTAATGATCTTTCTTGTTGAACTTTATTAATGAAATCATAAATGGAATAAACATCCATATACCTAATAAGCTAGAAGAAATTATAATTCCTAATGTTGATCCAAAAGTTTGTTTAAATATAGCGCCTGTAAAGCCTAACATTGCCGATTGGTCTAGTTGTAGCAGAATTAAAATTCTCGATAAATCTATTGGGTTCAAAGCGGCAATAACGGCAATCCAATGCTCTACTGGGTAATCTGAAAGTTGAAATAACAAAAACATTATCAAACCGTCAAATAATAAAGAGAAAAATAACCATAATAAGATCGACATTCCTATGCCTTTAGCCTTATCTCTAGAAAGTATAGAGCATAAAAAGGCAAGAGATGAGAATATTACCGATATAATACATCCCATTATAATTAGCACAATTCCGGTAATATTGGGGCTATAGTAAAGTATCGGTATTCCGGCTCCAATTAAAAATGAAATAATTAAAGAAGCATTTAATCCAAGAAATAGGCTGATCCATATTTTACTTCGCTTAATGGGTTGGCTAATTAACAACTCTATAAATTCTGAGCTGTTGTAAATATAGATCGTTGAAAATATAATTGATACTAGTGGTACATTCAATAATATCAAATTCAACAAACTTAATAGTCCTTTAGATTCATTATCCTCTAAACTAAACATACTGAATGATAATATTGCTAAAAGTATGGTGTAAAACAGTATGATTTTGTTTCTTAAAATATCCAGTATTACAAATTTTATAATTCTGTTCATGCTAATTGTTCCTTTAAAATTTTTGCAATAGCCTTAGATATTTTATGTTCGTTTGTAGATAGTTTTATTTCTTCAACTGCCTTGTGAATCAATAATTCACCCTCTTGCATAAATACTAATTCCGAAACCAGTTCATCTAAATCGCTTAATAAATGAGAAGTGATGAGAATCAATTTACTCTTTCCTTTTTCAAGCATCATTTTTTCTTTTAATATTTCCGAAGCTATAGGGTCTAATCCAGCAGTAGGCTCGTCTAAAATATATACATCCGGATTAAACATGAACGCCAAAGCAGCACTTACTTTTTGTGTTGTTCCTCCAGATAAAGTTCGCATGCGTTTATGCAGTATCTGTTGAAGTTTATATTCTTTATATAAGTCCTCATCTAATGCTGTTGAACTATTTCGAAGTTCTTTCATCATTTCGAATATTTGACCGATGCTCATATTTTCTGGATATCGACCAATTTGAGGCATATAGCCTATCTGATGTCTGTAATTTGTTTCTCCTTTTATCGAACTACCATTTACAAGAATTTCCCCTTCATCTGGTAATACCATTCCTAAAATACTTTTAATAAGTGTTGTTTTGCCACAACCGTTAGGGCCAATAAGAGCAATACATTCCGACTTTTTAAAAGTGGTACTGATGCCTTTAAGTACTTCCAGCTTATTGTATTTTTTACGAACGTTTATTAACTCTATCATAATATAATTGCATTCATTCTGGGTTTATTATCTATAAAATTCTCTGGAGTAAGGCTAGGTATTATTCGTTCAGATTTGTCGAGTAAGGTGATCATAAAACTTCTAAAGAGTAACATTAGTGAGCTGTTCGATTCTACCATTACAGAAAATAAACTAAGTGGTCTAAATGGGATATCGCCGTATTTGTCTTTATCTAAATCATAGCCTTCATATTTATCCCAATAGTTTTCATCAAAATTATTTAATACTAAAGTGCCATTGGTGCTAACATCGAAAGTATTTCCGAGGAAATTATTTTCACGAATGGTATTATCCATACAACTAGCTTGTATTTTCATACCCCATCCATTTTCCTTGAATTCATTATGTTCTACTAGAATACGATTAGTACCTTCCATATATATTCCTGAAGTATTGTTATCAAATTTATTATGTAGAATATAACTGTCGGATATCTCTTTTAATAATAACCCATAAGCAGCATCGCCCCAATTATTGATGAAAAAATTGTTAAACATTTTTACACGATGCGTAAACATTACTGCCACTCCAGCTCCATTGTTTTTAAATACATTGGAAATATAAGCGTCGTCATTTGAGAACATAAAATGTAGACCGTAACGAATATTTAAAAAAGAGATGTTTCTCCATATTATAGAATTGGTTACGAATTCAAAGTAAATCCCATCTCTGTGACCGTTAATTTTATTGCCTTCTATAATTAGGCTATCGCTTTTCCAGCAATGAATACCATTGCCAATTTGTTGTTCATCAACCCCATTGGCATGTATAATATTATTTAGTATTCTGCAATTTTTAGATTGCTGAAGGTATATGCCGAAAAAATTATTGCTGAGTTCGTTATTTGCTATGCAAACATCTCTGCTTTGGTACACCTTTATTCCACCCGGATCGTCGAGTGTTGCATATCCTGAGTTTTGAATTTTAAATCCCTCGATATGTACTTTATTAGCTTTAATAGATAAAATTTCATATTTATTCTCCCCATCTAATATGGGTTTGTCAAAGCCAATACAGACAATGCTTTTATCGATGATGATATTCCCTTCTTTGTATACTCCACCGTGTACAAAAAGGGAATCACCATCTTTTAATTCAGATATTGCTATTTTAATTTGTTGATGTGAGTATTTACTTCCAACATGTATGTTTTTTGCAGCAATTGGAATAGTAATAGTGCTAAAAAATAATATAAAAATTACGTATCGCATTAGTTTGAAATGATAGCACTCCATGGTATTTCTTCAGCATGGAAATATTTTTTATAAACATTAGCAGAATCTACAGAAGAAAAGGCTGCAATACCTCCACCCATTGGGCTAGAGATATCTTCAGATTTTATAAAATGTAAGGATTCTGCTTTTGTTAACGCATTAGTAGAAAGGAAATGAGATACGAAGAATGACTTTATTTTCACTCCATTTGGGTTACCTTCTTTTACATAAGCAGCTAAACAACCTAAGTCGTCAAATTTATATGCTTTGCCATGTTCAGTTTTTAATTCACAGGCAAAACTTGGATCCACAATTGTCATTCTGCAATAATCGCAAGCATCCGAATTATAGTTTATAGCTACAGGTTGATCGA
>JACCDN011199833.1_pt1 | contig 10363 bp, 9 predicted proteins | sample 7441691 | NCBI WGS metagenome assembly JACCDN01 (sample SAMN15323439, study PRJNA562643) | freshwater metagenome | isolation source: river surface water | place: USA:Blue River Watershed | collected 2017-08-16
ACATGGGTGACGGTGACGAGTTCACGGTTGGGGATATTGTCCTCGAGTATCCAGAATTTGAACCTGCCGAGAGCACTTCTTCGGTGAAGGATTCAATAGATCAAAACGAGCGCTTGTGTCCTTGGTGTGGGATAACCGGACAAAAGGCCTTCAACTACTTCACCCCGAATCTCTTGAACTATGCCGAGCTGTATTTGGACTTCGAGAGTCCAGTCCTGTGGACTGATGGTGTCTGGTCTGATGGCGGGGTTGATTCAAGTTGCATGGCATCTAGCTATACCGAAAGAGGAGACAGTGTAATTAGTTGCCCAAGCTGCCAGGCTGTGTTTCTGGCCTCCACGATTGAGGCAAACACCCAGGCCAGCGGCTATGAAGCAGGCAATGTCGAACCTTGGGTCCAGTCCGGCACCTGCGCACGTTCAGAGGCTAAGTCGCAAAGAACTGAGGCAAAATTCATTAAGGCCAGTTTGGATCAAACCCTGACCTATTTCAAAGCAAACCTAGAACACGATCCAATGATTAACTGGGAGCAGTGGACCGCGGCTCAGCAAGTCGTTGGTTGGGCCTCCTACTTGATCCGAAAAGGCGAACCGCTAACTCCTGGCCAGGACGAACTCGGTCGTCAACTACTGACGCAGTTTTCAGAGAGGGTGAGCCAGATCAAGGAGGGCACGCTGGAAGCTATGTCTCCGCATTACAGGTTCGAACCAGACGAAGAATATCATTGGCACAAATTTGAGTTGTTTGAGGCAATCCCCTTGGCCAACATAGGCCGAATTGTCCGAGAATCTGAGAACCAATCGTCCTATGTAATTTCTGGAGAAGACTTCAAAAGGGATTTCGAGGTCTTATCGGCAAGGACGGACATGGATGAGCTTTACCTCTACATTGAGCAGCGAAAGCTTCTAAATTCGGCTCTGGGCATGATGGGCGATTCCAGGTGGGCTGTGCATAGCGGGGAGCTTTTGTAAGCAGCCTTTAGTCCAACAAGTTGCGAGAATGCGAGGCCTTTGCGACCTCGCTGGAAACTACAAGATACTTACAGAAGTTCTGCTGGATGATTAGAGTATCGAGCCTGACCCCGTCGCCTATAGCTGAAAAGCCCGGGAACCCGCCTGCCTGCAGAACATGTCATTCATACGGTTGCGAATATGGTGAGCGAAATTTTTCGGCTTTGTTTGTATCTAGGCGAACTTCGCACCCAGGATCGCCCAGACTTCGTCCCGATACTGGCACCAGTTGCAGCTATCCGAAGGTGCCGGAGGTGGACCAGCCAAAATCGAACTTGCCTCCAATAGGAATGGCTCAATCCAAGAGGTGTCGATTTTGTGCTCAATCAGCGATGGGTCGAAATCCAACTTGCCCATGAAGCCAGCTGCTCCTTTTCGAGCAGTCACATAAAAGAGGTAGCCATTTTCGGATGTGGCCAAGCCATTGCCATTTAGCAGCCAGGCATAAACATCGAGCTGTCTCCTGTAGGCATCGTGATAGAACTCGGTGCCAAGTTCTCGCACTGGAGAAAACCTAGCTGTGGCCTTGTAGTCGACAACCGCTATCTGGCCATCTATCGACCAGATGTCATCGATGGCTCCATAAAGCGTGATGTTGCTTACCGCGTCCGCACGCTCAATGCCTTCTCGATTGTCTCGCCAGGTTTCAAGTCGCGCATCGCTGTAGGGAACAAAGTTCTTGCCTAGAGCGGCCAGCACAGGAGGGACTTCACCTGTTTCACGATAGACATCGAAATCTTTCTTCAACAAAGTGTCGACAGCCATGTTCAAGGTGAAAGGGATGCTGGGTTGTTTGATTTCGTGACGAATCTCCAGGTAACCGCAGAGCCGGCACCTGAATAGATTCTCAAGTTTGCTGCGTGATATTCTGCGTTGATTAGTCATCCACTACCCCTCGCTTGCGAGCTCTAAGAAGCCACCGAGGTTCATCAAGCCATTCACTGAAGAAGGAGTAATCCTTCTAAGTTCTGGACTGTGAATTAGGTAGCAAACCCACTTGCCTCTTGAAACCGCAACATTCAATCGGTTTGGAGATAGTAAAAACTCCACACCGCGAGGAAGATCTTCCTCGCTAGAGGTCGCCATTGAAACAATCACAACTGCGGCCTCTTGCCCTTGGAATTTATCCACGGTTCCGACTCTGATTTCATCGAGCTGGGCCTTTCTCAGTGCGGCTCTGATAGCCCTGACCTGGTCGTTGAAAGCCGCCACCACGATGATGTCTTTCATGTCGAGTTCACGAGCGGGCAATGGCCGATCCCCATCATTGTCGGTCCAAAGTTTGCCCAACAAGGAGTGAGCTATTTCGGTAACCTTTTGGGCTTCTTCATCGGACCGGGTGGTGTTGCCACTGTGCTCCACCGGAAGCGGCGTTACCCCTGGCTGAACTCCGTCCAGGTTTCTAACTTTGACGCTAGGACTCGAAAGCAGCTTGCCCTCATACTGCAGGTTCGAAACCTTCTCGGTGAGTAGCGGGTGCATTCGGTAGGTGGTTTCAAGGAAGAAGCCAACCTCTGGTGCCAAAGTCTTTCTTCCCTGGGCATAGTGCTCTAGGGCCGAAATCTCCGCGCCCTCTGGGTGCGATGCGAGACTCACCTGTGGCAATTGCTGGGGGTCTCCCAACAGCAACAAACGCCTTGCTCCGACCGCACTCGCCAGCGTCATGGTTACCGAGAACTGACCGGCCTCATCCACTACAAGCAGATCGAGCCCCATGGCCTGAACCGTCTTGTCCGCAAACGTCCAGGCGGTTCCACCGAGCACAAAACCACCGGGCTGGGAAAGCATCCACTCAGCCGCTGAGTCAATTTCCCAACTGCGGCCCTTGCCTTCTTTATCCTTCGGTTTCTTGCCAACGGAGAGAGAAGGATCGGTCTCTATGACCTTGGTGAGGAAGTTCTCGACCACTGCGTGAGACTGTGCGACAACGCCGATCCGCCAGCCCATTTTGGCCAGTTGTGCCACCACTCTGGAGCCAACGAATGTTTTGCCGGTTCCGGGAGGTCCTTGAACTGCGACACACATACTCTCGCCAGATTGGAGGGTCTTTACGATGTCCGCCAGGTGGTTGCCGGATTCGTGATTGATGTTGACCGGTGCTTCACGCTTGAGTAGCTGCCCCCAAGATTTGCCCGCGGGAAGTCCACCTTGGGCTAGAACTTCTGCCGCCAATTTAGCGAGCGCATCCTGCAGCGGTGTCATGTTGTACTTGGGAGTTTGAATAACCGCGACGGGCAAGCTGTCCCAGATTTTTCCAGTTGAAGCTTGAGATTCGGAGATGATCGCGTCACCATTTTCAAAGCGCTCCGTAACCGCGCTGCTAAATCCACGCAGCGAATCCGACGGGGACATCATGCCCAGTTCGGCAACTTCGTAGATCAGGGAAAGGTTTGGTTCTCCAGATATCGCGTCCTCGGCGGAGATTGCCTCACCACTAATTCTTAGTTCACGGTGCAGTTTTCTTCCCTTAGGTGACTTAGTAGCCCATTCGCCTGCGGAAACATCACCGATTACCATCGCACCTGTTTGGCGAGAGAGGGTCTCTAGGTCTTGATTGGCTGCTTCAAAAACTCGCCACCATTTAACTTTGTCTTCGCGTTCATGGAAGACCAGCGCACCACGAAGCAGGCCGATAGCCTGGGCGGACTCTTCATCAAGCTTGCCGCTCTCGATTAGCTCGCCAAGCTGATCCGCCAGCCTCTGATACTCAGAGGCAGACTTTGGTTCTGAGTCGCCACCGGCGACTTGCTTTTGGCCCAGTGCCACATCGTTTTCAGTGGCAAAGTTGCGAATCCATCTGTCGAAGTCATAAGTCGATTTGCAGTCCTTAGCGTTGTAAGACCTAATCTCCTCGTACTCAGCATCTGCCGCTGCCCTATTGCCATTTAGCAAGTGAGCTTGCACCGCGTGGAAGGCAACGATTGAATCCTTGGCGCTTTTTACTTCTTCGTCACCGTGAGACTCACCGTAGATGGCTTCGACATATTTGATGGACAGCGACTGAGTAGAGAACCTAATCGACTTGCGGATCAGGCTGTACATATCGATCAGTAGACCCTTGCGAAGAATTTCGTCTAGTTCTGCAACTCGAGTCGAATACTTTTGCGAGAGTTTGGTGAGAGCGCGGCGCTCATAGTCCGCGTAGTGATAAATGTGCAGATCCGGGTATCGCTTCCAGCGCTCCATGACAAAGTCGATGAATCTTTCAAACGCAGCTTTTTCCTCATTGAGGCTGAAGGCATCTTCAGTCTTGAACTTGGACTGTCCGTTTTCTAAGTACTGATACCCAAACATGTACTCCAGGCCACGACCCTCATCGGCGTATGGGTCACCTTCCATGTCGAACCAGATATCGCCATCGGAAGCCAGCGGAAACTGCGATAGCTGCTGCCAGTCGATTAGTTCGGCGAGCACCTTGTTCTGAGCCTCACCCTTGAGTTGAATCTCAGCTTGCGCCTTTAGATTCTCGAATGTTTTCTGCCCCAGTCTTGCGGGTTTGCGGCCCTCTTCCGCCACCGACATTTGCTCGATAGTTGAGATTCCAGCTCTTACCAATCGCTCTCTGGAGACAGACCTAATTCCCTGAATCAGCGAGAGATCTCTGGCTTCGGACCTACCAGTCTTGCAGTGGTCTTGCCACGAACAGCTGGCACAGCTCGGCCGCGGTGGTGCCCAGACTGGGTTCGGCAACTCGCCAGTTGCGGGATTAGCCAAAAGTGAATCGCGTGATTGAGCGGCGACTGCCATTGCCTTGCCGGCATCTCCGGACCAGTCATGCTCTCCAGCCAGCCAGAGGTGAACTTGCTCGGGCTTTGGGCGGCCCAGGCTGACCAAAAGATTCGCATAAGCCCCCACTTGAATAACGGCCGAAACCTTCTCGATGCGGGCGGATTTGCTATCGACCGGTTCATAGATGGCAACTCCGTCACCATCCCTAACCACCGATCCCGAAGCGTCTTTTTTGAGCAGTAGGAAATCCACAATTCCAACAAACTGACCATCAAATAGGGTTCCCTGATATATGACATCTACCTCTGCCTGCATCGCCGCTCTGGTCTCAAACCAGGCGTTTTGGTAGCCAGATGGGGATGGTTCGGGATGGGAAAGCTTTATGACCTTCGCGGTTCGCTCGATTTCGGTGAGCCTGCGCTGTTCGAATAGTTGACCTAGCTCCTGAAGCAGTTTGAGGTTTGGGTCTTCGTTCTTTGGCTTCTTGATCAAGCCGTAACTAGCGGCTTGGTTAAGCGAGATTCTGTGGTCACATTCGAATTGGGCGATTAGGTCCTGCGCCGAATAGATAAATCCCTTGTCAGTTCTAAGCAATTCGTTCCCCCTCGAAAGATGCTCGCTTCATAATTCTCACACAGGCCTTCTACAATGAAAGTCGTTGGTCTGGGGGACCACTGCTATCTGCAACAGAATCCCCAGACGGGGGAGAGGTTACAGGTGGCTAAGGACATTTTGGTAAGCCTGGGGGGTAAGGAGTCTTCCTTCGCCTTCAAGGCGGTAGACAGGGCAAGCCTCTATGGCAAGCGTCGGCGAGTACTCCTGGATCACTTAGGAGAGCCATGCTCCCGAGCCAGCCTGCTAGAAGATGGCGCGCTACTACTAAGAAGCGGCATGACAGCCCAAGGGTATTTTCTCAGTGATGGTCGCTCCTACAAACAAAGCGAACTGGAAGGTTTCGACTCGGCAGGTAATGTGCTCACCAAAGTTCCTTCCACGCTAGGAGTAGCCCAGGAGCTAAAGGAGATTTCCCTAGAGGACGCTCTAGATGTCGTGCAGCAGACCATCTACGCACTTGAGCCAAACCAGCTTGATGACGAACTAAAGAAGTCCCTGGAGGCTGGAAAGGTCTTTAGCTTCTCTTTCAACTATCGCGAGGACTACCAGGCCGAAACAGCACTGCTGGTTGGCAACGACAACGGGTTCTTTGCCATCATCGGCCAGCCTCTTGAGTTCGAGTGGGTCGGGTTCAAAGCAGCCGTCGACCTGCCAGTTGCGTCTGAGGACTCCGACGAAGACCTTGATTTCGAGATGTTCTAGGGGGAGAGATGACAACGCTAAGAAAGCTTCACATTTCAAATTCGTCCGGCAGAAATGCCGTGATTGTGGCCAGTTCGAAGTCGCCAGAGAAAGATATCGTGATCGGCAAAGAGGGAAAATCTGCCGAGTTTCGCCGCTACATCGCTGGCGGTAGAGCGTCGCTGCACGAGGACTTGGTTGCCAAATTTGGTAAAGACGATTACTCGGCAGAACTAATTTCTGGCGACCCAGAGATCGACCTTGATTTTGTTGGCAAGACCATCGACGTAACCCAGTCGCTGCTACTCGACTCAACTGGAACTCCCGTAAAGGGCAACCCCAAAGCGGTTGAGATTACCTTCGATGCCTCAGGTGCCGAGGTTAGCCGGAGAGATCCAGTTGAAGTAGCCGCCACAGTTAACGACGCAGTGCCAGTTCGCTGGGCTGGTAAGAAGTTGCCAAAGTCGGACTTGATTCGAAAGTTCGCCATCAAGCGCTCGATGCAGCTTCGCCATGTAGATGGTGTTACCTATGACTTCTTGTTTGCGATGGCAGAAGAGCTGGAGCGAGAAAAGGTTGTGGTGCTCTTGGGCGCAGGCGAAGACGGCAAGCAGCCGCTGATTCTGCAGCTAAATGGCACGCCCTACCGAGGCTTTCTGGAGGGTCGAACTAAGGATAAGGACTACATCCTGTTGCTACACCTGAGCAACATGGAGCTAAAAAAGCCAGCAGTTACTAAGGAGGCAACCGATGAGTAAGGTCACAGTTTCTCAGCCTGGTTCGCTTGAAGATAGAGATGTAGCGGCAGCGGTAAATGAATACCGCACCCTGGTTGCCCAGCGATACACTCCCTGCCCACCGGCAGAGATCCAGCGCTTCTTGTCAGTCGAGCCCTACCTTTGCTCGCAAAAGATTGATGGTGAGCTTTGGTTTCTTGATACCACCTCGGCTAGCCCTAGGCTGATTGCTGCCAACGGCAGAGTGGCCAGTGGTGCCAAGATTCTCGCTGAGGCGGAAGCTCTGCCCAAGGGCTTGATCATCGCAGGGGAGCTATACGTAAAGAAAGATGGCAGGGAGCGGGTCGGCGATGTCGCTAAGGCGCTTGCTGGTTCAGCAGACGAACTTAGTTTCGCAGCCTTTGATCTTGTGCTCAGCGAGGGAATCAGCTGGCAAGAGCAGACCTATGTCGAACGTCTAGAGAAACTCGGTCAGCTGGTAAAGCCCGGCTCACTCCACGTCATCGAAACCAAGAGCTTCTCGACCGAGTCTGAGGTAATCGCGTTCTTCAACGAAGGCGTCGTAAACGGAGACCAAGAAGGAATCATTGTCCGCTGCCAAGACGGTCGAGTTCTTAAGGTCAAAAAGTCGATCACTGTTGACGCAGTGGTTTTAGCCTTCACTACCGAACTGAGCAAAGAGGGCACCGAGCAAGTCCGCTCAGTCCTGTTCGGGCTCGCGCTGCCTGATGGTGACTTTGTTCCAATCGGAGCAACTGGCAACTTTGATGGTGCATTCTCGAAGGCAGATCTGCTCAAAGTTCTCGCTCCACTGGAAATTGAAAGCGGCTACCGCCAGGCAGCAGCATCCGGACAGCTCTACCGCTTTGTGAAGCCAGAGGTAATTCTCGAAACCACAGTGATGGATATCCAGACCGAGGATAGCCAGGGCAGACGCCTTCGCCAGACTCAACTAAAACTCACCAAAGACGGCTGGGAACCAGCCTTCAAGGTGCCAGCGGCATCGCTTCTAAACGCGGTGGTTATGCGCGAGCGAAACGACAAGCCAGATGTTCAAAGCGGCGCTCGCTGGGATCAAATTGTTGAGTTTGCTGAGGTGCCAAGTGGATCTGCGGTGGTGCTTCCGGCTTCCGAGGTGGTTCGCCGCCAGGTTTGGACTAAGACTTCGGCAGATAAGACCGACGTTAGAAAGCTGGTGGTTTTCAAGACCAACAAGGAGACCATAGACCCGCTCTATCCAGCCTTTGTTGTGCACTGGACGGACTTCAGCTCAACCAGAAAAGCTCCACTTGCCAGAGAGGTTAAGACTGCTCCGAATCTTGAGACTGCTAACGAGATAGCAGAGCTATTGATTGTCGAGAACGTCAAGAAAGGCTGGGAGCCAGTCGGCTGAGCCAACTAGCCCAGCCTTGCCACTTTACAAAATGTTGGCAGCGAGAAGTAGAGTGAAATAACTTCAATAAAGGGGGAACTAATGAAGAAGTATTTTGAATACGTTGGAGAAACTGATCGAACCAAGACCGGCGAGACCGCCAAGTTCTGGGAGATTACTCTTGAGGGTAAGACCGTTATCGTTCGTTACGGCAAGCTAGGCGTGAATGGACAGATATCCACCAAGGAGCTGGATTCCGAAGCGGCCGCAAAGGCTTTCGCAGACAAGAAGATCGCAGAGAAAACCAAAGACGGTTACGTCGAGAAATAGCCGAAAGGTATATATGAAAGAAATTATCGAAGCCTTAGCTTTCATCTACACGGAGCACGACGAAAACCCAAACGTCATGGAATGGGTCAACCAAGAGAACGTCTCGCTGCCTTTAGCCTTTGCAATTAGCCACGGCTACGCAACACTGACAGATAGTGGAGCGGCGAAGCTAAGAGAAACCTACAACTACGCTGAGCAGGTTGCAGAGGAGCTTGGCCTAGAAAGTGTCTATGACTTGGTGGATGCGGAAGAAGAGATTCCGATGCGCTCAATTACCATCACCATCGGTGGCGGTGCGAATGGAAACGGCACTCTAAACGCCGAAGTCAATCAACCGAAACCAAGGTGAGAACATTCACCGGTCATCTCGTCAATCAGTGAGCGGAGTTTGACGAGATTAAGAAACATAGAGGTTAAATTCCCGAATTTGAATAGTTTGAAACTGAAGCCCTAGGGGGAAATAAAAATGGCAAATTCGTTCTCAGACAAAGTCAATGAATTGAGCTACATTCGTGAAATTGTTCAGCCAGACAATGAAGACCGAGTGGAATTCGAATCACAAAGCTTTCACGATTGGTATGAATATTGGGGAGCAGCGTGTGATTTAGCCGATCTATCGAGAACCGGTTGGCTGGAGTTTACTGATCGTGGTAGGGAAGTCATTGAAGAGGCTTACCAGGCCTTCCAAGACCTTATTCGCATGCCAGAAGGCGAGGTCCCATTTCCGGACGAAGAGTGGCGTGAACAAGAGTTCCTTTACCAGCCCGACTACCCGTTCAATTCTTTTGTCAAGCCGATTGGAATAATTAACATCCCTTAGCGGCCCAGAGTGGTCGGGATCTGGCCAGTTAGATCAGACTCCGTTTGCGACAACACCGAGGTGGCGTAGCGCCATAGCTTCAGAGCAGACGCGCGAGTATCCGCGAGATCTCGGAGAAACCACCGCTGTTCTCAAGATAAAACATGAAAAATGACCCATAAGGTGACGGGCTCTTTTAGTGAGCTTGGGGAGTTCGCTTAAAAATAGGGAAATCGAAAATGTCAGACCCACCGACTAACTTTACGTCTCGGGAAGGGTTGACATGATTTTGAGCATCGATGGCCAGTTGGTAAATGCCTTCATTGAGCCTCAGTTCTTTGACATAGTTGGTGGGCCAATTGTGTCGGTTGAGTTTTATGGCTGGGAAAACGTTCCGAACCTTCGAAAGCACATCCAAGGTGACCTGCGAGTAGCCCGAGTGGCAAGGTACTTCAACTTCGTTGGTTACATGCAGCTTCTAGACCTTTGCTACCTTGCCGGCAACTACAAAATCACTAAAGAAGATCTACTGATTGACCAGAACATCAGCCCAGCCCCGGTCGCCTTCAGCTGGTCAGCATGGGAAGCAGATATCGAACTCGAAGACGGTGAGTACGAGTCAGGTGAGTACTACTTTGGCTATTCACTGCCTGAGGATCTTGAATACATCCCTACCGATAGCGATGTTCACTACGAGTGCTTTTACGCATACCCGCTTTTCACAATGCCCACTGAGTTAGAGCAAACGGTTGAGGAGAAACAAAGATGATTCGTTTAGTTATTGGAGACATCACCAAGCTGCAGGTCGATGCCATCGTCAATGCCGCTAACTCGCAGTTGGTGCCAGGTGGTGGGGTGGATGGGGCTATCCACCAAGCAGCAGGACCAGGTCTTTTCAGTGAACTAAAAACCCACCACACCTTTTTGCAGCCTGGCGAAGCAATCCTCACCGCTGGTTACCGGCTGCCTGCCAAGCACGTCATCCACACCGTTGCTCCAAGGTGGATTCCAGGCCTAGATAATCAAACCGAGATCCTCTCGGACTGCTATCGCAACTCAATCAGACTTGCGCTGGAAAACGACTTTGAGT
>JACCDN011236597.1_pt1 | contig 10362 bp, 9 predicted proteins | sample 7441691 | NCBI WGS metagenome assembly JACCDN01 (sample SAMN15323439, study PRJNA562643) | freshwater metagenome | isolation source: river surface water | place: USA:Blue River Watershed | collected 2017-08-16
CTGCGGGGGAGATGGATTTTAAAATCGAGGTGACTTGCTTTCGTTGTGACAGACTCAATTCGAGCGGAACTTTACATTCCTTGCAGAGACGTCGAACGAGACGCTGGCCGATGACCGCATTCAGCGCTGGAGACAATAAGAACGGCTTCACCCCCATCGAGAGGAAGCGTGGAATCGAGCCGGCGGCGCTGTTGGTGTGGATCGTCGAGACCACCAAGTGGCCCGTGAGGGCGGCCTGGATCGCGATGTCGGCCGTTTCCAGGTCGCGGATTTCGCCGACCATCACCACGTCCGGATCTTGGCGCAAAATCGAGCGGAGGCCGGAGGCAAAATCATATTTCTTGCCGTGGTCGATCTGGCTTTGGTTGATCCCTTCGAGCTTGTATTCGACGGGATCCTCGAGGGTGATGATTTTTACCTCGGGGGAATTGAGCTTCTTGAGGACCGCATACAGTGTCGTCGTCTTACCGGATCCCGTCGGACCGGTCGTGATGATCATCCCGTTCGGCTTTTCAATCTGTTCCTGCAGCTGCTCGAGGGCCTTGCCGCGGATGCCGAGGTTATCAAATTCGAGCGCGATCGCCTTCGGACGCAGCAAGCGCATGACGACCGACTCGCCGAAGGCCGTGGGCAGGAAGCTGACGCGGATGTCGATCTTCTCTTGGGTGAGGTAAATGGTGATGCGGCCGTCCTGGGGCACGTCCTCGACGTTGATCTTCACGCCGGAGAGGAGTTTTAGGCGGGAAATGATCTGCTTCCAGGTCTCGCGGGGGAGGCTGGCGGCGTCACGAAGCAGGCCGTCGATGCGGAACCGGAACTTCACGTGCGCCTCCTCGGCTTCGACGTGGATGTCGGAAGCGCCTAACTTCAAAGACGCGCCGATGATGAGCGTCAGAATATCCGTCGTGTTTACGTCTTGGATGCGCTTGCGCAGGACTTCCAGGTTCTCGATCTCCGTCGCGAATTTCGCGAGGTCGGCTTCCTCGATGTGGTAGCCGTAGGTGACCTCTTTGACTTCAGGGAGGGCGTCGTAGAGCTTGTAGGCCGCGTTGAAGCTGTCTTCTGAGATGATGTAGATCTGGACGTGGGCGTGTTCGCGCTTTTCGATATCTTGGGCCAATTTTTCGACGTCTGGCGTTTTTTCGAGCGCGCCGACACGGATCTGATCTTTGACACGCAAGAAAATGACGGCCTTCAAGGCTTGGGCTTGGTCGCGCGGCAGAACGCTGAGCGCTTCCGGCGCGATGGGGAAGCCGCGGAGAATGATGTGTTCGAGGCCGAGGGCGGCCGCTTTCTGTTGGGCGAGCTTTTCGTGTTCGCGGAGCTTGATCGCTGACATTGTCTCCGCGAATTCCGCAGTCGTCTTGCTCTCGTTTTCAGCAGGTTTTTTTGCTTTGGGGGGAGGTCCAGAAACGGGTGGGGCCGTACTGGCGCCACCGGCCGGGGATGCGGCCTTCATGAGGTCCTCAATCGACGAGGCCTTGGGGACGGGGGTGGCGGGCATAGGTTAGGCGAGACGCCCTTTGCGGAAGAACCAGCGGTGGATCTTGGCGAGGGCCGTGCCTTGGACGAGCCGCATGCCAAGACCTTGCCAGGCCGCGTATTGCAACGTTGTCGCAAAGCTTCCCAAGAGAAGGAATGCGAGTAAGGCGCCTCCAAAGAAGACGACGTTCAGGATCGTGGCGGCAAGGGTGCTGTTCAGGAGGGCGGCCGAGAGGGTCAGAATGAGAAGCGGGACGCCGGCGACGAGATAGAGGGCGCCCAAGCCGAGGAACAGGGCGACGCCAAGGAAGAAAAAGCCGACTCCGAGCTCCAGGATGACTAACCAGGCGCGTTTCGTCTGCGCAACGGCGCGGGCCAGGCTCTCGAGAACGGAATATTTTTGCAGGATGAGGCTGTTCAATGCGAGCATGTGAATCGAAGTCAGTCCGATCACCGCGACAATGTAGATGAGATAGGCGAGGATGGAACCCGTGACGGTCCAGAAGGATGTTTCTTCGAGCGGCGTCGCGAAGGGGAGGAGGACGAGCGTTCGGAAGAGCCACATGAGCCCAAGCGTGACGGCATTCAACGCTGCCGTTTTCCAGAAGAACCGTCCGCCGACCCCCAGGCAGGCGGCGAGGGAGGGGATGTTGCCGCGCAAGCGAATGCCGAGCCCGTAAATGAGCCCGCCTTGCGCAATTACGGAGCTGCCTGCCGTGATGCCGAGGAGGACCAAGATCACGAGGAGGCCTTGAAGCCGACCGATGGTTCCAAGAAAGCCGAGCGCCTGTCCGATTTCACTCATTGGCTGCAGGGCCCACGCGAGCAAGCCTTGCGTGAAGGACGCGCCCGCCAGCCGTTCGGCCGCCGCTTCGCCGAGCTGGTTGAAAGAGCGGAGGAGGACGTCATAAATTCCTCCGGTATGCAGGAGGGCCGCAAAAAACCCCAAGACCCACAGGCGCGGATGGTGCCAGGCGGTCGAGAGGGATTCGCGGAACAGGGTGCGGTACAGCGGCGGGTGGGAAGGAGCGGGTCCGGGCATAAGGATCGAAGGGAGTATAGCACGGATGTCGTCCTTGGGAACCATTGGATGAGCGGCGTCCTTTTCATGGCGCGCATCTCGCCGACCTCGTTTCGTTGATCATTGACAGGAGGCTTCAAACATGATATCGGTAAAGAACGGATTTGGAGGAAAAACATGACGCAAGACGATCGTTCTCTCTCGTCCCCTGAGCTCGCGAAGGCCGTGATCTGGCATTGGCCCCAGACCTTCGCGGCCTGTGCGGAACACTTGCCCGCCGTTCTGAATTCCGCACGCCATACCTATGCCTGGCTCGTCCCGGCGGCGGCGTATAGCCGCTCCCTCTGCGAGGCTCGCAAGGACGTGATGCACGATTTCAGCCATATCGAGCGGGTCGTGCTGTGGGCCCTCCGTCTCTGGATGCGGGAGAAGGGCGGTCCCTGTCGGGATGCTGACCTCGAGATCGTGCTCGCTGCCGCGCTGTTCCATGATGCGGTGGTCAGCCGCAAGGATCATCCTGCGCGCACCCAGGATACGGAAGCGAGCGCCGTCTTGGCTGAGGCGTTCCTCCGTACGGCTGACTTCCCGGCCGCCAAGCTCCCCGAAGTCGGCCGGATCATCCGCAACTGCTCGTTTTCCCGGGGCGGCAAGACGGTGCAGTCGTCTGAGGAGGCCATCGTTCGGGACGCGGACATGCTCGAATGCCTTGGCGCCTTCGGTCTCGCCCGTTTCTTCGCGGGTGGGGGAGCGATGGACCGTCCTTTCCACGGGTTCTCGGCTGATTTCTTCGACCCGTCTCGTCCTCTGGAGCGCGGTCGCTGGACCTACGACGCGATCCTCGACCGTGGCCTGGCGGTCGAAGAACGCTTCTTCACCGAATCCGCGCGCGTCTTCAACGCGGAGCTGCGGCTCGGTGAGGAGATGCGCCGATTCCTCGCCCAGTTCGCTGCCGAGGCCAGTCACGTGGCCCTTCTCGATCAGGTGCTCGTCGGGACACGCTGATCCGCCCAACCGTTCCGGTGGGCTTTTTTCTTGAACGGTATCTTTTTGCGACACATGTGATTTTCCCGTATCATGGCTCTGTATGGCCAGCATCTCTTCCTATCTCCGGACCTTCCTCGAGTACATCGAGATCGAGAAGGGCCGTTCTCCGCTCACCATCCGGAACTACGAGTTCTATTTGCAGCGGTTCATCGATTGGGCGAAAGATCCGGACCCGGCGACGATCACGCTGGATACGATTCATAAATACCGCCTGTACCTGAACCGGTTGGAGAACCGAGAGCAGGGGACCCTGCGCAAGACGACGCAGAACTATCATCTTATCGCGCTACGTTCGTTTTTGCGCTTCCTGGAGAAGCGGGACGTCCCCACTTTTTCCCCAGAAAAGATCGAGTTGGCAAAGCAAGGGACGCGTGAGGTGTCGTTCCTGGAGAATGAGGACCTGGATCGGCTGTTGCGGGCGCCGGATGCCTCGGATGCCCGTCCCCTCATAAGAGCCCGAGATAAGGCGATTTTAGAACTGTTTTTCTCGACGGGCATGCGTGTTTCCGAGCTAGCGGCCTTGCAGCGTGACCAGATCAACCTCAAGCGTGATGAGCTCAGCATCCGCGGAAAAGGGGATAAGTTGCGGATCGTCTTCCTGTCCGGGCGCTCTCGCGCCGCGATCAAGGAGTATCTAGAACTGCGTGAGGATGAGAATCCGTCGTTGTTCATCCGTCATGACCGCGCGGCCCCAAATCCGGATACGATTGAGGATGCTAATCGGGAGGTTGGCCCCTTGACCCCGCGCTCCGTTGAACGTCTCGTTCGCTTCTATGCGACGGCGGCGGGGATCCCAAAGAAAGTCTCGCCCCATACCCTGCGACACTCCTTTGCGACCGATTTATTGATGAATGGCGCCGATATTCGTAGCGTGCAATCGCTGTTGGGTCATACCTCGATCACTACGACACAGATCTACACGCACGTCACGAATCGGCAGCTGCGGGACGTGCATAAGGCGTTCCATGGGGTGCGGCAGGATGGGCCGGACCCAGAAGAGTCTCCGACGGTTCCGAAGGCGGATGCGTGAACGGGAAGGATGGGGTATACTCTGCACATCTATGGTTGAACGCCCCTCGACCCTTCATCGTCGCCCGCTTCCTCAAGATGATGGGGATATCTCTGCCGTTCGGCAGCGTTCTGAAATTCAAGCGTCGCCCGAAGGCGTGCTTGAGCATTCTGAAAGGCTCAAGGAGATGGTCGTTGAGAGCCTCCTGAAAGATGCTGGAATCCTCGAGATCGTTCCTGTCCCGGGATCTGGATATGACGTCCGTATCGATTATCCAAAGCCTCTAAGGGATGCCGTTTTTTCGCTGTACGAAACTTGGATGCAGCCTTCTCTCCAGATCTTTACCCAATCCATGAGCGATAGCGCGGCTACCGGCGAACGCACGGAAGCGGAATTACGGGAGCGGCAGGTGCGGATGGAAAAGGGGATCGGGCAATCCCTCCACGCGTATATGGACGACCGACGGAAGGCGGCGAGCGAAGGTATCCGAACCCTGCCCGAACTGATGTCTGCCCAAGTCATGGCGTTGCGTGCCGTCGTGCAGCGGCGTCCCGATTGGCCAGAGCGGATGGATGAGGTCGCGAGCGGGATCTCTCGCAAGCGCAAGGTCGGCACCGCTTGGGAGCGCGTGTTGGATGATGAGCCTAATTGGCTGCCGTCCCTTAATCGTGCCCTTGGATTTGCCGGTGTGCCAGCAGAGGCCTTGTCCGCATCCGCTTCCGCAGAGCGTCACCTCGCGCATTTTGATGGGGCGCTTGTTCCGGAACCCGGCATTTTTGACGATCATCTCGGTGAGGCGAATGAGTTGGCGCGTGCCCAAGGTGAGACAATCCGTCAGGCCTTTACCAGTCATGCTGAGACGCGCGTCGCCGCCGTGCGTGATCTTGTCGAGCTTCAATCGGCCTTGCGGCAATATGTCGACCGTCTCAATACCGCTCCCGACTCGTTCGATCTTCCGAACGTGCTGGAATGGAAACAAGCCATCATGCAAGTCTCCAAGCAGATCATTCATTATGAAACGCGGAAGGGGAGCCTAAAACAGATGATCGACCAATGGGAACCGGATGAGCCCGTGCAGGCATTGGATACGATGCAGGCCTCCCATAGGGCGCTCAGTGAGGAGAATGGCAAACTCGTGGCGCATTTGCGTAACGTTCGTGAGGGGTATCAGCGGGTCGGGAAGCGACTTGAGGCCTTGGCGGCTATCGGCATTACCTTTGACGCAGGCCGACCTGTCGGACTCGCGGGCCTGCTGACGCTGGTGCAGTCGAAGTTGCGAGAGATCGCGATCCCGCATCCGCAGCGACCGCCTGCAACGTCATAGTCCTTTTTCGCCAATATTTCCCATGAACACCGAAGCGATCCAGCGTGACGTCAAGGCCGTCCAAGAGGTTGTGGCCGCGCAGCCGACCGTCAAGAAGGCGCTTTTGTGGTTGGAGATTCGGCATCTTGAGCGGGAACGCCTGCTTTGTGAGAGCATGCAGGATCTGGTCCGCGTCGAGATCTTTAGCGGCGTCCGTAGCGTCCTCTCGACGGCTTTTAGCTTGACGATTTTCGTTCTGCTCTATTCCAAGCTCATCGAGCTGGCCGGGTGGCTTGAGCGGGCGCGGACCGTGACCGTGCCGTTGCCGCCACCGATCGCGCGCAACGTGGTCCTCGACCTGTCTGGGTACGTCCCGTCCTCAACGGCCATTGGCTGGCTCGCGGACCTGCCCGTGATTGGTTGGCAGACGGCTTGGAAATGGGTCGCCGCCATCGTCGTCATCGTCGCGGCCGAAAAGCTTATCACCGGTTACCAGACGTGGCGTCGGGCCCAGTCGTTGCGTGAGACGGCGGAAAACCTCCAAGAGGAGATCCGGCTATTGCGCGGTTGGATTGAGAAAGAGGGGAAGTAGGGGTGTCGGCAGAAGGGTTCCGGCTTGTCTTTTTTGGTAAATTCGGGCACATTCCCGCTGTCAGGAGCGCGTCCCTGTAGCACAATGGATCGTGCGGCAGCCTTCTAAGCTGTTGATGATGGTTCGATTCCATCCGGGGACACCAGGGAAAACCCTCGTTTTAGGCGAGGGTTTTTGTTTTGGTGAAAACGCTCCGTTTTCGTTGATCTGTGGCGTTCAGGCCACCCCTCTTGACTTTTCTGTTTTTTCTGCTATGATTAGCCCTATCTTCGCGCCTCGTCGGCGCAAGAGAAAGGATCGAATCCATGGTTCGCAAGCTGTTTCTCTGCTTCGCGCTCGCGGGCGCGCTGGTCGGTGTCGCTCCGGCTGCCTCGGCCCAGCCTTCGCCCCCTCCGGTCGCACGTCCCCAAACCCCGCGCGAGCGCGCCCGTGAGCGCTACGAGGCGGCCCAGGCCGTCTACCGCAGCGCGCCTCTCCAGGCCGCGCTCCTTTACCTCGAGGCCTACGCGATCGTGCCCCGTTGCGCCCTCCTCTTCAACGCGGGGAATGCCTTCGAGCTCGGCGGCCAAATCGAACAGGCTCTCGAACAGTACCGGCGATACCACGATACCGCGATCGGGGACACCTGCACGACGGCTGAACGCGCAGATGCCGCCGCTGCCCAGGATCACATCCTGCGGATCGAGCGCATTCTTCGCAATCGTGCCCTCCGTGCCCAGCCCCGGCCCCTCGTGCCGCCGATTCAGCCGCCGCCGTCGCGCACCCTCCCGCCCCTGCGCTACCGCGAGGAGCGTGCCTCGGCACGGGTCCTTCATTACCTCCTCTGGGGCGTGGGAGGGGCGGGCGTAGCGTTCTCGATCTACTCCTTCGCGATGATGAGCGACAATCGGAGTGACGCCAACAACCCCGCGAGCGCTGATCCCGGCCGCAGTGGCCGAGCTGCTGATGACGCCCTCATCGGCGGTGCCCTGAGCCTCACGGTGGGCGTTCTGGCCGCCGGGGCCGGGACCTACCTCTACCTCGCCCAGCCGCGCCTCCGCTTCCCGATCCCCGCGGTCGTCAGCGATGGCCGCTCGGTCATGGTCACCGCCGCCGCCTCGTTCTGAGCGTGGCGGTTTTTCTTTTTCTCCCGCATCCTTGACAAAAGCCCTGGAAAACGCTTCAATGGCAGCTGTTCGCCACGCAAGGAAGGATCGGAAAGATGAACATCATTCTCATGGGCCCTCCCGGATCCGGGAAGGGGACCCACGCCAAGTTCCTCGCTGCATGCTACGGTCTCACCCACGTCTGCATGGGCGACCTGGTCCGTGCCGGTAACCAGGCAGGTGGGAAATCCTTCGAGGACATCGCCGCGCAGGGGAACTTTCTGCCTGACGACGCCGCAACCGAGATCCTGCGCTGTCGGCTCGCCGAGCCCGATGCCGAACGCGTCATCCTCGATGGGTATCCGCGCACGATCGAGCAGCAGCAGACCCTCCATGATGCGCTGGGTATGATCCAGGCGATCGTCGTCGACTTGCACGTTCCCGACCAGGAGGTCCTGATCGCGCGGATCGAGCAGCGGAGCGCCGCCGAGGGCCGCGCCGACGATGCCCTGGAGACCTTCCAGCGGCGTCTGCGGACCTTCAATGAGAAGACGCAGCCCGTCATCGATGACTACCGCCGATGGCTCCCGGGCCTGCTCATGGGTGGGTTGGGGCTGTACTTCCACCAGGTTCGTGCAGACCGTCCCATCTCCGAGGTTCAGGCCGACCTGCGCAAGGCCCTCGATCCCGTCTTCGCCCGCTCCGGTGACCTCTTCACCTGACGCCTTTCCTGGGGCGTTTTTTCTTTTTGACAAGCTGTTTTTTAAGGTCTACAACGGAAGCATATGATCGAATTCTTTCTCTCTTCCATCCTGTGGGTCGTGGCGGGGATCCTGCTGGTTTCCATTCGTCAGATCAACCAATACGAACGCGGCGTGAAATTCATGTTCGGGAAATTCCACAAGATCGCCGAACCTGGCTGGCGGCTCGTGATTCCTGTCATTCAGAGCATGCGTAAGGTGGATATGCGTACGAAGGCCGTCGAAGTGCCGCACCAGGACGCCATCACGAAGGACAACGTTTCCTGCAAGATCAATGCCGTCATTTACTATCGCATCGTCGATGCGGGCCGGTCCGTCATCGAGGTCGAGAATGTCTGGAGCGCCGCCTCGCAGCTCGCACAGACGACCATGCGTAACGTCGTTGGCGAACTGACCCTTGATGAGCTCTTGTCGGAACGCGACCAGGCTGCCCAACGCATCAAGGAACTGATTGCCGCTCATACCGCGAGCTGGGGGATCGAGGTCCAGGGAGTCGAACTTAAGGACATCGCCCTGCCAGAAGACATGCAGCGGACCATCGCCAAGCAGGCGGAGGCAGAGCGTGAACGTCGCGCCGTCATCATCAGCTCGGAGGGCGAGGTGATCGCCGCAAACAACCTGCAGAAAGCCGCGGAGATCCTGTCATCGAGCCCGGGCGCGCTGCACTTGCGCACCTTGAACGCGATAAACGATATTTCCAGCGACCAATCGAACACCATCGTCTTCGCCGTTCCGTTGGAGATCCTGAAGGCGTTCGACGCGATCAGCAAGCGTTAGTCGATACCATGAAACGCTTCTTCCTCGCACTCGCGTTGCTCGTCCTGGCTGGCTTAGGTGCCGGTTGCCAGCCGATGCCGGAAACCCCGAGCACGATCCCATCTTCAACGCTTCCTGGTGCGCCGACGTCTACCGGTCTCGACAACGCTTCTTCGACCCTCCCGTTCGTCCGTCATGAGGATTGGAACATCACGATCCTTGGGGACGTGCGCCTCTACCATCCGGGAACGTCTACGCCCGCGACGCCTGGCTCGGATGAGGCGACCCGCGGCCTCATCGTGACCGTCGATCTTGGGACGGCCGTCGAGAATCCGGGGACACGTTCTGTCCCACGTCGGACCATGCAGATCTGGCGGCTCTCTCGCAACGATGCGGCGCTCGAGCCCTGCACCGACGCGCAGGTGGGGAAGCAGGGCATCCGGGCAGTCCGCATGGTCCAGAACCGGGCCCGGCAGTCCTTCTGCCTGCGCTCTGCGGCCGATGCGGGGGCGGGAAATCGGTTCGATACCCAAACCTACACGCTTCAAACGGCAAACGGCGGCTTTTCCTTCGTGTTCACGACCCGTTCGGTCGAGTGCCAAAACTTCCCGCGGCCGGAAGAGCAATGTCTCCCGTTTGAGGAGGCCCGGGATACGGCCCTGTTTGGGGAGATCATGGGGACGTTGCTCGTGACGACGGGGGAATTCTAGAAAAAACGCCCATTTTTAGAACCGCTCACGGACCTTTACCGGATCTTGCCAATTCCTGGGAATCCTGCTAGATTCCTGGGGCATGGTGGCCATGGTGTAGTGGTAGCACAGGAGGTTGTGGTCCTCCTAGTGAGAGTTCGATCCTCTCTGGTCACCCCAATAAAAATCGAGCTGGAAACAGCTCGATTTTTGTATTAGGGTGGATTTTATATGGAGGCCTGCTTTGTTTGTCAACGTATTCAACAGATCAAGAATGGAACAAATCCTTACTTTGTCGAAGAGCTTGAAACAGGATATGTCGTGGTTGGCGACTTTCAGTACTTTAGAGGGCATACCGTATTTATTTCTAAGGAGCATAAAACAGAGTTGCATCAATTAGAATCAAAACAGAGATTCGCATTTCTGAAAGAGATGTCCCTTGTCGCGGAAGCGGTTTTTCGTGCGTTCAACCCTCAGAAGATGAACTACGAGTTATTGGGCAATACCGATACGCACATGCATTGGCATCTTTTCCCAAGATATAAAGACGATCTCATATCGGGCGGTCCGATCTGGCTTGTTGATGGCAAGATCAGGAATAGCGAGGCAGCTCGTCCAAC
>JACCDN011153820.1_pt1 | contig 10359 bp, 9 predicted proteins | sample 7441691 | NCBI WGS metagenome assembly JACCDN01 (sample SAMN15323439, study PRJNA562643) | freshwater metagenome | isolation source: river surface water | place: USA:Blue River Watershed | collected 2017-08-16
CAAGAACATTTAGCCCGCGAGTATCGATGGTATAGAAATCGTTGTTAAACATGCCCTTTGGAAAAAGAGCATAATCACTCAGTCGAAAAGGCGGTGAAGCCACCGTTGATTTAATATCATATCTAGCTAAGCGCTCTTTCAATTTTTCATTTGAAACGATAAGTATGTCGATCTTTTTTAATTCTTGAATCATTTTGTTTTTTACTAATGGTTTAAAGATTTTTTTCCACCAAGAAGTAAATTCAAATTCAAAACTCAGATCATAGAGATAAGTAACGATTTTAGATTTTTCACATTTTTTAAAAGAATGAGAAAAACCACTTGAAACATTTATGATGATATCGTGCTGACAAGAAAGATTCATCTTGGCCGTAATCGAAGGAATCATCGGCAAATAATCATAAAGATCCCTTTCTTTTTGCACTTTATGAGATAACCCACTCGATACAATTCGTCGTTGTTCGATAGCTCCGAGAATGGCCTTTTCTTTGTGTGCCAGAGTGTAAATCATCGCCTCTGGAAAAGCTTCACATAATAGCTCGACAATCTCTGTGGTTTGATTTCTCTCTAATAAGCTGTCACACGTGATGGCCACATTCATGGGAGACCTTCTATAAATTCGCTAATGTTTTAAAGTATTCTGCGGTCGCGCGAATACCATCTTCAAAGGCAACCTTAGGTTTGTAATCAGAAACGCTTTGAATTTTTCCGATATCTGGTCTTCTTCTTTTAGGATCATCTTTTGGAAGTGGAAGATAAGTTAGCGTTGATTTACTTCCTAAAACTTTAATAATCATTTCTGCAGTTTCTTTAACAGTATATTCGTCTGGATTTCCAATATTAAATGGAGTGACATCATCACTCATCAAAACTCTATGCATAGCTTCGACTAAATCAGTTACAAAGCAGTAGGATCTTGTCTGTGATCCATCTCCATAAATAGTGATCGGCTCATTCTTCATTGCTTGATTGATAAAATTCGGAATAACTCGCCCATCATTAGGGCGCATTCTTGGCCCGTAGGTATTAAAGATACGAACGATGCGCGTATCAACACCATAACGAGTGTGAAAACTCATGGTCATTGCTTCGGCAAAGCGTTTTGATTCATCGTAACAGCTTCTAGGTCCAATGGGATTTACATGCCCAACATAATCTTCTCTTTGGGGGTGAATTTCTGGATCACCATAAACTTCTGAAGTCGATGCTTCTAAAAAGCGTGCATTCTTTTCACGAGCAAGCTCAAGTAGTTTCATCGTTCCTTCCGAATTTACTCGCATAATTTCTAAGGGAATTTTTGCAAAGTCTATTGGAGAAGCTGGAGAAGCAAGGGATAAAATATAATCTATTTTCACCTCTTTTAAATTTGGCAGTTTTTCATAAATGTTCATTTCATAAAACTCAAAATTTTTATAAACCGATAAAAGATCGATATTAGATCTTGAACCTGTAATAAAATTATCAATCCCGATAACCTTCGCACCAAGTTTTAAATAAAACTCACACACAGCTGAAGGAACAAATCCACCGGCACCGGCAACTAAAATAGTTTTTCCTTCCATCGTGACGGGTAAAATAATTTGCTTACTACTCATGATATTTCCTTAATAATTTTTCCACTGTAAAACAGTGGCCGAAGTGATCATTAATACCGCTCCGACAATTTGAATGGGGCTTAGAGGTTTGTTTAAAATAATCCAATTAAGAGTAACCGAAGCTAGGGGAAAAAACAATTCTGCAATCGCACAGACACGGGCACTTATCATACGCAGGCCCTTATAGTAAAAATACATTCCTACAAAGCCTGAAATCAGCACCATTAAAAAAATTTTTCCCCAAATAAAAAGATTTAAATCAAAAGAGTGATATAAGCGATTTCCCCATAAATAAAAAGTTAGGAAGATAAAGCCTCCTAAAAATCGCCCCCCCATAATCGTAATCTCAGAATACCCTTCTTTGGTCAGTTTCTTACCAAAAACAGTTGAAGATCCCCATGAGACCACTGCAAGGAGCGTCAAGCCAATCCCGATTAAGCTCTCTTTTTTAAAAACCGAAGAAATGGAATCTAGCGAAAAAAATGATCCGTGGATTTCCGTAAAAAGTTCGGGAAGGCCGACGAAAAAAACTCCAATTATTGCCAAAAACATAAATGGCCAAAATTCCTTTTTAGGTTTTTCCCCTAAAACCATAGAGCCAACAAAGACGGCAACAAAGGGTTGTAGCTTTTGCAAAATGATGACAAGACTCGGATTTATCAGTCTAAATGCCTCTGTAAAAGCCAGTGTGGCAACAGCTGAACCCATAACACCAATGATAAAAAAGCTAAACAAGTGAGATAACTTAAAATGTACAAAAGATTTTTTTTGTTTGAAAAAAAAAGGCACGAAAAAAAGCACTAGAAATAAGTGTTCAGTAAAAACGATTCTTGATGGGTCTACTCCTGTTTGCAGAAGCGGATAGCGAATAAGCGTATCCAAGGCCCAAAGAAAACTTGCAATAACAACGAAAGTAAAACCTAGCATGAGAGATCTCGCCTAAATTGAGGTGCCATCTATTTATTTTTGATGTAGAATATTCTAGAGAAATTAATAACTCTAAGGAACGATCCATGCAACTAAATCTTCATCAAACACACCACGAAATTGGTGATTTTGAAGTGATTTTTAAAGACCTCACTGAAATCCTACAACGTCCAGAGGCCCAAGGCTTACATGTTTTCCCAGAATTGTTCTTGACAGGATATCCCCTTCAAGATCTGGTTCTGCAAAAAAATTTTTATCTGGAGTACTTAAATTTAATTGATGACCTGAATATTTGGGCAAAAAAACAATATAAATCCGCAAACGAAAATTTAAGCTTAATTGGTGGATTAAGATATACTCTCGACGATGCCCAAAATCTTTTAAAAGTCGAAAATGTTATTTATGCGTTACAACCAGGTACCGAGCTAAAGGTTGTTGCAGTTAAGCAACTACTACCAAACTATGATCTCTATGAAGAAAAAAAATATTTCAGTGTTGCCGCTGATTCTGCTGTCATTGAATTCCAAGGTAAAAAAATTGGACTTCTCATTTGTGAAGATATGTGGGCTTCTCATTTGCACGAAAATGACCCGGTTCTGCAGTTAAGTAAAAAAGGCCCCCTCGATTTATGCGTTAATTTATCGGCGAGCCCTTATCATTTACAAAAATTTGATGATCGATTAAAGCGTGCTTTTGAAGTAGCAAATTTTCTAAAATCGCCCTTGGCCTACGTAAATCGTGTAGGTTTTGAAGATGAAATTCTTTTTGATGGGCAGTCTTTTGTGGTCGATGGAAAGTCCCTGCTTGCAAAAGCTGATAGTTTTAAAAAAGATTATTTGCAAGTTGCACTACCAAAATTTCAAGCCCATGAAGCTGCTATAGGATACACGAAACCTGTCTCCTGGATTACCCAATTCACGACAAGGCTCACGAATGACAAAAAAACCCTTAAAAATCTTTCGGAGCAAGAATGTTTTGAAGTTTTAGAAGGATTAAAATTTTCGCTACAAGAATATGCTAAAAAAACACATTCTTCGAAATTTATTGTGGCCCTTTCAGGGGGAATGGACTCGGCATTAGTACTCGCAATTGCAAAACTATCACTACAAAAAAATCAAAACCTCGAAGCAGTTTTTATGCCGGGCTTTTTTTCTTCTAGTACAAGTTATGATCTGGCCCATGATCTATGCCGCAATTTAGGAGTCAAGCTCACAACTTTTCCTATTAAATTTATCCATTCGACAATTCGAAATAATTATCGCGATAATTTTCAAGTTGAGATGACAGGATTAACTGACGAAAATATTCAAAGTCGCCTTAGAGGTGCCCTTATCTATGCCCGTTCGAATGAAACCGGCGCGCTAGTTATCAATACCTCAAATAAATCAGAGCTCGCCGTGGGATACTCGACTCTTTATGGGGATTCGGTTGGTGCATTATCACTTTTAGGTGATTTATATAAAACTGAAGTTTTCACCCTAGCTCGCTTTATCAATTCAAAATATCCAGGAATGATTCCGGAAGAAATTATAACCAGACCTCCCAGTGCAGAGCTTCGTGATAATCAAAAAGATGAAGACTCGCTTCTGCCTTATCCGGAACTCGATGCGCTTCTAGAAAATCTCTTGTCGTATCAAACTTCATTCAAAGAACTGGTAAACTTAGGCTACAAGCCGCTTGATATCGAAAAAATCGCAGGTTTATGGCAAAGATCTGAATATAAAAGAAAACAATTCTGCCCGATTGTTAAAATAAAACCAAAAAGTTTCGGTTTTGGGTACCGCAACCCTATTCTCAAAAAAAATGTGCATGTATAATAAATTTATAACAGGAGGCCCTTTATGGCAGGAACAAAAAAAGCAGTCTTAAAATCATTCTCTGACATTAAATCTGAACTTCAGGCCCTAAAAGTAAAAACAACTCTGGGCGATGCTCAGAAAAAAGTCGAAAAACTCATCAAAAGAGCGGAGAAAGACTTCAAAAAATTAATTGAAAGCAATATCCCTGATGTGATGAAAAAATTTCAACAGGAAAAAGTTCAAATTGAAGTGATGGTTGATAAAATTATCAAAGAAGAAATCGCTAAAGCTAAAAAATTCGTAGCTTCCCAAAAAAAAGAACTTTCTAAGTTACAAAAAAAATTAGAAGGTGTTTTAAAAAGCAAAAAAGGGAAAACGAAAAAAGTTGCAAAGAAAAAAACAGCGACAAAGAAAAAGACAGTTTCGAAAAAGAATTTAATGAAAAAAGCAAAACGTTCTTAGCAAAAAATGAAGATTTGTTTCAAGCAAAAAGGCTTCACCTTAATAGAATTACTGGTCGTTGTTGGGCTAATCGGTGCTTTGTCTTCAATTGCTATACCTAATTTTAAAAAGTATAGAAATAAAAGCAGACAAGCTGAAGCCAAAATCAATCTCGCGAGTATTTACGTTGCGCAATTATCATATTTTGCTGAATATGATAATTACATCATGTGCCTAAGGCAGATTGGATTTGTACCTAACTCAAATAGAAGATACTATTCAATTGGATTTGGTGGTGGAAAATTAGGAAGTGCCATATTTAATTATGCTGGCACCATTCCTTGTAACAACACTACCCTAACTCATGGTATGGCATTAACAGCGTCGGATGTAATTTACTCGGCTACGCACGCAGGAAAAGGGGCTACCTACCCTCAAAATACTGATTTTTCAGACGCCATAATACCTGTCGATCAGCTATCATATATAGCTAAAGCTGTCGGAAATCTTAACGGTGCCCCTCTCGATAGCTGGACAATTGATCATAACAAAAATCTTATCAATACTGTTTCAGGGCTTTAATCTGGAGAACAAATGCGACCATCATTTTTATTTCGGAAATTTTTAATTCATAAAAATGTCCAATTCAGTTTGATGTTTTATTTTTTGAGCAACACAGTGATAATCCTAGCAGCAATTTATTTTTGTCTTAGCGTAATGATCACAAATAGTTTTGAAGAATTCATTCGCATAACTGGCAACAATATTCAATTGGAACAGTTACATATGCAAATTACAAAAATAGTTAATTTTGCATTTTTTACTTTTGGAACGTTAGGAATAATCATCACTGGTTATTCTATTATTATCATAACGAATCGAATTTCTGGCCCAATCTTCCGCTTTCAAAAAATGCTGCAAGAACTAAATGAAAACAAAAATGTTACATTAAGGCAAATACGAAAAGACGACTTCTTCCAAGAATTTTATACTAATCTTATAAATTACATTAAAAAAAATGAAAAACGCTAATTTGCGCCCCTTAAAGGTTGCTTGTTACTTTTCCATCATTTTTATATTTCAAATTGAGATCGTAAATGCGGCTTGTTCAAAGATTATCAATTCAACTAAAGTCTATAAATTTTCCTTTGCAGAACTGACAGCTTCTCTTCCAAAAAGCTTAATTCAAAAGCTTGAAATTGAGTTTGTACCAAATCAACTTAAGCCTAACACTAAAATAAATTATTATTCTAAACAAACCTTAAGTAAATTATCTAACTTAGAATTAATCAAACATATTTTTCAGCTAAAAAATTATTCACCTAATAACAATTCACTATTTAATTTATACCTAACCAAAAATTTAAGCTTTGAAAATGAACTCGTGACTCGAAAGTTAACTCAAGGTGAAATATGTTTTCTTCACCAAAAAAAATTATTAAAATACTTAGTAGATCAAGGTTTTAATTTTTACAATAATCAAAGTTTAACCATTGATATGAGCTTTGGACTGAACCCCATCGACAATCAAATGAAAGATTTTGAATTACTTAAAAATAAATCAGTTGATAAGACTTGGCTTGGAATTCCGCCCTCTGTTCTAAATACCTCCTATGCTACTTATATTGAGATATTGCAAAATGAAAACCCTCATCGTGACAGCACATTTGTAGATATGGGCTCAGCTGAAGGAAGACTCGGATTTATTATTGGTAGTCTTTTTCCAAGAATGAAATATATCGGTATAGAATATCATCCTCATCGAATAAAAAATTCAATTGCTGCTGCCCAGTTACTCGATTTTAGAAATGTGCATTTTATTACTTCTGATTTTACAAGTGATAATTTCACTCCTCCATCTGGTGACTATTATTATTTTTACATGCCAAGCTCTGATGCCGAACTCAATATGATTGGAATTAGTAAATTGCATGCTGTTGCCAAGAAGAAAAAGATATCAATTATCACAACTGCATTTGAGAATCCCAAAAAAATCATTCAAAAGTTTTCGTGGTTAACTTATTTAAAACGAGTGAATTTAAAAAGCGGTCAATTTCCATACTATGATTTATATGAGTCAAATCTCGGATTAAGAAAAAGTCTTAATTAGTTCGACGCTTATCCGAATACAACTAAACGGCGGAGACTTCTTCGCGGAAAGGCTTCCACTGCCCATGCCAAATATTCACTGACCCTGAAAGTAGTTTATGATTTTCGGGGTCAAGATTTAGTTTTACATAACTCATTTTTTGAAATTGTTCGAATTGGCCGGCGTCTAGAATCGGAATAGTGTTCCATGTTCCAGTGTTGAAATAATAACGATTTTCAGGAAATCTTGCCCACTCGGAAACATGAGTGTGCCCCATAACGACTGTATGAACTTCTTTATGTCTTTTTAATATTTGCTTGGCTTTTTTCCAATAAAGAGGATAAATCGTAATTTGCTTTAACACGGTAATTGTCGTCTTAAAATTGCGATTTTGCCTAATATATTCATCAAAGTTTGTTTCAATAAAATAGCTGGCCACAATTTTTACTAATTTTAGAAAATAAGTAAAATCATAGAATACACACCATCGAAGATAGGAACTTAAAGGTCTAACTTTATCAATACTCGGACGATCTTTTTTTAGAATTGGAAGTAAAGATATACAAAACAAACTTCCCCAGGGAAGATTCAAGATTAAGCGATTATTAGGACCTTCCATAAAATATTTTACCGATGGAACAGTATTAATGACCTCAAAACGATGGCCATGTTCAATATGTACGCCATGTAGATTTACTTCAAATGCAAAGTTTAACTCTTCCCCAACGTATGTTCTAAGTGTTGCCTGTGCTTTTTTAAATGCTATCCCCGCATCGTGATTACCAATAACATAAGTAATTGACTTGTTAGGCGCACGTAAAAATTTCCTTAGCCCTTCAAAGAATTTAGGATGACCTTTGACGATTGTGTCAATCGCTCGAACGGTTAATTCATCATCAATAATATGAGAAAAAACTCCGTCAATATCAATCTGAATAAGATTTAAAACATCTCCATTCAAAACCAAATGAACGGGTGCTTCTGCGTACTCGCCTTTAGAATAGTAGTCGCAGAACTCAAAAAATTTGTCGTCTTCGAAAAAATCTTCAAGAATATTTAATTGACCATTTTTAAGAAATTTTCCTTTTCCTAAATGAAGATCACTTAAAATAAGGATTAGCATTATGCTCTCCGATGAGTTTTTAGCTGATCATGGGCATAAAAGACAGTTCCTCGACCTGTTGACTTCGCTCCGTACATCATACGATCAGCAAACGATAAAAGCGATTCAACATCCGATGCATCTTTTGGACATTCTGCAACCCCAATTGAAAGTGTTAAATTTAATTTTAACTTTTCTTGTAAAGTGGTCACTTCAAACTCATGACCTTTAATTTTATTTAAAATACGCTCGCCTACAAGTTTTCCTCCATCTAGCATTGTATCTGGCAGAAGAACGACAAACTCATCCCCACCATACCGATAAAGAAAATCCGAATCACGTAAAAGCGTTTTAATTTCACGGGCCATCATTTCTAGAATTCTTGTTCCAACTAAATGCCCATGATGATCATTAACCTTTTTGAAATAATCAACATCAACAAATAGCACACAAAAAGGGTGACTATGCTTGCGAAAATGGTCAACATAATAATTTAAGTCGATGTTTAACTTTCTCTGATTAAAAAGACCAGTGACATCGTCAATATAGATTAAGTCCTGCTGAGCGCGCAACTCTTCTGTTTTGCTTAATGCTGAAAAATACGACTGATTCACAATTTTTAAAAGTGCTAAATCATTGGCAAGAATATCTTTTTTATTAGAAACAAAATAATAAGATTGAGTTTTTTTCTCACCGAGAAAGAAAACTGTCTTTTCGCCATTATTTTCTCTTAGTGCTTTAATCATCTCTTTATTAAAAATCTCTTTTCCAACGATGACTCGCATTTTATCAACAAACACTTTCTGATCTTTAGGTGCGGAAACAAATGCAAATTCCTTCCATCCTAAAAATTCAGCCAAGAGCAAATGAACCGATTCATAAAACTGTCGATCGTGTTCAATTTGAATTGATTTAAGCATTTCTTCTAATAGTTTTAAATTCGCCATACTTTATCACTGTTATTATGGGTTATTCGTTCTCTTTATCATGTTCTGCATAAGTATTGTCAAAGTACTCCTCTGAGTCTTCGATATTCTCAATCGAATGCCGCAAAGTCTTCATAATTTTCATCAATTTCTCTTCGATCTTACGCTTATCATCGTTATTTTTCTGCTCTTTAATCGAAATATTTTCCATATTAAATTCAAGTGACTCAATCTTTCTTCGCAGTTCCAAAATTTTAGTGTCTCGAGTATGAATTTGCGCCTCATGATCAATCGATAAAAGCTCCAATTGATTTTCTAGCTCCTTTTCTCTTTGCCTTACTTGAGAAAAATCTAGACGAAGCTTCTGTTCCAACTTTTCACGATTTTTTTCGCTAAGACGTAGTCTCTCTTCTACTGTTAATTTTTTTTCATCTGCTAAGTTTAGTTGATATTTTAAGTCCTCTAGTTCGGCAAGATGTCTCTTTCGGGCAACTGACTGCTCAATTTTCAACTCATCTACACGCGCACGTAGAGAAAGATTATCTTCTTCTAATTCTTTATTTTCACCCCGAAGACCCTTTAATTCCTTTAGAAGCTCATCTCGCTCTTCCCTTAACTCTCTGATTGTTGCTTGTACACGAACAAATTCCTCTTCGTGATACATGCGATAGTTATCTTCATCTCGTCTAGACTCTGTACGAGATTTTTGCACGATTTCGTCCATATCGGGTGGAAAATCATTCTCCATATTCTTAAAAACTAAGCGCCCATCTTTAGTAATTTTCCTTTTATAATCATCGAATGGTTTAGAATCTTGTATGTTATCTCGTCCAAGTTCACTTAAAAGATCTTTGCGCATGCCTGTATCAAACGAAATATCTTCATTTGATTTAGGGTTTGCCGGATTTTTTAAACTTTTAAAACCTGTCACTCCTCCTGCTATACGCGTTGGCTCATACCCATCATCAATATCCTCGTTAGCAGAAGATAAATCAAAGACATCAAACTCAGAACTATTTTCACCATTAATAACATCAGACAAATTGGCCAAATGAGTTTTTTCTTCGACTTCTTCAAAGGCTTCATCACCAAGGTTAAAACTGGGACTTGAACCATCTTTTTTTGTTGTTTTTATAATGTCATTTATGGTCGATTCCATATTGGCGCGAGCTTCTTCTGGTGCTAAATAATCATTTGTACCATAAGAATTTTTTGTCCCAGCACTTCGTCCACCGGAATTTGCTACTTGAGTTTTTTCTTCAAAGTCTTCCCCTTGATCAGCATCTGCATAAAGATCATCAAGCGATGGCCCCTCTTCATTCATTGCACGACTAGACTTATTTTTCCCATGACTTTCAATTTCAAAATCATCGTCATCTGAAGTTCCTAAATCTAATTCACCGAGATTTGCTGATTGCGTTTCCCCTAACTCAGCAGGGTTGTCTAAACTAAACTCTTCAGAGTGATCACTTGCCCCGAG
>JACCDN011173148.1_pt1 | contig 10358 bp, 5 predicted proteins | sample 7441691 | NCBI WGS metagenome assembly JACCDN01 (sample SAMN15323439, study PRJNA562643) | freshwater metagenome | isolation source: river surface water | place: USA:Blue River Watershed | collected 2017-08-16
CATGTATTTGTTTTCTTGGCTGGATTAACAGCACCTCTCGGCAATTTGATTCAATTGAATGGTTTATATATTGTCTTTTATAGAATTATATTGACAGTACTTGCATTAGCTCCAATATACTTATTACACCAACAGCCTAACAAAGTAAGCTTAAAAGAAAAAGGATGGCTGATGTTCATAGGTGTTCTTATTTCAATTCATTGGGTTTGTTTTTATGGAAGTATTAAGTTGGCGAATGTCTCTGTTGCTTTGGTGTGTATTTCCTGCGTAGGGCTATTTACGGCAATACTTGAACCTTTGCTATTCAAAACGAAATTTATATGGAGTGAATTATTGATTGGTTTACTTAGCCTAATTGGAATATTATTTATTTTTCAGTTTGATATTCAATTTAGAACAGGTATTTTGGTAGGTTTAGTATCGGCATTATTTGCTTCCATTTTTACCATTTTCAACAAAAGATTAACCGCTCAATATACCACACAAACCATCCAGACTTTCGAGATGCTTGGTGGTTTAGGGTTTCTAGCTGTTGTTATATTTGGGATGAATCAATACCAACATGCTACATTTTTGCTTCCAACTAAAAGTGATTGGTTCTGGCTTATTATTTTGTCATTGGTATGTACCGTATTGGCTAATCATCTGATGCTTAGTGCGCTCAAAAAAATTAGTGCTTTTACGCTGAATGTTTCACTTAATCTAGAACCAGTTTATGGTATCATCATTGCGATCATTTTGTTTCAAGAACATAAACAAATGGGGAAGGGTTTTTTTATTGGCATGAGCTTAATCGCTATATCTGTTATGCTTCAGATGCTTCGTGTTATGCGTCAGCAAAAAACAAAATAGATTCCTATTTCTATTAAAACATTTCGTAAATTAGGTACTCAAATAAACCTATATGAAGCGAATTGTCTACTCTATTTTTTTGGTATTACTATCCATTTCTAGTCAAGCACAAAAAAAACCTCTAGATCATACCGTATATGACCAATGGCAATCTATAAGAGATGTGCTTTTGTCCAATGACGGTAATTGGATGTCTTATACAGTTGCCCCGCAAGAAGGGGATAATATCTTGTATATAAAGCACCTAAAAACGAATCAAAGTTTTAATATAGATCGAGGAGCACAAGCAAAATTTACAGAAAACAACGCATTTTTAATTGCAAAAATCAAACCTAAGTTTGATGAAACAAGAAAAGCTAAGATTGCAAAGAAGAAGCCAGAAGAAATGCCAAAAGATAGTTTGGTTATCTTAACATTATCCAATGGTAACATTAATAAAATTCCAGCAGTTAAAAGTTTTCAAATCCCTGAATTTGGAAATGATTTAATAGCTTATTTAAGTGATCCAAAAACAGACATCAAAAAGGAAGGCGCGAATCTTTATTTTAGAGACTTAAATTCAGGACAAGAAAGGGTTTATAGTAATATTACAGACTATGCTATGCATCCTAAAGGGGAAGGTCTAATGATGTATCAAATCAAGACAAAAGCAAATGAAGCCAAAATACTTTTAGCCTCTATTGCAGATACGAATACAAAGACAATCAATAGTCGTTTCTATTCAGCAACAAACTTTACTTGGGACGAAGACGGTAAACAGTTAGCTTATTTAATAGAAAGAGATAGTACAGACAAGGCATTGCAGAAGAATTATACACTTGCATATTTTACACCTGAAATGGATACGTCGAAATTTGTTTTTAATAAAGCAAATGTTGTAATGCCCAATCAATATACCATTGGAGGGGATAAAAAAATAACTTTTAGTAAATCAGGTGCAATATTAAGTTTTGGAGTTCAACCTATTTTGCCTGTGAAAGATACTAGTTTACCTGAATTCGATAGAGTTAGCCTAGATATCTGGAACTACACCGATGCGAATTTACAGTCCACTCAATTAAAAAGTCTTGAGACTAGTTTGAAGAGTACAGAAGCTGTTATTTATAGACCTTCAAGTAATTTATTTACTTATCTAGGAAAAATCAACGATCGTCAAATTCAAATGACCATGGAAGGGGATGGACAAATCGCGATTGCGAATATTGATTCAAATTATACCATTGCAAGCCAATGGGAGGGTTACGGTAAAAGAGATTTATATGCATTGAATACCAAGACTGGTCAAAAACAATTAATTCAAAAAGGACTAAAAAGCAGTTTGGTTACCCCTTCTTATGACGGCAGCTTAGTGGTATTTTATGATGAAATATCAAAACAATTTAAGTCATACAATACAACCACATTGCAGACTAAACAAATTGCCAAAGACATTCAATTTCCATTATATGACGAGGACAATGATGTGCCTGACGATCCAAATGCATATGGAATAGCCATGTGGATGGATAATCATACACATTTTATACTTTATGACCGTTATGATCTTTGGTTAGTGGATGCTACTGGTATGAATGCTTCTTTATTATTAACCAAGGGCCGTCCATCTAAAAATGAATACCGTTTTGTAAACTTAGATTCTGATAAAAAAGTAATTGGTTTTAAAGATCAAATTTTATTAAGAGTATACAACGAAATTAATAAAAATGAAGGCCTTGCTATTTTGGACTTAGCGAATAAATCTTTATTTACAATCACAGATATTCCAATGCATTTAACCACTATTGTTGGTGCAAAGAAAGCAAACCAAATGCTTGTGTTGCAAGAAGATGAAAAAAATGCTGCAAATATCTATCCTTATACATTTACACAGCAAAAACAAGCTTCAGTTGCACTCAGCTCCATCAATCCGCAACAAGCAAATTACAATTGGATGCAATCTCAATTAGTGAAATGGAAAGCTTATACAGGTAAAACTGCAGAGGGTGTTTTATACTTACCAGAAGATTTTGATGCAAAAAAGAAATATCCAATGATTGTTTATTTCTATGAAAGAAACAATCAAACCCTTCATAACTATCTTGCTCCGTCTCCGACACCTTCTAGATTAAATATTCCATTCTTTGTAAGCAGAGGCTATGTAGTATTTGTCCCAGATATCTGGTACAAGAAAGGCTATCCTGGTCAAGGTGCTTACGATTATATTGTAAGTGGAACTAGAGCAATGGTACAAAAAGGCTTTATTGATAGTACAAGGATTGGTTTACAAGGTCAAAGTTGGGGAGGGTATCAAATTGCATACTTAATTACCAAAACCAATTTATATGCTGCAGCTTGGGCAGGCGCTCCGGTTGTGAATATGACAAGTGCTTATGGTGGCATTCGATGGGGTGCTGGTATTAATAGACAATTTCAATATGAAAAAACACAAAGCCGTATAGGTGCTAATTTATGGGAACGTCCAGATTTATACATTAAAAATTCTCCTCTTTTTGAATTAAATAAAGTGAAGACACCAATTGTAATTATGAGTAATGATGCAGATGATGCTGTGCCTTGGTATCAAGGTATCGAAATGTTTACAGCTATGCGAAGATTATCAAAACCAATCTGGATGCTAGTGTATAATAATGAAGCCCATAATTTAGTAGAAAGAAAAAACAGAAAAGATATTCAAATTAGAGAACAACAGTTCTTTGATCATTATTTAAAAGGTGCACCGATGCCTATATGGATGTCCAAAGGTGTACCTGCCATTATGAAAGGAAGAGACTTAGGATTAGGCTACTAATACACAGATGATTTAATTACCTACTAATTACAAAAAAATAAAGCCCCAATTTGGGGCTTTATTTTTTTTTGGAAATATTTTAATTAAACATATTGGAACCATTGTCTATTTGGATCCCATTGTTCAAAAGCCTTTGCAACAGCAGAAAGGAAACTTGAACCCATTGCACCATCTACAATTCTGTGATCATAGCTCATAGATAAGTACATCATATGACGAACAAGAATAGCGTCTCCCGAAGGTGTTTCTATCACCACTGGACGTTTTTTAATTGCACCTAAAGCAAGTATGGCAACTTGAGGCTGTGGTATAATAGGTGTTCCCATGATGGATCCAAAAGTACCTACATTGGTTACCGTAAAAGTACCACCCTGTGTATCCTGAGGTTTTAATTGATTATTTCTAGCAGCATTAGCTAAATTATTAACAGCCTTACTTAAACCAACAATGCTCAATTGATTCGCGCCTTTAATCACTGGCACAATTAAGTTGCCTGATGGAAGTGCAGTAGCCATTCCAATATTAATGTCCTTCTTTAAAATGATATTTTCACCTTGTAAACTACAATTGATGTAAGGAAATTGCTCTAAAACTTTTGCAATACATTCCATGAACATTGGAGTAAATGTCAATTTAGTACCTTCTCTTTTTTCAAATAGTTGTTTCACTTTTTCTCTCCATACAACCATATTGGTAACATCTGCTTCCACAAATGAAGTAACATGTGGACTTGTTTGAACGCTTTCAACCATATGCTTTGCTATAAGCTTACGCATACGATCCATTTCAATTATTTCGGTATTACCTGTAATGATCACTTCATCTGGACTAGCAAATTTCCCTGCACCATTAGATGCATTAAAACCATAGTCTGCTGGTGGGAAAGTATTTGAACTATTCGCATTTGAAGTTGAAGGTGGAACAGAAGCTTGAGTTTGTGTTGTTACGTTATTATTTTCAGCAACTGTTGTTTGAACAGTATTTATTGGCGCTTGAATAAGTCCTGCTTTTTTCTGAGCAATGTAATGAAGGATATCTTTCTTTGAAACACGTCCTTGACTACCTGTTCCTGGAATTAGTTGTAATTCATTAAAACTTACACCTTCATTTTGTGCAATATTCAAAACCAATGGAGAGAAGAACCTTGCTTCATTTGAATTTTCTTGTTGCATTTCAACATTCGAAACACTTGGCGTGAAAGGGATTTCATCTGCAATAGTTACAGCTGGTGCGGTTTCCTTTATAATTTCCGTTACTTGAACTTTTTCTGTTTTTGGGGTTGAATCATTACTACCACTTGTTTGTATTCTTGCAATAACCGTTCCAATTGGTACGACTGCATTGACTTCAAATAAAATTTCTGTAATAGTTCCTGCAGTTGTGGATGGAATTTCGCTGTCTACTTTATCAGTAGCGATATCAAGTAATGTTTCATCCAATTGAATGGTATCACCTACAGCTTTATGCCATTTTAAAATGGTCGCTTCCATGATACTTTCACCCAATTTTGGCAAAATCAAGTCAACTACAGACATAGGGAATAATTTTAGCAAAAATAAGACTAAATCTTATTGATTATGAGTAACCTAAGTAAATTTATAGCTTGGTTGGCAGTTACTTCTATATTCTTTTGTCGATCAAATCGGAGATAAAAGACTTTAGAAACCACTTTTTCTTTATTGGCTACCCCAATCCACACCATACCAAGCGGTTTTTCGTCAGTTTGACCAGATGGGCCCATGATACCACTCACAGATATCCCAAAATCAGTGTTCATTTTTGACCTTATGGCTAAGGCCATTTGTTCCACAGCTTCCTTGCTTACTGCTCCAACAGTTTTTAATATATTGGTTGGGACATCTAAAAACTCTGTTTTGATACGGTTATCATAACTAACAATACTTCCTGTAAAAAAAGTGGATGATCCGGCATGTTTTGATAAAAGATGACCAATATAGCCTCCAGTACAACTTTCTGCGGTAGAAACTGTGTGGTTATTTGCTTTCAAAAGTTGACCAACCACCACTTCAATAGGTTCATCTTTATCTGTAACAAGGTGTTCTTTTACTTGTTTTTTTAATTGTTCAAATAAGGTATCTAATAGACTATTCAAACTAGCTGCATCATCACTTTTGCCTGTCAATCTTAATCTTACCATACCATAGGAGGGTAGGTAGGCTAATTTGATATTTTCTGGAAGGCTTGTTTCGAAAGATTGGATAGTTTCAGCTAAGAAGGACTCTCCAACACCTGCTGTTAATAATGTCCTATGTGCTATTACGCCTAGTTTAATTCTTTCTAGAATAATTGGTAAAACTTTTTCATTCATCAACCATTGCATTTCATGAGGGACACCTGGTAATGAAAAAATGAGACTGTTGTTTTTCTTAAAAAGCATACCTGGTGCAGTTCCTGTTTGATTGAATAAAACCTCAGAAACATCTGGAACTTCAGCTTGTTTACGATTTCTTTCAATCATTGGACGTTTATGAACCTGCTCAAAAATATAAGTGATATGGTCTAATGTAGGTTGGTCAAGCACCATTTTGCCACCAAAATAACGATTCAATAAAGGTTTGGTAATATCGTCTGCTGTTGGGCCTAATCCTCCAGTAATAATAACAATTTGACTTTTTTCAATGGCAGTATCTAATGCATTGGTGATAGATTGAGCCTCATCTCCAACAGCAATTCTTTGGTGCACTTGCACACCAATTGAATTTAACTTTTGAGCTATAAAAGCACTATTGGTATCAATCACTTGACCAATTAACAATTCGTCTCCAATAGTGATAATAGTAGCCTGAATTTGATCCCTCATAGTTATGCTTCAATTTGGTTGCAAAGTAAACCCAAAAAAGGCGGTTTAACTAAAATAGACACTTAGTTTTTCCTTCAAAATGGCTGGCATTTCGATTTTATTATTCATTGAGGCATCCATGAAATAAAGTTTAACCTGTCCAACAGTTAACAGCTTTCCAGCTTCATTATACACTTCTTGGTCAAATATAATTTTATGGTCGGTTGGCAAGGTCTTAATCTGACTTTTAATGGTAATTAGGTCATCGTATTTGGCTGGTCTTAAATACTTAATATTTAGCTCCACAACAGGTAAAATAAAGCCCATATCTTCAATATCCTTGTAGGATACCCCAAGGTTTCTAATTGCCTCTACACGACCAATTTCAAAATACATCGCATAATTGCCATAATACACCACATCCATTCTATCTGTTTCTGCATACCTAACCCTTACTGTTGTAGAATGTTCATACATATTTATTGCATTTGTTGACAAATTTAAGGATTGTATCTGTTTTTCCACAATAAGCTTATTTAACGAAGCGTTTTATAATCATAGTGTATTTTTATAATACTATCCTACTAAACAACGGATCCTATGTTAAAACCCAATAAAAAAGCAAGTCCAATCCTGTTGCTTTTAACCTGTACCTTACTTTTCACAGTGCCCGTTTCAAGTCAATTAATGCATTTTGAGGCGCCACTTAGTCAATTATATCAAAATGGATTAAAATCCCTTCAGCAAGGGGATAGTTTAGCCGCTTATCAAACCATTCAATCTGCGCATAATTTTGAACCGAATAATGTTGATATAGCTTTCTATTATCATTTATTATCTGTGGCTTTAGATAAGGATTATGCTGTTATGCAAGCCGAAAATTGGTTGAAAAATAATTCAAATAAGATCTATCAGTCTAGATTAAATTTTGAATTGGCAAAACACTTTTTTAAAAAACAACATGTAGATGCATCCATTCAAGCGTATCAAAAAATCAGCATAGATGACCTTGAAAATAATGAACTGGCTTTAATGCAGTTTCAGTTAGGTTATTTGTATTTTAAAAAAGGGGATTGGGAGCAATCTTCAAGCCTTTTAATGAGTATAAGACAAGTTCAAACTAGTCCGTTTTATACTGATGCAAATTACTATGCAGGATTTGTTGCTTTACAACAAAAAGATTTCAATTTGGCTCTAAGCTGTTTTAAAATCGCTGAACAAAATAAAGCTTATAGCACATTAACTCCTTTTTATATTAGTCAATTGTATTATTTTCTTGGGGATGTAGACGCAGCAATAAAAAATACAGAACAAGCATTACAAAATAATGGACAATATTATACCAGCCAATTAGCTCAATTAATGGGGCACTTGTTGTTTGAGCAGAAACAATATGAAAAAGCATTGCCTTATTTAGCAAATTATGTGAAATCTCAAAAACAAGTAGAATCACAAGATTTATACCAATTGTCTTTTTGTTATTTCCAAGCGCAGCAATGGAATGAAGCTATTCTTGGTTTCAAACAATTGGCAAATGTAGAGGATTCATTAGGACAAAATAGTATGTACTTATTGGCTACCTCTTATTTAAAAACGAATAATAAATTGGGAGCTAAAAATGCATTTCTATTATGTGCAACAAAAAGTCAGAATTTAGCACAGAAGGAAATTGCTTTATTTAATTATGCTAAATTGTCGATTGAACTAAAAGAATATAGCGTAGCATTACAATCGGTAGAAAAATTTACACAAACATATCCAAATAGTGTATATGGTAAAGAAGCTAAAAGTTTATACGTAACCGCTCTAGCTTATAGCAATGATTTCAATAAAGCCTATGACGCCTATCAAAATATGGATACTTTAGATGAGGCACTTTTGAAATTGTATCCAAATATTTTGTTTGGGAAGGCTGCGCTTTCAATCAACGATGGTCAAAATGAAAAAGCGTATGAGCTGTTCAATCAAGTTAAAAACATACCTTATAACAAGAATGTTTTAGCACAAACCTATTTCTGGATCGGAGAACTTGCTTATAAAATGGGTAGAATAGATGAGGCGATAGAGCATCTTGAAAAATATATTTTAGATCCTATTGAGATTGGAGAAATCACAAAAAAACATGCCAATTATACTTTAGGCTACTGCCATTTAAAAAACAATAACTACACAAAAGCATTGCAATTGTTCACGATTGCAGCAGACTTTAATCCATACACAGAATCTTCTGCTTATCAGAAAGATGCATTAGTTCGTTTGTCGGATTGTCAATTTATGACAAAACAATACAAGCAAGCATTAAAATCTTACCAAAAAATAATTGATTTAGGTTGGAATTTTGAAGACTATGCCAGTTTGCAAAAAGCAATTATCTATGGAGCCCTTGGTTTAAATAAGGAAAAGCTAAAAATATTAAATAGTTATGATACTGATTTTAGCCAATCTAAGTATTTAAGTGATGCTAGAATGGAATTAGCAGACACCTATACAAGTAAAGAACAATTTCAAGAAGCAATTACACCATTGTCAAAAGTTTTATCAGACAATAAAGCGACCGAGTTCTATCCATTGGCCTATTATAAATTAGGTATTGTGTATTTTAATTTGAATAAGAACCAAGAAGCCTTACAAAATTTCAAATCATTGTATAGTGCCTATCCAAATTCAGCCGAAAGTGATAATGCATTAGAATACATTAGAAATATCTTTGTTGAAGAGCAGCAGCCTGAGGCTTATGTTCAGTTTATGAATAATTTTGGAAAGCCATTGTCATTAAATGAACAAGATTCATTAATGTATCGCGCTGCAATCATTCAATATGAAGACAAAAAATACAACAATGCTACAAATGGATTCAGAAAATATTTAGATGGTTTCCCTGAGGGAAGATATCAATTAAATGCAATGAATTATTTAGCGGAGATGGCCTATTCTATAGATCAGTATGATACAGCTGCAGTATACTTTGGAAAAATAGCAAATAAAGCACCGAATCAATTTTCTGATAGAGCAGCCATCACAGCGGCCAGATTGTATTATTTTAATTTAAAAGATTATGTAGGTGCAGAACAATACTTTAAAATAGTCCTTCAGTATGCAACACAACAAGAGCAAAAAAATGAAGCAATCAAAGGGCTATTAAGATGTCAATATAAGGCAGAAAATTGGGTTGAAGCCTCCAAGACAGCAGTCCTTATTTTGGCTGATAAAAATAGTGCTACAGATGATGTATTGATGGCGAATATGGCATTATACCATCAAACAATTGCTCAAAAAGATACTATCAGCGCTCTACAAATATTAAATACAGTGTTAAAATCAAATAGTTCAATGTACACAGCCGAGGCCCACTACTTAACTGCAAGTATATATTTTGATCAACATAAATACAATATAGCAGAAAAGACAGCCTTTGACGTGATTAAAAAACAAGCTTCTTATGAATTCTGGGTAACAAAAACCTACATTTTATTAGGGGATATCTACTTAGCACAAAATGATAGCTTTAATGCCATTGCCACATATAAAAGTATTGCCGAAAATGCAACCATTCCAGCTTTACAACAAATTGCTTCAGATAAGCTAAAAGCAATTACCGAAACCATTAAAGCTCAATAACATAAGATTATGAAATTAATTATAAGATACACACTATTAGCATTGACTTTATTTTGTTTTAGTCATTTGGGTATTGCTCAGAAAAAGACCAAAAAGAAAGCAAAAACCACTATTAGCACTAAAAAGAAGAAAAAGTCGAATAAGAAGAAGTCGAATAAAAAAGCAAGCTCTAGAAAGAAGCAAATAATTAAAAAAAGACCTACTGTTGCCATCTATAAATTAGCTGATACAATCAGTCCATTGACTCCAATCACAAGTTTGCCATTCAAGAAAATTACAATGGATAGTATTCCAGAAAAA
>JACCDN010386144.1_pt1 | contig 10357 bp, 7 predicted proteins | sample 7441691 | NCBI WGS metagenome assembly JACCDN01 (sample SAMN15323439, study PRJNA562643) | freshwater metagenome | isolation source: river surface water | place: USA:Blue River Watershed | collected 2017-08-16
GATAACGGACATGGTGTTTCTCCTAAAAGTCCAGAGAGGGGGTTAAAGAGTTCAAGAATTTCATTTCCTGATACCCAGTGATTCGGAATAGGTGGTTTTTACTTGAGCGTTTTTTTGAAATATTTCAGAAAAACATACATTTAGGTGCTTCTATTAGTGTTTGTTAAAAACTTCAAGCAGCTTCGTTATGTAGCAGACCTTTGAAGTCTTCAATGCCATGCGCCACACGCACCACAACTTCGCTAGGGATTTGACGCACCACATCACCGTTAGCCATGTTTTTAACAAACACAATGGGACGACCCAGCTTGACGTCCATGCTGAAGCTGAGCGTGCGACCACTGTCTTTCATCATGTCGTTGAGTTTTTGAATAGCCTCCTCCAAGTTCTTACGCGCGTGCTCGGCGTCAAACTTGATTTCGGGCTTAGGGATGGGCGTTAAAGCTTGCGCTTTGGCATCGACAGGCGCAGGCGCAGCGCCTAGCACGGGCGCACCCGATGATTTAGCAACGACAACGGCCTCAGACCGAGCAGAAGCTGGCTGAGGCACTTTTGGTTGAATTTCATTTCCCATAAGAACCACCTTTACCCCTGACAAATTGGGGGTTTCGCCTGTAATCGGCGCGAGGCAGGAGAACTTTAGGAAAAAGTCAAAAAATTATTTATTGGTGTAAACCGCCATCATGCCCTCGAAAGTGGACTTGAGGCTGGACTTCTGGCTATTGACGCCGCCCACGATGCTTTCCATGCTGGAGAACTGCTTGTTGTAGCGAGCCAGCAGACTGGTCATGCGGGTTTCGAGTTTGGCCAAGTCGGCTTGGTATTTGCCGTTTTGGGTTTCAGCGTTTTGGGTGTTGGTCAGCAACACACCGCTGGGGCCGATCAACTTGGACAACTTGCGCATGGCCTCACCCGCAAAACCTGCGGGCTTGGTGCTGTAAGCACTGAGGCCATTGGTATTGCCGGTCATGGTTTGCACCACGTCGTCAAAATTGTTGGCCAAGGCATCGTCAAGCTTGGCTTCATCCAAGCTCATGACACCCGAGCGGTCAATGCTGATGCCCATTTGCCACATGGTGCTGACCTTTGCACCTGGCGTGTTGGACTCGCCTTGCACCAAGGTGCGCATCATGGCCTTGACACTGCGCGCGGTGGAGTCGCCCACCAAAGTCGCGCCATAGGTTTCCATGGTGGACTTGGGGTCGGACACCACGTTGAGCATGGTCATGGCATCGTTGTAGCTGGTGACCATGGCTTTGAATTTGTCTTTGAGCGCCGTGGTGTCGCGCACCAAGCTCAAGTTGGCAGAGCCACTGGTGACAGTTTTCAAATCCAAGGTGCTGCCAGGCAACACATCGGTCAGGGTGTTGGTGCTGCGGGTGAAGGTGATGCCATCGACCTTGACCTTGGCATCGCTGGCCACTTGGTCTGCGGCGTTACCACCAAAGCTGAGCCCCAACGCGCCTGCGTTGGGTGTAGCACTGGTGCTGCCATTGGTTTGCGTGTAAGACGTTGAAACTGTGAATGCACCTGCCGAGCCTTTGGCACCGTTGAGCACAATTTGAAATGGTGAGGCTGAGCCGTCGCCAGTGTTGACCAAGGTTGCGGTGACGCCGGTTTTGGCTGCGTTGATGGCGTTGACGATGTCTTGTGGGGTGTCTTTGCCCTCTGCCAAGGTGATAGGCGACTTGGCCACACCACCCACCGACAAAGAAATAGACATGGGGTTGCCGCCGTTGACCGACACATTAGAAGCAGCAAAGCCGCCGCTGATGCTGCGTTGCGATTTGGCCAATTGCAGCACTTCAATGTCAAAGCTACCACCTGTCGATGCCGCTGTGGTGGTGACAGAAAAAGCATTGGGCTGGCTATTGCTGGGGGCCAGTGAGTTAAAGCTGCTTTGGTCTTTGAGCGCGGTGAAAGATGCGTTGAGCTCAGACGACACAAACGAAATGGCGGCATAGCCCGACACACGTGCTTCGTTCTTGCTGATCTTGGCGTTGATGGCGTTTTGCTGTGGAGTTTTTTCAGCATCGACCAAGTTTTGCGCCAGCGAGGCCACATCCACACCTGAGCCCGCATTCAGCGAGGTGAGCAGTTTTTGCGCCGCCGCACGGTTGGCCGCCGCAATGTCTGCCGCCGTGCTAGCGCCTGCGCTGGAAGATGAAACTGCGGTGGTGGCCATGGTGTGTACGCTTTAAAAAGGCTAATCGTTAGCTAAGTCGACAGTTAGTTCAAAAACTTGAACAAACTCAGCTGAGAAATTTTGGCAAAGCTGCTTTGTGCGGCCTCTAGGGCCAACTGGTCTTTGTTCATGCGGGTGATGGCCTCGGTGTAGTCGAGGTCTTCCACATCTGAGCGCGTGGTTTTGAGGCGCAACACCACTTGATCGAGCACTGTGTTTTGCAAGTCGACCACGGTTTGGTCAGCACCGATTTGGCCTAAACCTTCGCTGATGCCGTTTTGCAGTGTGTCGACCTCAGCAATGCCGCGCTGCATGGCAGTGCGGTCAGAGCTTTTGACAGCGTTGACCAAATCATCCAAGGCTTGGAAGAAGTCCACGCCAGTTTTGTTGCCTTTGCCGTCGTCGCGCACCACGCGGGTGAAAGCGTCAGAGCCGGGCATGTTCAGGTTCATGCGACGGTTGTCGCCAACGTTCACTTGCATGCGGGCTTGATCGCCTTGGTAGTTCACGCGTCCGCTGGCATCTTTGCTGAACGCGGGTGAGCCAGCTTTGCTACCCGAGAACAAGTAGTTGCCATTGGCATCTTGGCTGTTACCCAAGCTCAAAATTTGCTCGCGCAAGTTTCCCATTTCTAGGGCAATGCTTTGACGGTCTTGGGCACCCACGGTGTCGTTGGCGGCTTGAACAGCCAGCTCTTTGAATCGGTACATCACATCGCTGGTATTTTTCAGCGCGGTTTCGCTGGCGGTCAAACGTACGTTGACCGCTTTGAGTGTGTCTTGGTAGCTGGCTTGGCGTGACAGCTCGGACTCCAAGCGCGTGACAAGCGATGCTTTGTCGGGCTCATCACTGGGCTTGACAATGTTCAGACCTGTAGCCAATTGTTCTTGCACTTTGGTCAAGTTGCTTTGCACATTGCCCAGTTGCTGCGTGGCGCGGTCAAAGTAGAGGCCGGTTGAAATTTTCATAGATGGTGTCCTCTATCAGCGGATTTGGATGATCGAGTCAAACAACTCGCCCGATACTTGCAATGCTTTGGCACAAGCTTGATAAGCCTGTTGGTAACGAATCAAGGCTGCGGCTTCGTCGTCAAGGTTGACGCCTGAAATTTTGTCGCGCGCTTGAATGGCTTGCTCATTGACCACCGTCAACGCTTCTTGCGTGATGATGGCTTGTTGAGCCAAATTGCCCACGTTGTTGATTTGGTCGATGTAGGTATTGGCAATGGTTTTGCCGTTGGCTGTGGGCTTTTTGTTCAAGTCCACCATGTCGAGCATGTTGACGTTGTTGCCAAGGCCGTCAAAGTTGCCATCGATCTTGTAGCTATCTCCCACCGCAGGCGCATGGCTGAGCTTGATTTGCAAACCATTGAACTCAACCACGGGCTCGAGCACGCTGGGGTCGTATTGACGGTCAGCCAACACAGTGCCAGTTTTGGCGTCAATGATGTTGTAACGGTCTTCGGCAGTGAACTTCACAGTCAATGACTGGTTGCGCAAACTGTCGCGCACATTGTCTGGTTCACCTTCAAAGCCCACAGCCACATTGACCGAACCTTTGCCTGTGACGAACAACAGCAAGTCATCAGGACAACCGCCCTCGATGTAAGCGCCTGTGCGCAGGCCCAGTTTGGCCAAGTCAGATGGATCGCCAAATTTGGTGACGGGTGGAAAGCCGGGCACGTTTTCGACATACGAGCCAAAAGACACGCGCACATCGTGTGCTTGGGAATCGTCTTGCAAGAACTGTTGCAAGCGATAGGCCAAGCCGTAATCGGCAGGTGCCAAGCCTAGGGCGTTGGCTGCGTAATTGCCGTCAGCATCTAAGCGTGGGCCAATTGAAATATCACGCGTGCCTTTGGCATCGGTGGTGCTGAGCTTGAGATCGCCGTTGTCGTCAATGCTGGCGACAACACCGGTTTGCTCGTACTTGGCATTGATACGGGCCACCAACTCGGGCAAAGTTTTGATACCTGCCTCGGGCGTGATGGCTTCGCCATCGGCTTTGAGCACAAAAGTGTTTTTGAGGTCGGCCTCGGGCACATCGCCTTTAGCTGACGAGATCACCACACGACCATTGACATCGGCCGTCGCGTAGTACGTGGCTGAAAACTTGGGCTCAATCGTGGCGGCCTTGGTGGCGATTTCAGGCTCTGAGCCGGTGACTACAGCATTCAAGGCCATGGGTGTGAGGTTGATGCCAGCGGTGTTGGAGAACACCAAGCCACCAGTTTGCGGGCTGACCTCGACACCTGCCACGCCTTGGGTAGTGAGCTGGGTGGAAATTGACGCAGCAAAATCAGCCAGCTTGTCAGCTGCATTTTCTGCGTCTGTTTTCAATGGGTCAGCGCTGAAGGTGGCGGGGTCCCAAGTGAGGGTGAGCTCTTTACCGTCGACCAACATTTCCATACGCAACGTCTGGCCAGCTTCGGGCCATTGAATGCCGCTGATGGTGGCACTGGAATTTAAGGATGCCACTAAATCTTCAGCACTTGCTGCCGATACAGACTTAGAGGGATAACCAAACTCAACGGCGTAAGACGAAAAAGAAGGATCGAGCGCGTAAGCGGCCTCGCTGAAGTTGACACCGTTGATGGTCAAAGGCTTTTTCAGGTCGAGGTCGGCACTGCCCACACGCATGTCACGCACCACTTGCACCATGCGCACTTGCGCATCGTAGGTGCCAGGCTGCACATTGAGTGCGTTGCCCTCTGGCGTGGAGCCCACGCGAATTGATGTGCCTTGTGGGTTTTCGATGATCAGCTGGCCATCTTGGCCAATGCTGGCCAACAGGCCTGCAGGAGATTGGTTGATGGCCTGCACCAACTGATCCAAGGTTTCAAAACCCGTGATGATTTGCTCATTGAGCATCAAAGGCTTGCCCAGTTGCAATTGAGCCACTGGCACGCGCACTTGAGAAAACACCTCGGCACGCACCTTAGATTGAGACAGCACGCTGTTGTCAATGGACACGCTACCCACCACCGCATCGCCCTCGTCAGTGGCCACAAGGCTGATACCTTTGAACTCACGACCTAAGGTGTCGGTGATTTTGAGCTGATCGCCTTCAAGCTTCACGCTGATGTCGGTGCTACCGTCTTGCGCGCGCAAGGCGTTTTGCAGGGTCTCGGCGAGCTTCGCCAAGGGGCCCATTCGGAATTCACTCAAGTCCACATCAAAAGGTACGCCACCAATGTTGGCGGTCATGGCTTTGAAGCCTTCCAAACCAAAACTTGGGCTGGCAATGGTGGCTTGTGATTTGCCATTCATCCACGTCGCCAACTGCGACGCAGCAGAGCTGACGCTCACGTTAGCCACAGCAGCGCCAAGCGCCTGCTCAGAAGGTGTGAAGGATACGCCGCTGATGTCTTGACCTCGAGGATCGGTGATCACGACATCCTTGTTGTTATTTGTCAGCTTGGCCGTCATGCCAGTGCCAGCCAATGCGGTTTTCAAGTTTTCTAAGAATTCAGGCATGGTGGCAGAGGCTTGCACCTCGGCACGCACTACTTTGCCGGACAGCAGCGCTTGGAACTGAAACTTAGCCGTTGGCACAGTGCCCAGCTCAATGCCTGCCAAGGTAATGTCAGTTTGGGTTTGTCCATTGAATTCAGACAATGCAAAACCGTTGACTTGAATGGCACCTTCGGCAATTGAAAAGTCAGCTGAACCAATGCGCGCGCTTTCTAAAGCGGCAGGCAGCGGCAATGGATTGCCAGCTTGACCAAACTGATCAAAGTTCTGGCCATACAACACGGTCGCTTTGGCACCGTAGAACATGTCGAGATCACGGTAAGCGTATTCGCCACTCTTGTTCAGGTAGGTGTCGCTGTAATTGGCGTTGGTGGCAAAACCGTTCTCTGGTGTGAAGAGTTGGTACTTTTCGGTTTCGCTCAGCGTTTGGCCCAGCAATTGGCGGCCGTCACGTGTGAGCACCTGCAATTGCTGACCTGGCTCGGCTTCGTCTAAATAGAAAGTCGCGCCTACGCCTGCTGACAAGCTGGTGACTGCCGCGTATTCGCGTGCGCCGTCGACTTTGAAGGCAACGCCAGCTGTAATGTTAGGGTTGTTGACCAGCTGAGCATTGCTGAGTTGGGTGGTGGGCGTGGCGCCTGTGAACTTAACCGTGGCACGTGTGGTGGTGACGTTGGTGCTGCCCTCGCTCACGCGGAACTGTGCCGCTGTGGCCACGCGCATGCCATCGTTCATGGCCAAGCGAATACCTGCAGCAGGAGTACTGACTTTGGGGTCAAAAGCAAACAGGTCTGCGCCCATTTGGCCGTAACCGTCGATGCCGTTCTTTTGAATGGTGTTGGCTTCAGCCACAAAGGTTTGGGCCAAAGCAGACAAATTCTTTTGTGCAGGCTCTAAGACTTGGCTGATGAAACCTTGATAACCGCCCAGCTGACCGCCACTGGCGCTGGCCAATGATTCGGTGTTGCCATAGGGGTCGAGCACAAGCTCAATCTTGCCTGGCACACTGGTGTCCACACCAATGGGGCGGGCTTTGTTGCCGTTCACCACCAAGCCTTGGGTCATGGTGGTGCCCAAGCTCACATTCACTGTGCCGTTGGTGGTGAAGCTAACTTTGGTACGCACCAAGTCTGACAACTGACGCAAGGTCAAATCACGGCGGTCCAGCAGCTCAGCTGGCTGGCCCTCGAGAGTTGGCGATTTGGACAAGCTTTGGTTGATCAAGGCCAACTGGCCTGTGAGGGTGTTGGCTTGTGCGGCCACGCTTTTGATGCCTTCGCTGGTTTCAGTGGCAATCAAATCGAGCTGGCTGTTGAGCTCGCCAAAACGCGAAGCCACGCCATCAGCGCTGCGCAAAAAGCTGGTGCGCTGCACGGTAGATGCAGGGTCAGCAGACAACGCGCCTGCAGCAGCAAAGAAGTCATCAAACGCTGAGCTCAGGCCAATGCTTTTGTCACCCATGATGTCCATCACGCGTTTGGCGTAATCGACCATGGGTTTTTGACTGGCCAAATCGCTGGTGCTATTGCGCAGGTTAGATTCTGCAAACGCATCAAACTGGCGCTTGATATTGGACAACATCACACCGGTGCCAGCGTACATACTGGCCATTTTCTTAGGCGCAGTGTCTTTGAGCACCACGTCTTGGCGTGAATAGCCTTCGGTGTTGACGTTGGAGATGTTGTTGGCAACCGTGCTTAAGGCACGTTGGTATGCGCCAATACCGTTACTGGCAATGCCGAGCATGTCACTCATTTACGGCCTCCACTGAAAGGTGCCTTGAACTCTTGCAAGCTCTTGAGTGGCAAAGCTTTTTCTAGGGCAAAGCCTTTGTTGAGGTCGGTCGCAGTGGGCAGAGGGATAGGTTGCTGCTTGGGGTTCAAGGCAATCCCTTTGCCGCGCGATTTCAGCAACGCATCTGTACTAGGCGCTGGTGCTTGCTGTTGCTTGACGGCACGCTCCATGAAATCGGCCACGCCCAGGGCACCGCGCTTAGACATTTGCAAAGACACTTCTTTGTCAAACATGCCTTCAAAGGTTTCCACCGCGTGCGATTTGTTGTCTTCGTCTTTCATGGGCTCGTTGGCCTCACGCATGGACTTCAACATCATTTGAATGAACAAGCCTTCGAACTGCTGTGCAGATTCGCGCAAAGCACTGTTTTGATCTTTCTGCGCTTTGCCGCGCAGCTCACCCAGACCTGTGAAGTCTGTGTAAGACCTAGGCGTGGATGTGTCGACGGGGCTGCTCATGTCTGCTCGCTTTAGATGATGACCAGCTCGGCGCGCAAGCTGCCAGAACTTTTCAGGGCTTCAAGAATGGCGATCAAAGCAGAAGGCGTGGCACCCACTTGGTTGACCGCATCCACAATTTGACGCAGCTCGACACCGGGCTGGAACAAGAACATGGGCTTGTTGGGCTCGGCCACTTTGATGTCGGCGTTTTGCACTTCGGTGGTTTGGCCACCGGCGAGCATGTTGGGTTGTGACACCTCGTTGGTGGCTGTGATGGCCACTGAAATGGTGCCGTGCGACACAGCTGCCGCGGTGACGCGCACAGAGCGGTTAATGACCACCGTACCTGTACGAGAGTTGATCACCACGCGTGCTGGCGGCTCGCCTGGCTTGACCTCTAGGGCTTCAATTTCGCTCATAAAAGCGACGCGTTGATTCAAGTTTTTAGGGGCTCGTACCGATACCGATATACCGTCAATGGCTTGTGCCACATCACCGCCAAATTTTTTATTGATCGCGTTGACGATGGCAGTGGTGGTAGAGAAATCGTTTTCACGGATGTTGTAAATCACGTTTTCAGCAGATTCAAACGGCGTGTCCACAATGCGCTCCACAATCGCGCCGCCAGGAATGCGGGCTGAGGTGGGGACACCAATTTGTACTTTTGAACCGGCCGCGCTGGCATCAATGCCAGTGGCTGTCAAAGCACCTTGGGCCAAGGCATAAATTTCGCCGTCTACACCGCGCATGGCGGTCATGATCAGGCTACCGCCACGCAAGTTGGAGGCTTTACCGATGGCAGACACATTGATGTCAATCCGTTGACCAGGCTTGGCAAAGCCAGGCAAATCTGCAGTCACCAACACAGCCGCGGTGTTTTTGATATCGACACGCGCTGCGGTGGCAGCAGTTTCAAAGTCTGTCAATGGGCCGTCAATGCGCACACCCATTTGAGAGAGCATGGCTTTCATGCTTTGCGTGGTGAATGGCACCGAAGCGTCGTCACCCGTGCCTTGCAAGCCCACCACCAAACCATAACCAATCAATTGGTTGGGGCGTTGGGCAGCGAGCGTGGCCAAGTCTTTGACGCGGTCAGCTTGCGCTGCACCTGCAGCCAGCACACACACGCTGGTCAAGCAGACGCGAACAAAAGTGGAGAGACGATTCATGAAGTACTCGTTCGATCAGAGGTGAGGCTTAGAAAGGCCAGTATTTGTGCATCAAGCTGGTTCCCCAGCCTGCTTTGGTGGCATTGGCCAAGTCACCCGAACCGCGGTACGCGATTTGAGCATTGGCCAAACGGCGTGATTGCACGGTGCTGTTAGGGCCCACGTCTTCAGGGCGAATCACGCCTGAGACTTGAATGACTTCGGTGCCTTCAGACAGGCCGAGTTTTTTCTCGCCACGGATCATCAGGTTGCCGTTGGCCAAAATCTCGACCACGGTCACGGCCACCGAGCCAGACAAAGAGGCTTGTTGGTCTGCCTTGCCTGCGCCTTTGGAGCTGTTGTTGTTGTTGTTGATGTCCACACCGTTCAAGAAAGGGGACATGGCACCAATCTTGGTATTGAAGCCAGAGGGCAAAGAGTTTTTAGACTCGCGACTCACGTCGGTGTTTTGTGTACGGGCGGCTTGTGTCGATTCGTTCAACAACACGGTGATGATGTCGCCCACTTGGTAATTGCGGCCACGGCCGAACCAGGCATCACTTTGCCGGTTGCTGTAAATGCCGCCGGTGGCAATTTTTTGCCGGTCAGCGGCAAGTGGGTACACCGGTTGGAACTCTGGCGAAGGACGCAACACCAAATCGACAGGCTCTGAAGCGCAGCCTTGCAGCAAATAAAGAATGCCTGCCAAAGCGAGTAAGCGAAGAACAATCATGATCCAGCTCCTTCAGATGTTTTGGTTCAAGAACTTGAGCATGCCGTCGACCGCAGAGATGGACTTGGAGTTCATCTCGTAGGCGCGCTGGGTCTCAATCATGTTGACCATTTCCTCGACCACGTTCACGTTGGACGCTTCGAGTGAGCCTTGTTTCAAGGCGCCTGCGCCATTGAGGCCAGGGGTGAGAATTTGAGCCACGCCGCTGGCTTGTGAGGCTTCAAACAAGTTGTTGCCAATGGGCTTCAAGCCGCTTGGGTTCACAAAGCGGGCAATTTGAATTTGGCCAATGTTTTGTGAGCCACCGCCCGCCACGATCTCAGCGGAGACGGTGCCGTCTTGGCCAAAGGTCACGCTAGCTGCATTTTCAGGAATGGTGATGTTGGGAATCAACGGGAAGCCCGACGCTGTCACGACTTGGCCGGTGTTGTTGATTTTGAAGTTGCCGTCGCGGCTATACGACGTGGTGCCGTCTGGCATTTGAATTTGGAACATGCCACCACCCATGATCGCCAAGTCAAGCGGCGATTGGGTGTTGATCAAGTTGCCCTGCAAGTGCAGCTTTTCAGTGGCATTGATCTTCA
>JACCDN011152435.1_pt1 | contig 10357 bp, 7 predicted proteins | sample 7441691 | NCBI WGS metagenome assembly JACCDN01 (sample SAMN15323439, study PRJNA562643) | freshwater metagenome | isolation source: river surface water | place: USA:Blue River Watershed | collected 2017-08-16
AAATCGCGTAGCGATAACCAAGTCCGAAGGACGACTAAATCGCAAAGCGATGACTAAGTCCGAAGGACGACTAAATCGCGTAGCGATAACCAAGTCCGAAGGACGACTAAATCGCGTAGCGATGACCAAGTCCGAGGTCACGACTAAATCGCAAAGCGATGACTAAGTCCGAAGGACGACTAAGTCGCAAAGCGACGACAACCTATGCAAATAAACTGCGACCTTGGCGAAGGAATCGGAAACGATGCCGAACTCATGCCCTACATCGATGAGGCAAATATTGCCTGCGGATTTCATGCCGGAGACTCGTTTACCATGCGTGAAACGGTAGCTTTGTGTATTCGGCACAAGGTAAAGATCGGGGCACATCCGTCTTATTTAGATCGAGAGAATTTTGGGAGAAAAGAGATAGAACTTAGTCCAGAGGAAATCTATTTGCTAGTCAGGAAACAGGTCGAAACACTAAAAAAAATAACAGACCAGGCTAGGACAAAATTAAACCACGTAAAACCTCATGGTGCCTTGTACAATACGTCAGCAAAAAACGAAGCAGTAGCTAAAGCCATCGCAAAAGCGGTAAAAGATGTGGATCCTAGCTTGATTTTGTTTGGCCTAAAAAATAGTCACTCCATCACGGCCGCAAAAAATTTAGGTTTAAAAACAGCAGAGGAAGCTTTTGCGGATCGAAAATATGAAAACGATGGGTCTCTAACTCCACGAAGCCAGCCGGGAGCCTGCTTTACAGAAATACAAAATGTCTTAGATCAAGTGCAAAAAATAAAGGCCGACACCTGGTGTATCCATGGTGACGGCCCGCATGCATTAGCTTTCGCTAAGGCTTTATATACTTTTAAAACTCCACAATAAATCCAATCGTCGGCGTTACTTGTGCGCGATCATTTAAAAATTGAGTTGGAATGGCGTTGCTCCCATCTTTAGCGATAGGCAATCCATTCGTAGTCGCAAAAGCTGAATTATCTTCTAAACGCTTAAAGGTATAAGTAGGAACGCCTTGAATGACAGCGGTGTACCAGTTTGTTACGTCTAGGAAAAGATCGATAGTCGTTTTCTTCAAGTTATATTTCTTATCGATACGTACGTCGCTCGAATGGAAGCTAGGTAGGCGTTGAGAGTTAAGACGAGAATAATCGAACGTGCCTTGGCCTAAGGTTAGGTAAGTCGCTTTTGAAGTTACTTCATCATAAGGTGAATAAGGTGCACCTCCTTGGTAACGGAAACGAAGACCTAACTCCCAATTGCGTGGGAATTTATATCCCCAAGTCACACTTAAGAGGTGGCGATTATCCCAACTTGAGGCAATTAATTTTCCATCGAAGCCACTAAACATGCTGCGGTAATAGGTGTAGGATAGGATACCGAAGAATTTGTCGGTTAGTTTCTTTTGAGCGAAAAACTCCAAACCATAAGCACGACCCTTACCTGTTGTGGTCACATCCTCATTTCCCAAAATATTAAAATCACCTCCTAAGTTTGCTAAAGAGATACCATTGCGATTCGAGATAGGTACATTCGCATATTCCTTGACAAAACCTTCTAGAGTAAATCGCAAAGATTCATCCTGTAAGTATTCAAGGCCTGCCACATAATGATCACTTTGCTGGTATTTCGCATCTTGATTAACTAAAATAGGCGAAACTGGGGCAAAACTCGAATAAGTCGGAAACGGGAACGCAGATGAGGCATAACCTAAAATCGTATACGGTGCCAGTTTAAAATAGCGACCTAGGGAGGCGTTTGCCGTTAATTTATCAGAGAGCACATAACTCAATGAGACGCGGGGAGAAAGCGTTTCTAAAGGATCCATTCCAGTGTCCGTAAAGCTGTTCATATCCGTACGGAGGCCGGCGCTTAAACCTAATTTGGCATCAAAAAACGTCTTCGAAACCTGTGCAAAAGCACCGTATTTCCACATCGAATTGAATGGACTTGTGTAAGAAAAAGTCGTAATCGGATTAGCCAGACGAACCGCTGGGTTAGGTGTCGAATTGTATAAAACCTGGTACGTGCTGTTCGCATATTCTACGAATTGAGTAGATAGGCCGTAATTTATCTTCCAGCCATTCCTATTCTTGTTTACATCTAATCGCAGTTTATTTTCTGTCTCCCGAGATAAATAATCGAAGTTTACTTCAGTTGGATCTTTCTTTATATTGTCCTCGTAGCGCTTGATGTTATTATCAAAAGCATTTCTAGAGAGCGCAATATTTACATATCCATTATCGAGCAATTTTTTTAGCGATAAACCTACCGTATAGTTCCATTGATTAATCAGTGGATTCGAATTATAGATGTATAATTTTTCAGGTGTGGCCTTTTTCAGAGTGCCAAAAGAGAATTCATCAATCGCCCCTAAACCCATCAATGATAAAGTTGTGGTAGAGTTGATTTGCTTCGTGACCTTAAACTGAGCGTCCCAGAAATTAGGCCGGATCGGAATATCTAATGCTTGAAAAAGGAATTGTAAATAGGAACGGCGAACGGAGGCTAAAAAAGTGGTTTTGCCTGATTTTGACAAAGGGCCTTCGGTGGTTAAGGCGAATTCTGTGGCACTTAATCGAGCATTTCCTTGGAATTTATTGGGATTTCCGGTACGTTGTTTGAACTGAAAAACAGAGCTTAGAGCGTTATCATAACGGGCATCAAAAGCAGATGAGCTAAGTTTTACATCTTCAATAAAGGACACATTTAAAATACCTTGAGGGCCACCACTGCTGCCTTGTGTTTGGAAGTGATTTAATACCGGAATTTCAATGCCGTCTAGGTAATAGACATTTTCATTAGGGCCTCCACCACGAATAATAATATCATTTCTGAAGCCTCCACCTTGCGGACCGCCGCCTACGCCGGGAAGGGTTTGGATTACTTTGCTGACGTCGAAATTGCCACCAGGATTACTCTTGATTTCTTCGGAAGTAAGACGTTGAACGCTTAAAGGGGATTCAAGTGTGGCGGCTTTAGCGGTGCGGCGGTTTTGGGTCACTACTACCTCCGTTAATTCCTGGTTAGATGGGATTAACTCGATGTTCAAATAGTTCTCATTTCCCGCGTTGATGATCACGTTAAAGGCCGTGTACTTCTCATATCCTACCGCAGAGAAAGAAATGTTGTATGTTTTTAGAGCCAAACCCGTTAAACGGAATGCCCCTTTTTCATCAGCCGTCGTGCCTTTTGTGGCGCCATCTAATGTGACCGAAGCTCCTGTGATAGGCTTTTGAGTCAGTTGATCAACAATCTTTCCGGAGATTCGACCTGTGTTTTGGGCAAATATAGAAAAAGAGACTAGTAGAAGTACGAGGGTATGTTTCATTTTTGCTAAACACCGAAATGGCTAAAATTGTTTCATTTTAAGGCAGTATGAGCACCTTTTTTGCCACCGACCCCGTGGCTGATTCGTAGCGCAAAATGTAGCTACCGGCGTCTGGAAGGGGTGCAGGAATCCGAAGCGTTTCTCCAGCTGTTACCGCTAAAGTAGTGCCTAAAGCACGTCCTGATAGATCAAACCATTGAAGATTTCCTGCCGACTTTACCCGTATGTTAACTGCTGTTGACGCTGGATTAGGCCAAACATACAATTCCTCTGAAGGAACAATAATTTCGCTGGTATTTTGTAGTAATTGAACACCCCCGGAAGCTAGGCCTATGACGATATCCATCTTGCCGTCTTTATTGAAATCGGCGGTGGAGATTTGGGCATTTTGGCCAAAATTGAAAGGTAAACGCGACACCTCTAGACCTAAACCAGAGACATATAAATTTCCATAAGCGTCTAAGGTAATTTGCTCAAAATTTCCATCGCCCGTAATATCTGCATAGGCAATACCTCTAAATAGGGTTTCCAAACGCTGGTAAGGTTTGGACAAATTCGACCAATCATAGACTCGTGTTCCGCCTAAATAATCCAACACAACTAACTCAAGTGAACCGTCTTGATTTACATCATACAAACGCGGCGTTTCTCGAAGTGTTACCACAGGCAAGGCTTTCTCAGCACTTAGTTGGCCAGCCACATATTCACGGTAATTCGCAACACTCCCTTTCATATAGTACAGCATCAATCGGCCACTTAAAGCCTGTAATTGTATGTTTGTCACACCTGGCATAGGAAAAAAATCGCGTGATTTCATGGTCAGCGTACCTTTCACATTTTCATACAAAGTGACTGTGCTGCTCCCCATTAGCAAATCCAGATCGCCATCGCCTTCCACATCATAGAAAACAGGCGAGGCAAAATCCCCCACATCGATCATCTCCTCTTGTAGAAAAGCGTTGGTTTTTAACACTAGCTTGCCATTCTCCGAACGATAAAAAGAGGCAGTAGTCAAAGAGGAATTTACATCTGGTAAATTAGAAGAGGTGATTACATCCAAAGCTCCATCTCCATCCAAATCCAATGGAGAAGCACTCGCCAAGGAAGGAACCACATGCGGCGCTCCCACTGGAAAATTCTTATCAGCCCCACGAAATAAAGGCTTCGAGCGCGTTCCCTCATTGCGCATAAACAAGAAGCTAGGACAACCCACATGACCAATAATCAGGTCAGAAACGCCATTCTTATCTGGATCCCAAAGCGCTAAGGTATTTCCTAAATGCTGAACTGCCCCTGTGGATTGTGTCTGCTTAACCAATTCCGGCACCAGGCCAAAAGTAATATCATCACACTCATTCAAATAGAAATTGCCCCAATTCATGGTCTTGGTAGTAAACTTCAGGTCTCCTACATTCTCATAATACGTGATAAAATGACCCGCTGATTCAAAGGCCAACACATCCACATCCCCATCCCCATCCACATCTGCAATGGCCGGAATATCAGAGGCACTGACAAAGATGTTAATTAATCCATTGAGGCCAGTCGATTTAAGGTTCCCGAGCGATTTAGGAAAGTTATTATTTAGATTAGGATATACTTGAATTCCACCAGAGCTGGAGGCAAATAGATCTTTATCCCCATCGCCATCGTAGTCCACTAAATTCATCCAGTTTTCGATCAGAGGAAAACGCGTTTGAAATTCAGGAGCATAAGCAAATCCACCTGAGGCATTGCGCAAAAAGGTCTTCAGGTGCTGGGCGCTGCGGTCGAAAACCACCAGGTCTTCTTTCTTGTCGCCATCAAGGTCAATAAGGAAAAACTGCACGGAGTTAAATCCTCCAGCCCAGGGGTTTTCCAAACCAGCGACGGGGGGATTCGTGATCTGCTGAAAAGAGATTTGCTGCGCGTTCGAGAAGAAAGCGGAAAGACAAAAGGATACGAGAAAGACGAAAATTCTCATAGCCATAAAGGTAAGTCAGAAATTGAAAAAAATATGTTAATTTACACAGATTAAGTACGACTAAACCTAGTTAAAATGACGAAAATCACAATTATCGGTAGTTCAAACACCGACATGGTGATCAAATCTGGTCATTTGCCCTCACCGGGAGAAACCGTTTTGGGTGGGGACTTCTTTATGAATCCGGGGGGTAAAGGGGCAAATCAGGCAGTGGCTGCGGCGCGACTGGGAGGCGAGGTACATTTTGTTTGCAAGGTGGGGAAAGATGTATTTGGGGAGACGGCCCTACAACAATTCAAAAACGAGGGAATTTACACGCGTTTCGTGACGCAGGATCCATTTGCGCCTTCAGGTGTAGCTTTAATTAATGTGGATGCCAAAGGAGAAAACTGCATCACCGTAGCCTCAGGTGCTAATAATTGCCTCTCGAAAGACGACATCGACGCTGCCTCCGAAATTTTCCAATCAGGAGATTTTGTTCTAATTCAATTGGAAACACCAGTTAAAACCGTGGTTTATGCTTCTGCTCTCGCCGCGAAAAAAGGACTTAAAGTCGTATTAAACCCGGCACCAGCGACTGATTTACCAGCTGAATTATTTCCTCATTTATATGCGATAACGCCTAACGAGACGGAGGCAGAAATCCTCACTGGTGTTGCTGTGATAGATCTACTTTCTGCCGAAAAAGCAGCGAATATATTATTAAACAAAGGCGTTCAACACGTGATCATTACCTTAGGCGCCGAAGGCGCCCTCTACAAAACAGCTTACGAAACGCAGCATGTTCCAGTCGCGAAAGTCGTGGCACAAGACACCACTGCCGCAGGCGATTGCTTCAATGGAGCTTTAGTAGTAGGATTGTCGGAAGGGATGGACTTCCCTGAAGCGATCAAATTTGCTTGTAAAGCAGCCTCCATATCAGTTACTCGCCTGGGAGCGCAAGCTTCCATGCCAAAACTAGAAGAACTATGAAGAAATTGATTCTATTCCTTCTTGTCAGTTTTTCACTAGCAGCACAGCACCGTCAAAAAGTGATTTTCGATTGTGACCTCGGCGATGATATTGACGATGCGTATGCACTCGGTTATTTGTTGACCTTACAGGATCGCTATGAGATTTTGGGAATCACCACTTGTTATGGAAGAACGGACGATCGAGCTGTCCTAGCCACTAAATTTCTGGCTGTGACAGGTGAAACTCACATTCCGGTGTATGTGGGCAAAAACACTTCGAATAGTTCAGAAAGAGCGAATTGGTATGCGGACCAGTTTTATTGGGCGAAGGGTTTTCCTTCTGTAAAAAAATCCATCAATGCCACCGAATTTATCCGTTCACAACTAAAAAAATATCCTGGAGAAGTCATCATTTTCTCCGTGGGACCTGTCACAAATTTGGCGCCATTAGCGACAGAATTGCAGAAAGCGAAAGCCATCTATGCGATGTTTGGGTCTTTCAAAATAGGCTATGATGGCAGCACGAAAATTGATGCTGAGTGGAACGTGACCTGTGATATTCCTTCCGCAAAAAGCTTCGTGCAGTCCGGGGCAAACATCATTTATGCGGGACTAGATGTGACAGCGATGGTCAAGTTATCGGCGGAAAATCGATTGAAATTATTGATGCGCCAGTCGCCTTTGACGAGTGCGATGCAGGGATTGTATGTGTTGTGGGGACAAGAGACTCCTACCCTTTTTGACCCCGTAGCTATCGGAATGGAGGCCCATCCGGAATTATTCACCACTGAGAAAGTACACGTCTTTGTGGACGAAAAAGGTTTCACCCGAATCGATCCATCGAAACCTGCGAATGCCACGATAGGCACGAGCATTAAGCATCCTGAATTCATCCAAAAACTGATGCACAACTACGTGTATCAAAACCTAAACTAATGAAAAAAATACTCTTCTTCTGTTTCATCGCGCTAGCCGCTCAAGCTCAGAATATCTCGATGAGCAAAGCGGTTTTGAAAGATAAAATCAAGGGTGGCTGGGCTGGCCAAACGATCGGTGTGACCTTTGGTGGACCTGTTGAATTCCGCTACAATGGCACGATGATCAATTCCTATCACCCTATTCCGTGGTACGATGGCTATCTAAAAAATACGATGATTAACAATCCTGGATTGTACGATGACTTGTACATGGATTTGACTTTCGTGGAAGTATTCGAAAAAGAGGGATTGAATGCACCGATCGAATCACATGCGAAGGCTTACGCGAAGGCGGGATATGCGCTTTGGCATGCGAATCAAGCTGGACGCTACAATATCCTAAACGGAATGATGCCCCCAGCGTCTGGATACTGGGAAAATAACCCGCATGCAGATTGTATTGATTACCAAATCGAGTGCGACTTCGCCGGCTTAATGTCACCCGGAATGCCGAATGCAGCCTCTAAAATCTCCGACAAAATCGGCCACATTATGAACTATGGCGATGGCTATTATGGAGGGGTGTATTTAGGGGCTTGTTATACTTTGGCATTCATCAACAATGATATCAACAAAGTGGTTTCTGAAGCATTAAAAACCATTCCAACGAACAGCCAATATTACAAATGCATAGCTGATGTCATTAAATGGCACAAACAATACCCGAACGACTGGACAAAAACGTGGTTAGAAGTCCAAAACAAATGGGCAAACGACATCGGTTGTCCAGACGGCGTTTTCGCTCCGTTTAACATCGATGCCACGGTGAATTCCGCTTATGTCGTGATGGGATTATTGTACGGGAATGGCGATTTCACGAAAACGCTAGAAATCTCCACTCGCTGTGGACAAGATGCAGACTGCAACCCATCCTCAGCTGGAGGGATTTTAGGCGCAATGATCGGCTACGACAAAATACCCGCTTATTGGAAATTAGGCTTGAAAGAGGCTGAAGACATTGACTTCAAATACACGTCTACGTCCTTAAACGATGTCTATGAAATCGGTTTCAAACACGCCTTACAAAACATTAAAAATAACGGCGGTTCAGTTTCTGAAAATGCTGTGAGCATTCCTTATTCAGCCCCCAAGGCCGTTGCATTCGAACAAAGCTTCGACCATTCTTTCCCTACGGAGAAAATCAACATTGGTAAAAACCTTGGCGACGAATACGACTTCGATTTCGAAGGAAACGGATTCGTGGTACGCGGCGAAACGGCAAAATGGGCGTCGCTAGATCCAGGCACTTTTGATCTAGAAGTATTTGTGGATGGCCAGCTTTTTGAGAAGATAAAACTACCGGTAGCATTCACTACTCGCCGCCATGAGATTACGTGGAAATATAAATTAGCGACGGGGAAACACCACGTAAAACTGAAAGTATTAAATAAAGTGGAGGGTTATGATTGCAAATTATTCGATGTGATCGTCTATGCTGAAAAGCCATTCACCGCTACTAATTCGAAATATTATCGTTTAGGCAACCTAAAATAAGCGCCATGTTTATCATCGAAAGTTATCCATCTGCTGTTTTATTATGCATCGTCACGATGCTTTGTTGGGGATCTTGGGCTAACACTCAAAAACTATCTTCCACCACGTGGCGATTCGAATTATTTTATTGGGACTACGCCATCGGGATCGTTTTAGCTTCTCTGATTCTAGCCTTCACCTTAGGTTCCAGCGGTACACAAGGCCGTGGGTTCTTAGCGGATTATGCACAAGCCAGCAGCGATAACCTGCAATCAGCCTTCATAGGAGGGGTTTTATTTAATGCTGCGAACATCCTTTTAGTCGCAGCGATCGGGATTGCTGGGATGTCGGTCGCTTTTCCGGTGGGTATCGGGATCGCCTTGGTTCTAGGGGTTTTAGTGAATTATTTAGCGGATCCGCAGGGGAATCCGTTCTTGATTTTTGGCGGGGTTGCCTTGATTGCGATTGCTATCCTCCTAAACGCGAGAGCCTATAAATCTATCTCTACTGCTTCTGCATCTAATAAAGGATTAGTCCTTTCTGTGCTGGCAGGTTGCTTAATGGGCTTATTTTATAAATATGTGGCCGCTTCGATGGCGGTTAATTTTGCAGCACCTGAAGTAGGCAAATTAACGCCATATACTGCCTTAGTTGTTTTTGCGGTGGGCATATTTGTGAGTTCTTTCGTCTTTAATACCTTCCAAATGAAGAAGCCTTTTTCCGGTGCTCCTCTGAATTTAGCGCATTATCTTTTGGGCTCTGTAAAAGACCATTCAGTTGGGATTTTAGGTGGTGCCATCTGGTTTATAGGAATGGCACTTTCCATTCTGGCATCAGAAAAAGCAGGCGCTGCGGTTTCCTATGGCTTAGGCCAGGGAGCAACTGTGGTGGCAGCGGTTTGGGGGATTTATATTTGGAAGGAATTCAAGAATGCCTCCACTGAAACGCATAAGCTGCTGAACATTATGCTGCTGCTTTATGTGGTTGGCTTGGGATTATTGATCGGATCGAAGTAGTTATTTCACCCGCAAAGGCAAAAATTCCCCATTGGTAACGGCCACCGGATTTTGGGAAACCGTATAGTATTTATTTTTACTCGCGTTATAGAATTGAACTTGAGCTCTATGGGAATCGGATAGCAGGTATTTTACAAAAAACCGAACTGGGGCACCCGCTGAGCCTAATTTCGAATTCAAAACAGCTCCAAAACGACCCATTCCACCCTCCATTACACTTTGCTTTTTCCCAAATAAGTTAACAAAGGAAGTGGAAGTTGTCGTGAGTGCCCCAAATGTATTCAATGCGGCATCCACAGAGGAACCATCACTCGTAGAAATGGTCAACATTTTATTATTTGTAAACCCTCCTAACGTAGTAAAGCTTAGGTTATGGGCCGTATTTCCTAAGGTGATGATCGTATTTTCATAAATATGAAAAGCATAATAAGTCGCCGTTAATCCCCCATCGTGGAAATTTCCACCTGAAAAATAGAGATTACTATAGCTCGGAATTGCCGTCGCAGACCCAGCCTGCAAGGTCCCACTATACAAAAACAAATCGGCTATTTGGTTAGCGGCACTTAGTTGTAATGTGCCCGTACCTAATTTGGAAAAATTACCTCCTTTCATTAGCTGCTTAATCCCATCATTCACGCCATTACCCG
>JACCDN010557112.1_pt1 | contig 10355 bp, 2 predicted proteins | sample 7441691 | NCBI WGS metagenome assembly JACCDN01 (sample SAMN15323439, study PRJNA562643) | freshwater metagenome | isolation source: river surface water | place: USA:Blue River Watershed | collected 2017-08-16
AGACATGAGCTTCATCACCACCCAAATCGGCATGTTCAGCTACTCTGGTTTGAGCAAAGACCAAATGGTGCGTTTGCGCTCAGAGTTTGGCGTGTACGGCACCGACACCGGTCGCATGTGCGTGGCTGCGCTGAACAGCAAGAACATCGACTACGTGTGCCAAGCCATTGCGAAAGTGATGTAACGGGATAGCTTGCATATCGCCTAGTTGCACGCAATTTTGACCACAGACGGTGAGACGTTGCTGGCCGCTGATGCTACTGGCAGATCCGTCGTCGGTGTTCAAATTTACGGTGTCACTGGATAAAGTTTTTTAATCACCTTCTCCAGGGTCACCGCGCGTCCCGGATCAACTTTTTTCACGGCAGCCAACAACGCGTGCATGCTTTCACTGGCGATCGTTTTCCCAGATGCGTCTTGGCTAAGTCCGTTCTCAACAAAAAACGTTTTCCACTCATCTCTAATGATCTGCGTTTGAGCACTGGCCTGATCGTAAAGCCCCTGAACACGCGCAACATTTTGATTAGCTATCTCGACTTTTTGAGTCGCCACATCTAGCGCTTGCGTTGCTTTGACGATCTCTAGCTTTGCAGCCGCTACGTCCGCAAGCGCCGATTGATCTTGTAACTCAATCACTCTCAATGCGGCGTTCTTCGCTGCAGATTCGGCGTTCTTCGCTGCAGATTCGGCGTTCTTCGCTGCAGATTCGGCTGCAGTCAATTGCTTTTGCGCATCCAACACCACTTCAACGGCCTTGCTTAACCGATCAGAAATTTTTCCCGTCTCTTCAAGAGTGCCATTTTTCAGCATCGTGCCGTAGACTGTTTTCGCATCTTCGCTGACTGATAAAAAAGCGGTCGCAGCATCAACCTTGGTGCTCTTCGCTCGTTGCACCACCATAGCCACAACAACCTCTTGCTTTGCTGGATCAAGGTCTGACAAATTAATGCCCAAACCTTCGAAGTATTTCTCTACATTACGCATGTTGCCGTTGCGAACCACGGATTCCAGTTGATAGATCTGAAACTGCGGATCTTTGGTCAAGTTTTGCCATGCTTGAACAAATTCAGGTGTGCCATTTTTTGCACCTTGCAATCCTCCAGCATGCATCAATGAGTCATAAGCTGCTTTTGCATCTTGGGAAACACCGCTGTCTTTTTGGAGAAAGTTAATGAACTCTTCCATGCCTCCTACTTTGGATGCAAATTGCACTAGACCGTAACTCAACCCTCCTTGATCTGGCTTGCCATTGATCAGATTGACGATCAGGTTACCTTTCTCGTCGGTTTTATAGCTCCCATCTTTGTTTTTCTGCGCATTGATGGCCATGGGATTGCCTTGTGATTCGGCCGTCACCGCACCAGTTGTTGCGCGAATCAATGACTCCATTTCATCCCAACGAAACTCACCTTGCCCCAAAGCATTGACCAACTCATCAACTCGAAATGCCTGCGCCGCTGCACAGCTGTCGATTTTCCCCGCACTGCACGCAGCTTCCAGCGGCTTGGAAATCGCATCTCTTCTAGCATCCAAAGTTTCCAAAGCCGCTTGCTTTTGGCAATTCTCAGATAACGGACCAGAACTAGCACAAGCAGTCTTGACTGTTTTGAGTGCTTTCTCTTCAGATACGAACAGCCAATTATTTAAAACCGCATTCTGCGCAGCATCCACCGCCGCCTGCGCATCCTTGCCTGTCATCCCTGCCACAGCGGCCGTCACCAACTTGCTCAGGGTCAGCACTTCTTGCTGCTTGGCAGCACTCAAACTGCTGCCGTCATTGCTGCCTGTGTAGAACTCTGCAAAGGCCTCGCCCACCGCACCACCTATGGCACCTGCTGCACAGCTTGTGTCTTTGGCGGCGGCACTGGCGCAGCCCACCAAGGCGTGTGCCACTTTGTGCGCTAAGTATTGGTCTTTGAGGGCCCCAAGGTCACCTTTGTAGGCCTCGCCTATGTTGCTGGCGGCCCAGCCTGCCACGGTATCGATGCCTGCGGTCTTCAAGCTGGTTTGGAGGTTGTCTTCGTAGCTGCCACCCTGTATCGCTGTTTTGATGCTGGCACTCACCGCTGCGTTGGTCAGGTTGATCACCGCTTTGTCGGTGAACTGGCCTGTGTTGCTGAGCTGTTTCATCCAGTCAGGATTGAGGTTTTGCAACGCACCCGCTGTTACCGCGCTGGTGATGATGTTCTTAACGCTGTCGATCTTGCCCAAGTCTTGCAGGGTCTTACCCACATCGCCTTTGTTGTTGACCAAGGTCACCGCCGCTTGGCTTGATGCTGCCGTGAAGCCAGCATTCAACGCCGCGCCTTCGGCTGTGTAGAGGGTCGAACTCACGCCTGCGGTCGTGGTGGTCGTTGCCAACGTCGTGCCACCCACGGCGCTTGTGCTACTGCCTGCCACTGAGCCTTCGGTCACAGTTCCTGCCAGCTCAGAACCAGTTCCTAAAGTGAGGTAGGCCACGACTAACACGATGATCAAAGCACCTGCTTGCGTCAGCCCCTCTTGGCTGTAGTCCCACTTGTCATAGGCCAGCTTGACTTGCTGCCAGTTCACGCGGGGGTCTTTGGCAAGCTCGCCGATGTAGGCCATGCCCGGTTGCTGGCTCAAGGCTTGCACTTGGTTTTTCAGGTCGCCCTCAGGAATCACCACCGTGGTGTTGATCCCTGCGGCAACATTGACCTTGCCATTGAGTTGCGTTTGGTTCAGCGTTTGTTTGGTCTCGCCTTGGCCAGACAGCTCTTGGTACACGCCAGCTGTGGTGGTCTTTTCTGTATGGCTGGTTTGGGTAGTGTTGGCACTGCCTCCCAGTATCAGTTCGCCAGGCCTGCTGGTGTCGGCTCCTGCACTGCGCACAAAGTCAACTTTAGGGGCCGTCAATATCGCGCCTTGCACATCGGTCACTGCACCCACGCCCACTTGAATCGCTTGGTCTGAGGTTAGTTTGGTGCCCAGCGCCTCACTTTTAAAACTACTGTCGGTGCTGCTGCTTTTGCTGTAGCTGATGCCCACAAAACTCGAACTGGTTTGACTGCTCTGCGTCGCCTGGTGAACGTCCTGCACCGCATACAACTGGGTGTTGTTGACACCCTCGACCTGCACGAGTTTGGCGCCATCTAGCTTGGCCCCTTCGCTCTTGACGTTGTTGCCCAACACTTTGACGGTTTGCCCTTCGAGCTGCGTGACTTGCGCTGTCTTGTCCAGAGTTTCGTGTTGAGTGGTGGTGCTGCTGCTGTTGAGCCCAGCCCAGCTGCTGCTCGTGCTACTGGTGGTCCAGTTATGCTGTTGGGTGTCGGTATTCACACCCAGGCTCACGTTGCCAGACGATATAACGCTGAGATCGCCTTGCGTGGTTTTGAGGGTGGCTGCATCCAGCTGCACACTGTTTTGACCATAGACGGTGACGCCTTGGTCGCCACTGATGCGGCTGCGCTCGGTGACCAGGCTTTGTCGTACGTCGCTGCCACGTTGTGACCGGCTGTAGGCTTGCTCACTGGTGATTTCCACCGCACCACCGGCCACCACTGCAGCTTGCTGGCTCGCTTGCAGCTGCAGGCTTTGCGCTTTGACATCACCTTGATTGGCTTGCACCAAAGAGTTTCCGCCTGCGTTGATCTGCACGCCTTTGACATCCTCGGATTGGCTGTTGTTGCTGCGTAAAGCAGCAAGCAAACCGAATAGCCCACCACTGAGGTTGGCTGTGTTCTTGACGCTTTCACTGTCGACTACGGCTTGTAAGTCAACATTGCCTTGGACCGATGAAAGTTTGATGTCACTCTCAGCAATCAGCTTGCTGCCTTGGGCTACTACATTTTTGGTGGCTTGAATGGTGAGGCGACCACCAGACTGCACGTTGGTAGTTTCATAGCGCACTTCGTCTTTGGTGACACCGTTACCTCGCACCACATGGGATTCGTGCTTTTCTGCATTCAGGGCGATGTTGCCGCCAGCACTCAACCGAGCGTCTCCTGCCGCTTTGACTTGGGTCGCTGTGAGGGTCAAATCATTTGCCGTATCAATATTGAGCCAGCCTCCGCTTTGAATACTGGCCGATTTCAAATCCACCGTGTCTGCCACGATGGCCACTGTCTTGCCGCCGCTGTAGCTGCCACCGCCACGCACGGTGCCTGAGGCGTTGATCACCAAACTGTTGCTCGCCACCAAGGTGCCACTGTTCTTGAGCTCACGTGTGGTGATGGCCACATCGGTGCCCACAATGCGAGCGCCTTTGGGTGCGTCGTTATTGGTGCCTGCATGCGCAATGTAGACCTTGGGCACCATGACACGTTGTCCATCCACCACTTGCCACTCAGGCCACACGATGTCTTGCGTGAGTGCGGCCTGCTGAGCTGCACTTAAGCTGTCCCCGGCAGACAAGCCAAACTTGGCTTGAGCCAACAGGCCGGCGTCCATCAGGCCCAGCATCAAGTCGTAGTCGGTGTCTGTGCCCACGGCCAGATGCGTTCGGCCTGTGAGTGCGTAGAGCTGGTCTTGCACGAGTTGGGTTTCGTACCAAGCGTCACCCAAACGTTTGAAACCCACGGGCATGATGCCTAGGCGGGTGAGCAAATAATCAGAGCCCAAAAATTTGCTGTAAGTGGTGTATTGACCATTGGTGGCGGGCGCATACAAATCGCTGCGACCGCGAATGAGATACGGCGAAGCTGCATCAGCAACTTCAAACAAGCCAGTATTGCCGTTTGGCAAGATGTAGTGGCTGAAATCAAACTGCCCGCTGGCTGTTAGCACAATGCCGTCAGACAATGCCCGTGGACTACCGAGGTTCAAGGCAGATGCCGTGCCTGCGGTGCTGGCCGCTGGGCCTGTGACGATGCCAAAGCGATCAATGAACGCCTGCGTCAAGGGAGAGCGTGTGTTTGAACGCTCATCAACAATCACCACACGGGGGTCTGTGGAAAGTCCTGCAAAACCATCGCGCGTATCCGAGGTTTGGTTGTCCACGGTGGTGGCGTTGATGGTGGCGGTGCCACCACTGGCAATCACGCCACCCCAGCTGTCGTGGTAGCTAACGGTTTGGTGGCAGTTGAAACACGCCGCACGCACCACATAGTTTTCTGTTTGGATAGCGCCTAACGAGCGGTTTTTGAGCAGTCGTGTCCCAATGGTGGCGTTGAGCTTGGCCGAAATAATGCCGTACTCGTTGTCGACCTCGTCGGCACGAAGGTTGAGGTTTTTTTCTGCCAAGATTTCTGCTGTTTTACCGTCTGTATTGAAGGTGTCTTTGGCCTGCGTCAGGATGGTGGTTCCATCATTGGTTTTGGTCACAATGCCACGCGCGTTGACTGTGGGCAACGCGGCACGGTTGGTGATAGTTGCAGCCCGGAGGTCGATGTGGCCTTGGGCTTCAATGCGCCCTATGTAGTTGAGGATGCTGGTGGCGTTGTCACCCGCGGCATTGCCTTGCATGGTGATGTCTCCCAGCGCATAAAAACGGCCTGCATTGTTGACGATGTCTACGCCGTAATGTTTTTGATGGCCCACACTGAAAATAAGCGCTTGGTTTTCTAATTTTTGAGCGGTGGTGGTACTCAAATCGCCACCACTGCTGAGTGTGGCTTGGTTCAAAATTTGTTTGGCCCGAATGCTCAAGCTGTTATTGCCTTGAATCATGCCGGTATTGCCCAAGTCGAGGGAGGTGGCCGAGGTTCGCCCCGATATATCGGTGGCGTTGCCCGTCAAGGTACCGGAGTTGTTCAGGCTATTGGCTTGAATGGTCAGGCTGTCAACACCCTGCACGCGTCCAGATACAACCAATGAGTCGGCGGTGAGATTGGTATTTTTAGACTGAAGTTGCTGGTCTACTTCGAGCTGCTTGGCGGTGATGCTCAAGGCATTGCCAGCTTGCATTTGCCCTGCCAAAACATCGCCTTGTGTGGTCACCGTCACGTCATGCGCTGCCACCAATTGGCCTTGACGGTTGTCCAAAAGCCCTGCCTCTAAGTGGACAGCCAAATCGCGCCCCGCTTGGATCAGTGAGGTCGGTGTGCTAAGGGTGATCTGTGGGGGTGTGGGAGCGGTTAAATCGCTTGGCTTTGTTTGTTGAGCACTGGCCGTTCCAGATGTGCCGAAGTCAATAGTAGGAACCGCAGCCAATGCATCAGCATAGGTTTTTTGTGCTGTCGTCAATGTCGATTGGGCGGAGCTGTAACTTGTTTGCGCTGTGTCGTAAGTGGTTTGGGCTGCGGTGACATTGCTTTTGGCTTGGCTGATCGCAGAGGGCGTGCTGCTGGTATTGGCTTGCAGAACTGTCAAAGCACTTTGAGCTGTTTGTAGATTGGTCGCTGCGGTATTGGCAGCTGACTGGGCTGAAGTCACAGCTGTGGTGGCACTGTCTACGGCGGTTTTTGCGTTGATGACGGCCGTCGATGCGGCGATGTCGTTTTGCCAGTTGTAGGTGCTGGTGGTGGTTGAATTACCTGTGCTTGCCTTCGATTTATCTAAGAAGCTCAAACTTGCACCGCTGGACAATGAGGCACTGCTGGCATCTGTCAGTAATTTGACCGCCGTCACAGACACGTCACCGGCCCCGCTGATCTTGCCTTTGATGTTGATTAAGTCGCCCGCTTTGATGGTCAGGGATTGACCTTGACCTTCAATTTGGCCTGCCGCATTGCTGATGGCACTGGCGGCCTGAAGCAACGCTGTGCCAGTGCCCTGATGAAGAATCAAGCCAGCGTCATTAATGATGTTTTGGCTGGCCACAATGCTCAGATTGCCTTTGGTGCTCAGGGTGGATTGGGCATTGTTCAAATTGGCAACCACAACATCCAAGTTTCCACGCGCCACAATTCGTCCGCCTGTGTTGTCCAGCGTGTCGGCTTGAACCAGCAACTTTCCGCTATCAATTGAGGAACTGGGGGAGACGATATCGGTGCTGATTTGGTTGGTGTTGATGAGCTTGTTAAAACCTGTCACGCTGATGCGATCGGCAGCAACCAACCCCGTGTTGTTGACTGTTGTGTCTGTCAGCCGGTCTGATGGTGGAACCAGCGCAGTGGCATACGCCCACACATCAAGGCTATTCACCTCGATGCGCCCGGTATTGCCCAGAGCTTGACTGATGATCGTGACGTCACCTCCACGGATGTGACCGGAGTTTTCAACTGTCCATGCTTGATTGACAGCCAAACGGCCCGTGGCTTCCATGACGCCTGAGTTGTTGACACGTCGCGTGTCAAACGTGGTCGCCCCCTCTGTATGGATGCGCCCCAAGTTATTGAGTGTGGTTGCGTGAATTACAGATTCTTGGTTGCTTGCCACCGTACCCGCACCCCAGTTTAAAAATTTGTCTACGGAGACATCCAACGTTTGGCCATTCAGCGTGCCCGAGTTCTCTAAGTCGGTGGCTTGCGTGTGAAGCTGCCCTTGCGCATGAATACTGCCAGCGTTGACCAACTGCCCTTCGCTGGTGATGCTCACATTGCCCGCACTGATCAGTGTTCCATCCACACGAACGCCGACGCCAGTACCTGTGGCTACCAGCTGAATTTGATTGGCGTACATTCCGCCCAAAGCAGCGATATCTAAGGTGCCTTTGATGTCCGATTGCTTGGTGTAATTCAAGTCGTCATAACGAACGTCATTCCCACCGGCAATGAGATTAATTTTGTCGGCATGAATACTGCCTTGCACATTGATGACTTGAGAGAGCAAGTCCACGCGACTGTCGGGTCCACTCAGGCCATCTGCGCCGATGGTCACAGCTCCTTGGCGAATTTTCAGACCATCCAACGCCCCACTGCTACCCCAGATCGCAGCTCCCGTTGTCAGCGTTGCTCGGCTGGTGTTGATGAACCCGCACCCGTTGCATGTCACCCCGTTTTCGTTGGCAACGATGACATCGGCCTTTTTACCCGCGACCTCTAAAAAACCATTGAGCTGTGACTGGCGAGTGCCCACGACCTCGTTAAAAATCAATTTCGCTTCATTACCCGGCGTTAAATTTGGGTTGCCTTCCACCCAACCGGCCAATGCCGTGTTGCTGTTGCCTGCACCGTTGTTCAAAATCAAACCTTGCTTGCCGACATTGAAGTCCGAATAGGTGTTGCGCGAAACCCCAGCCCCGTTGGGGGTGGCGATGTTGACTTTGGGTAGCCCGTTTTGAGTTTGGTCCACATAGGCACGGCGACCATCGTTGGGTGTGCCGGCGTTGATCACGACTTGCGCGGTGACCATCAAGGGTGAAGCACAGTAGGAGACCAACAGAAGTAATGCTAAGCGTCGGCGTGTACGTGTGGATGTCAAGGTTTGCATGAGGTACTTCTCAGTTAAAGCGCAACGCTCAGATGGACCAACCACCGTTCGCGCGACTCTGTGTTGAACTCTTCTGGACGACTGACTGCGCGGGTAAAGGCGATGTCTGTTTTGAATTTCCCTTGCTCCACACGCAAGCCCAAGGCATAACCCACCAAGTGGTGTTGACTGACGCTTTGCGACGCATTGGGTTTGACATGGCCCGCATCAAAGCCGATGTATGGGGTGGCAGTGACAGCACCCCAGTTCAGGGAACGGCTTTCAACATCGTTGCGCCACCAAGCGCCTGTTGAGCCAAATAGACTGTTGTCTTGAAACCCCCTGACGTTGTAACGACTGCCCACATAGAGTTGGGCCAAATTGGGGGTCGTTGTTTTGCCGCTCTGCCATTGAAAACTGCTACGCCATAAACCCATGTTTTCAGGAAGCGGCACAGACAACGATGTCTGCGCCTTAGTCAAGCTGTACCTTGGATCCGTGCCGCCGGGTATGGTGCTCATGGCATCAAACAAACCTGTGCCTTGGTCAGCACGCAATTGCCAGTCCCACACTTTGTTGCCTAAATAGTGCTTACCTTTGACTCCCCAATAGAAAACACTCAGACGGCGCTGTTGGCTGGAAATTTCAAAATCTTGTGAATAGCTGTGCTGACTGGTGTAATCCAGCCCCGAAATTACGCTGTGTTTGCTGCTTTGATCACGTGCAAACAAGTATTCATAAGACAACCCTGCTTTGTTCGAGCTGGTTCGCAATGCGTAGGACTGGTTGATTCCTGGGGCAGTGAAATTGGTCAGAAATGAAGCAGCGGAAACCCCAAACAAGTGGTAACCGTTGGAGATCAGATAGTTCAGTGTCAAACCTTCAAACGTTGCGCTCAGCTGGCCATCGTCCAAGTTACGGTTGTAGCCCAGTGCAAGTTGGTCGTTCAACAAAAGTAGGTTGTCCAAAGCCAGCTCTGTATTGCTGCGCCAATGGCCCATTGATTTGTTTCCGCTGTTGTCCACCATGGCGGTGACGCGCCAAGTTTTCTTTTCAACAAGTTCAACCACGACATCCGATGTGCCAGGCTCTCTACCCGGATAGAGTTGAAACTTGGCTTCCTGCGAGGGAATACGGTTGAAGTTCTCTAACCCCTGCTCTAGATCGCGTACGTTGAGCACATCACCAGCTTGCCCCGGAAATGCAGCCGCCAATCTGTCGTCTGCAGGTCGATCGATGTAGCGATAGCCATCAATTCGTCCCGTGATGATGCGTAACACCAACTCACCTTGCGTGAGGTCTTGTTCTGCGGCGTACGCACGGGTCGTGGTGAACCCACGTTTTTGATACCATCGGTTCAAGTCACCGAGCAGGGCGTTGACTTCATCGGCCAACAAACAACGACCGACATAAGGCCGGATCAACACTTGCGGATCTCCTCCAGCAGCGTCTGGGTGGCCTTCGAGCCGAACTGTCTGAATCACTCGACAGTTGTCCGGGGGCTTTGCGCTTCGAGGCGAAGACGCGACTTCGGGTGCGTCGGGTGACAAGACATCGGCATTCAAAGGCTCTCGTCGCGTGGCATCCTGGACAGCGCGTTCGTGCTGACGAATTAGTGCATCGATGGGGAGTGCTTGGGCGAATGCAGAACCAGCGATCAGACTCCAGCCGAGCATGTGGCCACACCATTTAAACGGTGTCTTTGTATTAACCAGCCACATACACAACCTTCACAACTTCGAAATGAAGCGTGGGATTGTGTTTTCTTTATAAATATTTTTTACTACATTTAATCAAATACTAAGCATCAGCAAATCACCCCCAAATCACCGACCGCATGGCGATAGACGCGAGCTGAAAGCCCTCGTTGAAAAACTCAACCGACTCGTCCGCGTCGGCCGCCGCCGCCGCATACAACAGCGGCAAGAAGTGGTCGTAGCTGGGGTGTGACAGTCGGGCACTTTCACCTTGTTCTTGAAAGTTCACCAAGTTGGCAAGTTGCCCCGTGGTGATTTGATTGGCCACCCATTGGTCGAAGGAAATCGCCCAATCGTAGGTTTGGTCGTCTGCGGCTGTTCGGTTCAGGGCGCGCAGGTTGTGCACGG
>JACCDN010176202.1_pt1 | contig 10353 bp, 8 predicted proteins | sample 7441691 | NCBI WGS metagenome assembly JACCDN01 (sample SAMN15323439, study PRJNA562643) | freshwater metagenome | isolation source: river surface water | place: USA:Blue River Watershed | collected 2017-08-16
TGGGCGCTGCTGGAAAAAATGATGAAATTATGTTCGAAGCGACAGGTGTCAGCCTCTCTCAAGCTATGGGGCGGGTAGGCGGATTATTAGATGGGCGAGCCGACTCCAAAGGGGTTTACATCTTCAGGTTTGAGGATCCTCGTGCGATTAGTAACGATGCAAATACCGTTGCAACAACGAGCGATGGCAAGGTGGCAGTGATCTATCAGTTTGATATGAACAACCCTGCAACCTACTTTGCGGCACAAAACTTCCCAATGAAAAACAAAGACGTCATGTACGTCTCCGTAGCTTCATCGGTCGAGCTAATGAAATTCTTAGCATTGATAACAACCGTATTTGCTCCGGCTGTATCGATTAACAATCAATTAATCAGTGGGAACTAAAAGGTTTTCATCAGTCGTGATTTGGAAAATTTGAAATTTATCCGAAATGATTAGTATAAAAATACTCATTGCGAATCTAAAGAAACGCGTAGAAATACTGCTGTTTGGTGCTGGTGTTAATACACGCAAGCATTTAAATAATTTGTTTAAAATAAGAGATGAAATATTTTTCAAGAAGAAACTTCCTGAGTCAGAAAACTATCCTTATTTACTTGTCGATCCTTACGAAGTATTTGGTGAGGATCATCCCTATGGTGACTTTAACCTTGTCGGCGAGGGTTGGAAGGACAAGAGTAATTCAAAGCCCCTAGCAATTCTTTGGGGATTCAACAACTGGAAGTTAGGTTTTGTAAGCGCTTATCTACCTGAATACCGTACAGCATTTGCGCCTAGAAAAATAAGGGGATTGCTCGCCTTGATCGCTATACGGCGATTTCCGATTAAGCCGAGTGTGTTTATATGTTGGGGTTATACAGAATCAATATTTGTCAGGCTATATGCAAAAACAAAGGGTATCAATATTCTAAGGATGGAGGACGGGTTTCTCCGCTCGTCAGCCTTTGGGGCAACTCACTCTACGCCATATTCTTTAGTGCTTGATTCGAAAGGAATGCATTATAACCCTGATGTGCCATCTGACCTTGAGGAGATGCTGAACACCCATGATTTTACAGAGGCAGAGCTAAAAGAAGCAGGTGAGTGCTTGGAATTATTTAAGCGATTGCGTTTATCTAAATATAACCCTGCGATAATAGGAAATGATATAGCAGTGGGAGTCAAATCACGGCGAAAAATTGCTGTGCTGGGCCAGGTAGATAACGACATGGCTATGCGTCTAGGGAATACTGATGGTTGGAAAATGATCGAGTTGATCCGATTGGCTAAAATCGAGAATCCTGATGCAGATATATATTACCGACCACATCCGGATATATATCACGGATATCGGCGTAGTCGGTTAATTTATCGTTCCGTAGAAAAATATTGCAGGATAGCTTCCCCAGATATCCCCTTGGTCGATTTTATTGAATCTGTGGATCATGTCTATACAATTACCTCATTATCCGGTCTTGAAGCTTTAATCAGAGGTATAAAAGTTACTGTAGTTGGCGCTGCCTTTTATGCAGGTTGGGGAGTGACAGATGATCGAGTAAGTTTCCCGCGCAGAAATAGAAAAGTCACGCTCGATGAATTGTTCGCTGCAGTTTATATTAAATATCCTCGTTATTTGGGTAATCTTCAGAATTCAGAAATAGGTTTCAAAGCAACGTGTTACCGGATATTGGCTGATCAGGGAGTAGAGTCGTTCTTATCTGCGAAAAGAGAAATTGTATCTGATAATACAGCTATGCAAGCTCTCCTTAAAGACAGGTTCTGGCCGCAATTGTACTTTGGGCAAAACAATTCAGGCATGCCCGTGGATTTTGGGTCATTGATCCGAAAAATTAATATAGCTGAAAATCTAATGGGTGGTGTTTCTAGAAGGTTTCAACGTGTTTTAATTTTTTCAGTTTTTGGAAAGTTGTCAAACAATAAAGATATAGAGTATCTAATAACTAGAGTCAAGGGTGTTTTAAGTATATCTGATATAAATGATTTGCTCTTGCTTTTGTCTGAATTCAAAAATGGAAGTTATATACACAAACAGTTGGCAGGGATTCTAATCGATGAAAAAGACTTTGAGCCAGCAATCTCAATGTTAAAGCGCAGAATTGAATCTATCAAAATAGAAAAAGAAGGTGGCTTTCATAATGAAAGTGTGATTGAGATTGGTGAGGAAAGCATTCAGGAACTTGTTAAGGATAAATTAGATGAGAAGTCAGAAAACAGAGACATTCTTGTAGGATTATTGGATGCCCACTTTCAGCGTAAAGATTACCAAAGTGCGCTATCTGTAGCAGAAAATTTGCTCATCTCCGGATTTGCTAGCTATAACCTACTTCTAAAAATAAGTAAGATTTTAGAGTTGATGTTCGACTACAAAGCCGCTGCGCAAATAGCAAGATTTGCTCAAAAAATTGACCTTCTCGGTGAGAATAAGCGAGGTCTTGCATATGAGCTTTATAACTTTCCAACATCACCGACAGCTGAAGAATTAGATCGGCTAAAATATATCATTTCAAAAGATGTCAAATTGAGTCCGGAGCGGATTAATCTTTCGATTTCCATTTCGAAAAAATATCTTGAAAAAGAATTTCAATCTATTATCGAAGCCATGCTGTTTCTCGATGCTAATCTCACTGTTAATAAAGCAATGGCTTATCTTGAAATTGGCAGGAGTGATTTGTCTATGCGGGTATTGGAAAACTTGTTTTTTCTCGGTGAGACATCTGACAAAGCGAAAGTGATTTATTCAAGAACACTTTCGGATTTAGGTAGATATGAAGATGCAATTTCTATCATGCAGCATGCGAGAAAGCAGGGTCTTTCTGAGATGAATGTCAGGGAAACGTTGAGACTACTCACAATATTTGGTGATTATGATGAGGCCGCCAAAATACTGTCGCAGGCAGAGTTGTATAACGCATTGAGTAGTGAAGCGCCCACAATGTCTGTGCATTTGGGGAAAGGGCGCATTGAGGAAGCATACCGTTTATATACACAAATACCCATGAGAGATGACTTGATACTGTACTTTGGGAAAAAATATAAAAAATTAAATGATTTATTGGTTAATAACGTTTTGTTTATCGCAGCCTATGGGCCAGGGGATGAGATCAGATTTTCGAGTATATACAAAGATATGAGCGATCTGTTCGGCGTTAAAAATTTTAAAATAACGTGTGATTATCGACTTTATAAACTATTGGAACGTTCCTTTCCACACGTTAATTTTTGTCCTACAAGAAGAGTGCGGAATTACGGACCAGATTACCCTCGTAGTGATTACTCTTTGCTGCCGGGGTCTGATTTGTGCACCATTCTAGATAATAATTCAATTTCTCATATTGATTCTGCAAATGAGATTGCGCTGGTTACAGATTATATTTGGCATTTTAGAAAAACATATGACAATTTTCCTGGCCATCCGGTCTTGGTCTACGATTCCTTATTGAAAGAAAATTACCTTAGCCAGCTTCCTGTATCCAAATTGCTAGTTGGTATATGTTGGCGAAGTAGTCTAAACACTAGCTCTAGAAATGTTAATTATCTATCTATAGATGAGTTGGGTTGTCTTTTTGAAATTGAAGGAATTCAGTTCGTTAATTTTCAATATGATGATTGCGTTGATGAATTGGAATGGGTGGAGGATAAATATCCAGGTAAGTTGCTTGATATAAAATCTATCGACCACTATAACGATCTCGACAGTGTTGCTTCACTCATGGCTTGCATGGATTTGATTATTGCGCCAGCCACTAGCGTAATCGAATTGGCAGGTGCACTGGGTTGTAACTCATGGTTAATCTCTAATCACTCAGATTTGAACTGGCGGAAGAGGGCAAATGACGATAGTGATATTTGGTTTAATACTATTCGCCATATCGAAGGTAAAAAGCCAGGGGATAAAAATAGTATTATTAAAAAAATGCGATACGAATTAATCTCGTTAAGAGATAAGAAGCAGTAGTTAACATTTTATATTATCCCATGCATCATTAATCTTTATTTATTTTTCTACGGAACAGTGGTGAAGGACATCTTATGTTTCAAAACTCAACAATTCTTATAACTGGTGGTACAGGTTCTTTCGGAAACACATTTGTACCCATGACCCTGGCAAAATTTAATCCAAAAAAAATCATCATTTTTTCTCGTGATGAGATGAAACAATGGGATATGGCCAAGAAATTTTCAGATGATCATAGAGTCCGTTTTTTTATTGGCGATGTTAGAGACAAAGCTCGACTCTATCGAGCATTAGATGGCGTTGATTATGTTGTCCATGCCGCAGCGACTAAAATTGTTCCAACTGCTGAATACAACCCATTTGAGTGTATTAAAACCAATGTCAATGGCGCACTGAATCTGATTGATGCTTGTATCGATAAGAATATCAAAGGAGTTGTTGCCCTATCTACAGACAAAGCGAGCAGTCCCATTAACTTGTATGGTGCAACAAAACTGACTTCCGACAAACTATTCGTTGCAGGAAATGCATATTCTGGTGAGCATGGCACGAAGTTTTCGGTTGTTCGCTATGGAAATGTCATGGGATCGCGTGGTTCTGTCATCCCATTCTTTCTCTCTATTCGGGAAAAGGGTGTTTTGCCAATCACAGATGAGCGTATGACTCGATTTATGATTTCTCTAGAGCAGGGGGTCGAACTTGTTTGGCACGCATTCTCAGATATGGTGGGTGGAGAGATTTACGTTAAGAAGATTCCTTCTATGAAAGTCACCGACCTTGCGCGAGTCGTTGCGCCAGAGTGCCGTCAAGAAGTTGTAGGTATACGGCCTGGTGAAAAACTGCATGAGCAAATGATTGGCGCTGAAGATGCTTATTACACATTCGAGTATCCTGAGCACTTCAAAATCTTACCGACAATTAACGATTGGGGTAATTGCCAAGACCGGATTAAAGACGGCAAGAGAGTCCCAGAAGGGTTTGTGTATGCCAGTGACAATAACACTGAATGGATGACAGACGTCGACTTGCAGTCATGGATTAAAACCAACACGCATAAAATCGGGGCGATTTGATGATCCCCTATGGCCGCCAGGATATTACTCAAAACGATATCGATGCTGTGGTAGGTGTTTTACGCTCAGACTGGCTCACCCAAGGTCCGATGGTGCCGAGCTTTGAGCAGTGTGTAGCCAAGTACGTCGGTGCTCAATACGCTGTTGCTGTCAACAGTGCCACCTCTGCGTTACATATTGCATGCCTCGCCCTGGAATTGGGGCCCGGCGATAGGCTCTGGACTACCCCCAACACCTTTGTCGCCTCCGCCAACTGCGCCTTGTATTGCGGTGCGCAGGTGGACTTTGTGGACATTGACCCAAGGACTTACAACCTCTGTCCGCATAAGCTCGAAGAGAAGCTTGTCGATGCAGAAAAAGCTGGCAAATTGCCCAAAATCGTCGTCCCTGTTCACCTAACCGGACAGCCCTGCGACATGGCAGCTATTCATGCCTTAAGCCAGAAATACGGCTTCAGGATTATTGAAGATGCTTCGCATGCGATCGGTGGAAAATACAAAGGCGAGCCGATTGGCAATGGCCGCTACAGCGACATCACGGTGTTCAGCTTCCACCCTGTCAAGATTATCACGACCGCTGAAGGCGGCATGGCGCTGACCAATAGTGACGAATTAGCAATGCGCATGGGCCTGCTGCGCAGCCACGGCATCACCCGTGACCCGGTCTTGATGACCCAGCCGATGAGCGGTCATTGGTATTACCAGCAAGTGGCACTTGGCTACAACTACCGGTTGACGGACATCCAGGCGGCGCTGGGCGTGAGCCAGATTACTCGCCTGCAGCAATACATTGCCCGTCGTCATGAAATCGCCGATCGCTACAACCAGTTGCTGGCCGACCTCCCGTTGACTTTGCCCTGGCAACATCCAGACAGCCACAGTGCCTACCACCTGTATGTGATTCGGCTGCAACTGGCCAACATTCAACTAAGCCATCTTCAAGTCTTTGAAGCTCTGCGCACCAAAGAAATCATGGTCAATCTGCACTACATCCCGGTGCACACCCAGCCTTATTACCAGCGCATGGGTTTCAAGACTGGCGACTTCCCTGAGGCAGAGCAGTACTACCGTGAAGCCATCAGCATCCCTATGTACCCCACGTTGACAGATGAAGAACAGAACACCGTGGTGCAAAGCTTTCGCGAAGTCATGGGCGCATGAGGCTCGCCGTTATTCCTGCCCGTGGTGGGAGCAAGCGCATCCCCAGAAAAAATATCAAACCCTTTGGCGGCTTGCCCATGATCGCGTGGTCTATTCAGGCAGCCCAACAAAGCCAATGCTTTGACCGTATCATCGTCAGCACCGACGACCAAGAGATTGCCCAGGTGGCGCAAGCGCACGGCGCAGAGATTCCTTTTGTTCGCCCAGCAGAACTCTCTGACGATCTCACCGGCACCATCCCCGTCATTGCCCATGCTATTGGCTGGCAAAACGAAAACGGCACAGCGCCCAAAGAAGTTTGCTGCATTTACGCTACTGCTCCCTTTGTGCAACCTGCTGATCTGCAGCGAGGCTTGCACACGCTTGAAAGCACAGGAGCGGACTATGCCTTTTCTGTTACAAGCTACGCTTTTCCGATTCAGCGGGCTGTACGCATCACGGCTGAGCAGCGCATAGAAATGTACCAACCAGAGCGCTTTGGCGCCAGATCGCAAGACTTGCCCGAAGCTTGGCACGACGCCGGGCAGTTCTATTGGGGCAAGGCTCAAGCCTGGCTGCAAGGCAAACCGCTTTTCAGCCTCGCCGCCGCCCCCGTGCCTCTGCCCCGCTATCGCGTGCAAGACATTGATACCCTCGAAGACTGGGAACGCGCGGAGTGGCTATTTAAAGCCATGCAAGCACGGGCTGCACAAGATTAAAGATGAAAATTGCCTTTCGCACTGATGCCTCAATTCAAATCGGCACTGGCCACGTCATGCGTTGCTTGACACTGGCCGATGCGCTGAAGAAAAAGGGCGCGCAATGCGAATTCATTTGCCGCGAACTTCCCGGCCACCTGATCGAATACATTCGCGACAAAGGTTACATTGTCCACAGTCTAGCCTTGCACAGCAATATCGATACCAACCTTGCCCACAGCCAATGGTTAGGCGCCACCCAGGCAGAAGATGCGCAAGCCTGCGTTCCCTTGTTGGCTCAAATGCAACCAGATTGGCTGGTTGTTGACCACTACGCGTTGGATGCCCGCTGGGAAAGTATGCTTTTAGCCCATAGTGGAAAAGTCATGGTCATTGACGACTTGGCCGACAGAACCCACGCCTGCCAACTCTTGTTGGATCAAACCTTTGGCCGCTCTTCGGCCGATTACCGCCAATGGGTCCCCAGCGACTGCACCTTGTTATGCGGATCTAACTATGCCCTGTTGCGCCCCGAGTTTGAAGCGCTGCGTCCCTACAGCCTGCAAAGACGAGCACAGCCACGGCTCCAGCAACTTCTGGTTACTTTAGGCGGTGTGGATAAAGACAACATCACTACTCAAGTGTTGAATGCCTTGCTGGGCTGCCCACTGCCATCCGACTGTGAGATTACCGTTGTCATGGGTGCAACAGCTCCTTGGTTGGCCGAAGTGCAGCAACAGGCTCAAACCATGCCTTGGTCCACCACAGTGCGCGTGGGTATAAATACCATGGCGCAATTGATGGCAGAAAGCGATCTGGCGATTGGCGCAGCAGGGGCCACGTCATGGGAGCGTTGTTGCTTGGGTTTACCGACAATCATAGTTGTTTTGGCTGAGAACCAGAGACATGCAGCAATACTTCTTGAACGTGCTGGTGCTGCTTCTCTTATTCCAGGCCACGAACCACTAGCAATAGAATTGGCAGAATCGGTGACGTCACTTAAACAGTCAGCGACAAGCTTGCACGAACTGGTTGATGGGGCAAAGGCAATCGCAGATGGGATGGGTACTCTGCGTGTGTTAGAAAAACTATTTACGCATAAGGAAGCGAGATGAATATAGAAAACTATTCCAAGCTGGGGGGGTTACGAAAGATTAAATCCGAAGAGCTTGAGTTGATGCTCGCATGGCGGAATGCTCCGACTGTCCGATCTAATATGTACACGCGACACGAAATAAGTTTGAACGAACATCTGAATTGGTGGGCCCGCATCCAAGCGAGCTGCGATGAGCAGTACTTCATGTATGAATTCAAGGGCACACCAACGGGTATCGTAGCCTTCAATCGTATTAATACCGTCAACCGTAATTCGTCATGGGCCTTCTATGCGTCTCCTAACGCACCTAAGGGTACCGGCAGCCAAATGGAATTTTTGGCACTCGAATATGCTTTCAATGAATTGCGACTAAACAAGCTGTACTGTGAGGTTTTAGTCTCTAACATGCCTGTGATCAAGCTTCATCAGAAGTTCGGCTTCAAGGTCGAAGGCATCCTGCGAGAACAGCACCGACTCGACGACCGGTTCGTCGACATTTATCGCCTGGGCATGCTAGCGCCGGAATGGCAAGAAGGCCGCAATGCTATGCTCGCCAAATTGCTCAAGCTCTCCACCAACTGAGATCTAAAAGATGAACCCAAAGATCGCCATCGCAGGCCGAGAGATTGGCACCGAAAACTCACCTTACATCATCGCCGAACTCTCAGCCAACCATAACGGTAAGCTCGAAACCGCGCTGCGGATCGTCGAGGAAGCGAAGAAGGCCGGTGCTGATGCGGTTAAGCTGCAGACTTACACGGCAGATACAATCACCTTAGACTGTGATTCTGAAGAGTTTCAGATTCGTGGCGGTCTGTGGGGCGGGAAAACGCTTTATCAGCTTTATCAAGAAGCGCACATGCCATGGGATTGGCATAAGCCACTATTTGAGCATGCTAAAAAAGTCGGCATAACGATCTTCAGCTCCCCGTTCGATACCACTGCCGTTGATTTGCTTGAAGACCTTAATGCGCCTGCGTACAAGATTGCGTCTTTCGAGGCGGTGGATTTGCCGCTTATAAAATATGCCGCCAGTACTGGTAAGCCTTTGATTATTTCTACCGGTATGGCAGATGCCGATGAAATCTCAGAAGCTATTGAAGCTGCCCGAGCGGGTGGTTGTAAAGAATTGGCCATTTTGCATTGCGTAAGTGGATATCCAGCTTTGGCAGAAGACTACAACCTGTCCACCATCCCCGACATGATTAAGCGATTTGGGCTGGTAACAGGCTTGTCTGACCACACGCTTGATAACACTACCGCGATAGCCAGTGTTGCACTAGGGTCCAGAATTATTGAAAAGCACTTCACGCTTGATCGTAGTGGGGGTGGCCCAGATGATAGCTTTTCTCTGGAACCAGATGAATTGGCTTCGCTGTGTAATGATGCTAAGACTGCGTGGACCGCAATTGGTAAAGCCGATTACGGACTTAAGTCGAGCGAGTTGCGGAATATTAAGTTCAGACGCTCGCTGTATTTTGTAAAGCCAATGAAGGCAGGAGATGTGATTGCTGAGCATTGCGTGCGCAGCGTGAGACCAGGGTTTGGAATCGCACCGAAATATTTCGATCAGATTATTGGCAAAAAAATTCGTTGCGATGTTATTGAAAACACGCCAGTTCGCTTTGAGTACATCTCATAGATTTCCTGTAGCCAAACAGTGCCAAAAATATCCTGCTGTGACTTAGAACAGGCTAGATTACTATGCATTGGCTTCAGACGGTGGAAAGCAGTAAATGTAAGCCCGTTGTTGACGCTAGATCGACAACGACTGCGCTGGTTAAAGGATATCTCAGCACTTCACGAGGCGAAGCCCACACAATGTGACAGCCTCACTTTTTGGGGAGCACACCCTCCCGGTGGGCTCGCTGACTTAGCTCGCAATACCGGCGCTGGTTTGGTTCGGTTGGAAGATGGATTCGTTCGATCGGTGGGGTTGGGTTCGGATTTCATTCCACCTCGTTCATTGGTATTGGATCGTCCGGCACCATGTTGCGCTACCCGATTTATTTGGACCCGGTGCTTAAGGGCTATACCAGTTGCATGGCAGTGTTGCGCGCTTTGCTCCAAGAGCGTACTGATTTAGAGGCTAATGGTGGGTTGGAGAAATTACGCAGAGGCTGGTTCCGCCGCAAAGGGCGTAAGACATCTATACTGCTTCGAGCTTGGCTCGTAGGATACAAATGAAAAACAGAAAAGCAATGGTCGCGTATGGAAAAGGTAAGGCCCAAGTGGGTTGGCGCCTAGCCAATCATTTTGGGGGGCTTTTCCTGGCGCTAGTGATTGTTCCTACAGTCAGTGCCATTATCTACTTGGGGTTCTGGGCGTCGGATGTGTATGTTTCAGAGTCACGTTACATCATCCGTACATCGCAGAGCCCTGTTAACCCA
>JACCDN010661202.1_pt1 | contig 10350 bp, 9 predicted proteins | sample 7441691 | NCBI WGS metagenome assembly JACCDN01 (sample SAMN15323439, study PRJNA562643) | freshwater metagenome | isolation source: river surface water | place: USA:Blue River Watershed | collected 2017-08-16
CGGCACTTTCGATAGTTACCGGTATTTCTGGCACATCTTGATGGCCACTGCGGTTGACGGTATTTACATGGCTGATTTTAGTTACTATATCCATACCAGCGACAACTTTACCAAAGGCGCAATAGCCCCAGCCTTGTGTAGTTTCAGATGAAAAGTTGAGAAAATCATTATTGGCGACGTTAATAAAAAATTGCGCAGTGGCAGAATGTGGATCAGAAGTTCTGGCCATAGCTACTGTGCCGATTACATTTTTTAAACCAGAGCGGGCTTCGTTAATAATAGGCTTATTGGTAGCTTTAGGTGCCATATCTGGGCCAAAGCCGCCGCCCTGGACCATAAAGCGATCGATGACACGGTGAAATATCGTATGGTTGTAAAACCCAGCAGCGCAGTAAGCTAGAAAATTTTTTGCAGTAATAGGGGTAGCTTGCTCGTCAACCTCAATAGTAAACTGCCCTAAGTTAGTTGTAAAAGTAACAAAAGCCATAGTCTGCTCCGTATTTTGGGATTTAACAAACTGTTAGAATACCATAATAAAACGCTAATTCAAACCAGTCAGTTTTGTCATCTCAAGGCTCTTTTAAATATTCAAGCTCTAACATAAATTGCCATGCAGTCATTACCCTTATTTCACCACTGCCTACACCAAGAAGCTTTTCTTCACTCTTAGTTACTATTATTGATGTCTGCAGTTTAAGTTCTTGCATTGCTTCGGTTAACGCAGTTATCTCGCGATCGTAAGTTTTTTGCTCACGCATTGATTCACAAACTTGCACAAGCATTTTTGCGCCATTAGCTAACAATACGATAAAATCAACCTCCTTACTTTTAGTTGTACGATAATAGTAAATTTTTTCAGTAATATTGCGTAGAGCTGTAAAGATCACATTTTCTAGCAAATGTCCAGAATTTACCAATATACCAGAAGCAATAGATCGTACTAGAGAATGATCAATACAATATATTTTTTTATCATTAGCTTGCGCACGCTTAATGGAGGCATCATAGATAAAGACCTGAAATAAAAAATACGCATCCTCAAACCAAGCTAAATATTGCCCAATAGTATTTTTTGATACTTTATGCTGTAGAGCTTGTAAATAACCGTGCATCCTATTGATACTGTGTTTAGATGCAATGTTTTCTATCAAAAAATGTGCTAGATCAATTACAGATTTTGGGTTAGCAATATCATGTCTCTCAATTAAATCTCTAAATATTAAAGTGTTAAAATACTCTTGATGTGTTTTTATTCTTAATTGTCGTGTAAGATTTGTAACTTCTGGGAAACCACCAATTTCCATAAACGCATTAAATTCATTTGCTGCTAATAATTTATTTTTCGTGGTAGGACTATCGTATATAATCTCTCGTGCGGTTAAAAATTCTAAGAAAGAATATGGAAACATTTCCCATGATAATGCTCTTCCACGCATTGCAGTAGCGATTTCTTTGGAAAGCATTTTTGCAGATGAACCTGTTATATATATTTGGCAATCTTCAGTGCGCATTATTCGATTGATGAATAATTCCCAATTTTTTATTTCTTGTATTTCGTCAAAAAAACAGTATATTTTTTCACTATTTTTTTTATTTGGATATAAAGAAAAATACGCTTTGATTACCAAATCTAGATCATTATGATGTAATGCATGCAATCGATCATCAAAAAAGTCCAGATGTAAAATGTTTTTACGATCAATCCCGTCCTTTATAAGGTTTTGCATTATATGATCCATATATGTGGACTTGCCGCAACGACGCACCCCAATACATATTGTCGCCTTTCCAGGTATTACTGAAATCTGTAGAGTTCTTTTTGATGCATCTTTGAAATGGTGGGCTTGACCATCCACAATCACCTGTTTTATCTGTTCTAATAGTACATCCGACATTTAAGTCCACCAAACAATGCTTATTACCTTGTTGGTAGTATACAGGCTTTTTCTGGAAGTGTCCATATAGATGAACAGTTTTCCAGGAAAGTGTTCATCTATATGGACACTTTATGGGTACCTTTCTGATTTGTCGTCAGCTTAAACCTGTAACCCCCTAAAGCTAGATTGGGTTTGCAGCGCGGTTTCAGGCTCAGGCTCAGCTTCAGATCTAGCAGTGGTAGCTGGCAATTGAGTGGCTTGAAATTGTGTTAATATTAAGCGTGGGTGATGGTGTGGAAGCCTTACTCTTTCGCCATAGCAGTAATAGCGATAGGATATGTAGCAAAAGCCCACACTCGTACCGATCACAAAGAGTCCTAAGGTTCCTAAGACAAAGCTACCGATAACCAGGCCAGCAGTTTTGCTATCTTGATAAAGGCTAGTGTTGTTATAAGTATTATTAGAAAATTGGTTTGACATAAAACTTCCGTATTTAGCGTATTTAATACTGGAATTGTAGCCTAATTGCATGTGCTGTGACACAAAACGTTCTATAATGGTGCATAGGCGCGGTGAGGGGATAGAATGCGAATATTTAGAGCTTATTCTTTAATGGAATTAATGGCGGCCTTGTCAATAGTAGGTGTTTTAGTGGCGATGGCGATTCCACGCTATCTGCATTATACCAGCACATTAAAAACTGCAAGCGCATTGACGTATTTAAACGGTCTGTATGAAGCATCCAGTGGCTATTATAACGAAACTGGGGCTTTTGGTAATCTAGAACAAATTGGTTTTCAAAATAGAGCCAGTGCGCAACAATCCGAATGGCGTACGGCGGGTTCTTATTTTGCGGAATCAATCGCGCATATTATCTTCACACCACAACAAGCTACGCACTGTAATTATTTAAAAAGCGAAATAGCAATCAGATCACCCGCCTCTTGCACTTATTATAAATATATTTACCCGGTCAAAGGGACTGTAAAACAGAAGTGCATAATTGAAGATCTAAATGCGCAACCGGAATGTGCGGAATTGTTCTCGGATTGCGAGGATTTGGCGGACAATTCGAATGCACTGACGGATACAGTTACCGCTATTAATGCTAACTGTCGTGATTAAGCTCGATTACTAAGTGATTGGGTGTACGTTGGCCATGGGTTTATGTATAATTGATTGACTAAACATTAAAAACCAATAACCTAGAAGCTATAACATTATGAAAACACGATTCGCTCCTAGTCCCACCGGCTGGTTGACTGTTGGCAATGTGCGCACGGCACTATTTAATTTTTTGTATGCGCGTAAAGAAAACTTTAGTTTTCTATTGCGAATCGAAGATACAGACTTAGCTCGTTCCTCAAAAGAATTTGAAGACGACTTAAAAACAGATCTAGATTGGCTAGGTTTAACTAAAGACGAAGGGCCATATCGCCAGTCTGAGCGGGCTGACACTTATGCTAAATACTATAAACAACTAGAAGATCATAATTTGGCCTATCCATGCTTCTGTACTGAAGATGCTTTGAATTTGACGCGTAAAGTGCAACAAGCTTCAGGCCAGCCACCGAGATATCCAGGTACTTGTAGGAATTTAAGCCCAGAGGCAGTAGCTGCTAAACTTCAAGCCGGCGAGCTTGCGACTTTAAGGTTTAAAGTACCTAAAGATCAAATTATTGAATTTATCGATTTAATCAAAGGTCCACAGCGTTTTGCTGCCAATGATATTGGGGATTTTATTATTCGCCGTAATGATAGCTCAGCGTCGTTTATGTTTTGCAATGCAATTGATGACGCGGAAATGGGTGTGACGCATGCACTACGTGGTGATGATCATTTAACTAATACTCCCCGGCAAATTATGATCCTAAAAGCGCTGAATAAGCATTTTCCACATTATGGGCATTTTGCCATGATTAACGGCAGTGATGGCACGCCCTTATCCAAACGTAATGGTAGTCAATCAGTACGTGAATTGCGCGCCCAGGGTTATTTGCCATTAGCCGTGTTGAATTATTTATCACGCTTAGGCCATTATTATTCGGATAATCAATTTTTAAGCGTCGAGCAATTAATTCAGCAATTTGATTTAAAGCACATTAGTACCTCGCCAGCCAGACATGATGTTACGCATTTAAAACATTGGCAAAAAGAAGCGGTGTTGCATGCAAAAGACAGCGAGGTTGCGGCAATTATTCACGCATATACTGATGGTAAAATTAATAAGGCTAAAATTTTAGAATTTGCTGAGTTAATGCGCGAAAATATTCTCATGCCAGAAGATGCAAAAATCTGGGTCACAGCAGTAGCTGCGGATAAACTTGATTTTACTGAGGCGCATATAGATATATTAAAACAAGCAGGTGCTGAGTTTTTTAATGCTTGTCTCGATAGCATTGAGGATAATCCTAAAATAACTTTTAAAGACTTATCAGAAGCCGTAAAAACTAAAACAGGCCTTAAGGGCAAAGAGTTATTTATGCCCTTACGTATTGCTTTGACCGGACAAGATCATGGTCCAGAGATGGCCAAATTAATGAGTTTTATGCCTGCTGAATTAGTGGCCAAGCGTTTTGAGAGTGCAAAGCTGATATGCTAAAAATATATAACTCTAAGACCCAACAAAAAGAAATATTTAAGCCGATAGATCCAAATAACATTGGCATTTATGTGTGTGGGATTACCGTTTATGATTATTGTCATATCGGACATGCGCGGACAGCGATTGCGTTTGACGTAATTGTGCGTTATCTAAAAGCTAAATATGGTGCTGATAAAGTTAAATTCGTGCGCAATATTACTGATATAGATGATAAAATTATCAAACGGGCGCAAGAAAATAACGAGTCTGTTATCGAGTTAACCACGCGTTTTATTACTGCCATGAATCAGGATTTTGCTAATTTAGGTTTGATTAAGCCAGACCACGAGCCTAAGGCTACTGAGTATATGGCGCAAATGATCAAACTAATACAGACGTTAGTAAGTAAAAACTTTGCTTATCAAGCCAGTAATGGCGACGTATTTTATAACGTACGAGCTTTTAAGACTTACGGTAGCTTAGCGAAACGCGATATTGAAGAAGTTATTGCTGGATCACGCGTAGATGTTAACGAAGCTAAGCATGATCCATTAGATTTTGTCTTATGGAAAATGGCTAAAGACGGTGAGCCAGCCTGGGATTCGCCATGGGGTAAGGGTCGTCCTGGTTGGCATTTAGAATGTTCAGCTATGGCTATGGATTTATTAGGCGAAACCTTTGATTTGCATGGTGGTGGCTTTGATTTAATATTCCCTCATCATGAGAACGAATGTGCACAATCTGAGGCTGCAACTGGCAAACAGTTTGTTAAAAGCTGGCTACATGTAGGCTTTTTGCAGATCAATAAAGAAAAGATGGCTAAGTCGCTAAATAATTTTGTCACGATAAAAGATGTGCTACAACAAGTAAACGCCGAAGAGTTGCGCTTTTTTATGTTGTCTGGACATTATCGTAGTCAATTAGATTACGATTTAGAACAAGTAAAATTAACCCGTAACGCGCTAGATCGTTTGTATACAGCGTTAAATCAAGTATCTGTAACTATTAATACTAAAGTCGCAACTAATACAGAATTTGAAGCGCGATTTATTGCTGCCATGGATGATGACTTCAATACTCCAGAAGCGATCGCAGTGTTGTTTGATCTAGCACGAGAAATTAATAAAACCCAAGATGCAAGTTTAATTGTGTTATTAAAAAACTTGGCTAATACTTTAGGTTTATTACAGCGTAATGCTAACGAAGCATTAGGTGTGCTTAGTGAGGATGCAGATCAAAAAATTCAGGATTTAATTAACGCGCGGAATTTAGCGCGTAAGAATAAAAACTGGGCTGAAGCAGATAGATTGCGGCTAGAATTAACTAGATTAGGTATTAGTTTAGAGGATAATACGCAGGGCACTAAAGCTAGGAAAGCGTAATTAATTTGGACATCAGCACATTTGTGATAATATCAGATTTTAATTATTAGGGGGGGGGATATGTCTAAAAATCAGCAACTGTTCAATAGGATATTACGCGAAATCTCTTTGGTTAGCGCTAATAATATTGATGGGTATAAGCGAAATAATAATCTCGCATCAATAATTGCGGACCGAGGTTTTAGACATGTTGGTTATTTAGAGGGCGAAGGCTTGTATATAAGCATAACTGATTTGGATTTAGATAACAAAGATTTAGCGCTGTTATTTCAAGTCATAAATGCTAATGCTTATATGGTTAATAATTTAACTGGTATTAGATTGGGCAATAATAAAATTACGATTCCACCGGTTGTTAGCCAATTTAAAAAGCTGGCAAGTTTGTCGTTACAGGATAATAAATTAGCATACCCACCTAATGTTACGGAAAATGAAAAACTTTGTTGTTTGAACATTGTAAACTGTAGTTTAGACACGGCTCCAGATCTTAGCCAAAATCATGAAATGTTATTAGTTATGTGCCAGGGCAATAATTTTAGAGTTATGCCAATAATAGCGTTTCGCAGTAGTATACAGCTTGATCTCAGAGAAGAACCAACTTCAACAGCAGGTAAATTAGTTTATGGATTAATGCTTGTAAAAAAATTCAATATACCTAGAACGGATGTGACAGAAAAATTAAATTCTATTACGGCTACTTTAGAATCAGATGTTGGCATGTATTATAATAATTGGGCGGCACCAATTTTAGACAAGGTGCATAATAAAATCCAAACATTAAGCACGGTTGATGATCTAGAGCAACAACGAAAATATTTAGTTAATCTGCAACGTAATTTTACCAAAAATGTCTCGCAAGATTTACGTAATTTAGCTGGATCTTTTAGAGCGTTAGCTCAAGAAGTGGCTGCTGTGGCATGTGATAATTTTTTGTGTGATGTGCTCGCTGATAAGGTAACTGAACTATTTGCAGTCAAATCAGGTGAATTGCTAGCGTTGATTCAAGAAAGAGCAGATGGGTTATCGTCGGAGAGTAAACCTGCATATAGATTTAAGAGTGCTTAATATATAGTCATTAATACCGGCAGTACATTTAGTTTCTACTTTATTTTGCCAATTCGTTTCCAGCGAATCTTCTTATTGGGCCAATCTAAACTTAATGCGATTATTCTGGCTTTGCCGATTAGTCTCTGATCAGGCAGCACGCCCCAATAACGACTATCAAGACTGTTATTGCGATGATCGCCAATTACAAAATAAGAATCTTTTGGTACAGTTAAGTCGGCATGTTCAAATTCCTGTGGCTCATCTTCGGCATTAAGTGACATATAAATCGTATGCTGCATGTTACCTAAATCTTCGGTAGCACGAATTACTTTAGTTTGCGTGCCATCGGGATGGTAATCTACGTCGCTAGCAATGTCTAATTGAATAGCTGGATTATTGTTTATATATAGTGTGCGATCTTGGTATTTAATTTTATCGCCCGGTAAGCCCACAATACGTTTAATAATGCCAACGTTTTTGCCCTGGTGTTCGCCACGGAAGACTACCACATCGCCACGCTGTGGTTTACTATCTGTAAGCCTGTAACCTAAGACTGGTACACGCAAGCCGTGACTATATTTATCTACTACAACTAGATCGCCTTCGACTAAGGTTGGCTTCATGGAGGCTGAGGGGATCTTAAAAATTTCGAAAGTAAATGAGCGCAAACATAGAATCAACACTAACGCCGGTAATACGCCTTGCGAGAACGAGACTAATTTAGGTTTGCCACGAAATAAGCGGCTATGGCGTGGATATAAATACTTGTCTAAACAGATAACAAGGCCGGTGGCAAGAATGGCAATTAATAGTATGGCCTCAATTATCATGGGTATCTCGTTTATATAGGATTACTGGAAGCAAACATCTTCTATTATAGATCGTATGTAGTTTAAAGGGAAATTGGTTTAAAAACTAACTTGTCTGTTTGTCGACCTGAACGCGCATAATTGGCATTTTAATGCCATGTTCTTTTAAGGTCTGTTGAATATCACAGGGTATCTGATGCTTGAGGGCATAAAAAGACTCTTTTTTGATCCAGACGGCTAATTTGAAAATAATCGCCGATTCAGTGAACTCTTCAAATAATAATTGTGCTGGTGGAGATTCTAACACCAGTGGATTTTTACGTGCTAGGTCGAATAGTAATTTACGCACTTTATCTAAATCTTCGTTTAGATCGATTCTAATTTTGGTATCTAAACGGCGTATTGGGAACTTGGTCATATTAATAAACTTTTCTTTAATTAAGATCTCATTTGGAATACGTACCAAAGTGTTATCAAACGTACGGATCTTGATTGACAATAAGTCGATCGATAACAATTCGCCAAGTACGCCATTTACATCTAGATAATCACCAACTAAAAATGGCCGTTCGAAAACTAAAAATAATCCGGTAATGATATTTGACACTGCGGTTTGCGAAGCAAAACCAATTGCCAAGGTTAAAATAGTCGCAATGCCTAGAACTTTCATATTTAACTGTAAAGTTGCTAGAGCTATTAGAATCGATACGGTAATAATACCGTAATACAGTAAGCGCTTAATAATTTGCGTATAATGTGCAGAAGTATATTTAGCTAATATACGGCCAATAGCAGTGCTAATAAAACTTGCGACTAGAAAACCAAATAACACATAAATAGCCGCGGTACCCCAGGTTTGCCATTCGACATGCGACAAAGCTTTAGATATATCTTGCGTAATTTCTTCAATATTTATATCAACTGGATTGTCAGGAATATCAGCCATGTATTAGTCCCAAGCTAGATTATTAATAAAAAAGCGTTTAATACTCGATGCTGTATGAATATCAATACGCGCACTAGTTAATAGTTGAATCTCTTCTAAGGCTTTCGGCGGTCCTTTGTCTACTTCTACTTCTGGGCCAGAATCTTGCTCGCGTAAAACTATTAGTTGTTCAGTCCATAAAAAATTATCTGCATCTGAATATACCGACAAATAAGGTAACGGCACGCTAATGTTTTCTAATTTTAACGGTTGATTAGCATGATTTTTAATTAGCATCGGGCTAATAATACGATCCGGGCCACTCGGTATGTCTTTCAAATGTGGCGAACAATGCGTATGGCCAGCATAACATAGTTCGCCTTCGCGGGTGTTTGGCCCAAACCAGGTGTCAGATAAAACAAAAGTCGGGAACTCATCCAGAATAATTTGCGAATTACCAGTTTGTACCCGCACCCAAACTGGAGAGCTTACGTATAATAAAATATCTTCGCCACCAGGGATATACAACGGGCGTTCGAGTTTGGAGGCAAGTGGGCGATTGGCTAATATTGGTTTTAACTCGATCTCGGCTTGGGTATGGAAGGTAAAAGTTTTAAAATTAAGTCTTTCGAACGGGATCGTAAAATTATGCGATTCTTCGTGCTCTTCTGGCAGATCGGTTATTTTACCAACCGGACAACTGGCAATGTGCCATTCGTTAGTAACGCGATCTACACAAATTACCACGTTGCCGATGCGCCAAAAGCGTGATTGGCCAGCTTCAACTTGATATGTACCCCACCAACGCCGTGAAGTAATGCCTATATCGCTAAAGCGCTGTAATTCATCCGAGTCGGCAGTTAAATTTGTTTGCCGCTGCTTAAATAAAGATTTTATTGGCTTTAACCATGTAGACATGATGTTACTGTTACTCTGTGAACCCATTATTAATATTAGCTAATAAAGTATTACGCAACAAACTTGCGACTGTCATGGGGCCTACGCCGCCTGGTACTGGTGTAATCCAGCTGGCGATATTTTTTGCTACTGCGTATTCCACATCGCCAATTAACTTGCCGTCTTCAGTATGATTCATGCCAACATCAATTACTATACTGCCAGGTTTAATCCACGCGCCTTTGACTAATTCTGGATTGCCAGTAGCGACGATTAATATATCGGCATTGCTTACTTGTTCGATAAGATTAGTAGTTTTACTTTGACAAGCGGTAACCGTGACATCAGCGTTAATTAATTCTAAAATCATCGGCAAACCAACGATATTTGAAGTGCCAATTACGACTGCATGTTTGCCGGCTAATTTTTCTTGCGTATTTTCTAGTAATAACATTACACCAGCAGGAGTGCAGGGGCGTAGCGCTGGTCGACCTTGTGCTAAACGGCCTAAATTATATGGGTGGAAGCCATCTACGTCTTTATGCGGATCTATGCTTTCCAGAATATCGTCACTATTAATCTGCGCTGGTAATGGCAATTGGACTAATATTCCATCGACATGTGGGTTATGATTTAATTCAGCGATTAAGTTTAATAATTGTTGTTGAGTGGTGGTTGCCGGTAAATCGTAATCAAAAATACTAATCCCGACGTTAGCGCAGGCCAGTTTTTTATTGCGCACATAAATTTGTGATGCGCGGTTATCGCCAATCAGAATTACTGCAATGGCTGGGGCACGTAAGCCTTGTTGAGAGCGTTGTTTTATGTC
>JACCDN011110946.1_pt1 | contig 10348 bp, 9 predicted proteins | sample 7441691 | NCBI WGS metagenome assembly JACCDN01 (sample SAMN15323439, study PRJNA562643) | freshwater metagenome | isolation source: river surface water | place: USA:Blue River Watershed | collected 2017-08-16
CATCGGCAGATAAAGTTGAGCAAGTTAAAGATGTTGTGGCTGCTTTAAAGAAAGCTGGTCAGACTCAAGCTGTCACCCATCGTAAAGTTTTTAGACCTTGGGGTTGGTATGACTCAATTGATATGGGCGAACGCTTTCAGGTCAAGCGCATAGCTGTTAAGCCAGGAGCAAGCCTAAGTTTACAAATGCATCATCACCGTGCCGAACATTGGATTGTGGTTAAAGGTGCCGCTAAAGTAACAAATGGAGATCACATTTTTCTATTAGAAGAAAATCAATCCACATATATTCCGATTGGTGCAAAACATCGTTTAGAGAACCCAGGTGAAACTGATCTTGAGATGATAGAGGTCCAGTCAGGTAGTTATTTGGGGGAGGACGATATTGTTCGTTATAAGGATGATTACGGAAGAAAGTAGATGTTAGGTATTTCTTATTTAAATCGTTTCAGTGGAATTATATTAAGTATCATTTTTCTTTTTCTAAGTTTTGTATGGGTGCTGCCTCATACAATTGCTTTAAGAAATATTCTACTGGTTTTAGGATTTATTTTTTCAATAAGTTATCTGGCAAGTAGAGATAATAAACTTCTGTTTAATAAAGCTCTTGCACCTTTACTACTTTTAATAGCGCTATTTATATGGGTGATTATCCATTTTTTATTTTTTTCAATGAATCCTGATCTTGAGTTGAAAGAGATAAGAAGTTTATGGTTAAGGGCTGGATTTGGAGTCATTATTGCAGTAGCACTTGCGTTTATTGTTAAAGAAAGTCCTTGGGGAAAAATTTGGTTTTTTGTGGCTTTATCTTTTACGCCGATTATTAATCTTGCAGTATACGGACATCATAGTTATCTAAAGGGGGCATTGATTGTGCCATATGAATTTTATGCAAAGTTTCTATTCAATAAAATTGAGTCTGCATTCTTTGGAGCTATCGCCATATCAGTATTCTTAGGGTGGTCATTTAGTTGTTTGGTAAAAAAACAAAGTGTTAAAAATATTGCAGTTGAACTAATTTTATTTTTAGCTTGCTTCTTATTTGTAATTTCATCTTTAGTATCTGCAAGCAAAAATGGTGTGACGGTTAGCTTAAGTCTTTTCGCATTATTTTATTGCACTTTACTTTACTTAGTATTTTTCAAATCTAATCGTCGTCTTAAGTACCTAAGTGTGATGATTATTTTTATTGGAGTTTTTATAACTTTTGCAAAACTTCACAAATCATCAGCATCTTCCGGTTGGGAAACTCTATTTGTTGATCTTAAAGTTGCAGTGCAAACTGAGAAAAATCAGAATTGGCGCGGCCTTGGAGCGCCGATTCCGATTAACGAAAATGGAACAGTTGTTGCAGTCAACACCTATGAGCGGGTTGCATGGGCTACAGTTGGTTGGAGTTTGATTAAGCAAGAGCCACTGGGTTATGGGTCGATCAATCACTCATTCAAGGGAATGTTGGATTATCAAAATATTACTCATAACGTCCCAGGTCAAACCCACAGTGGTTGGACAGATTTTGCTTTAGCATTTGGAATACCTGGGCTTGCAATTATCATTTTTTCTCAATTAATGATCATATACTTTGGTCTAAAAAGAAGAAATAATTGGGATTTGGTTGCGGTTTGGATATGTTTAGCATTGCTCCCTATGGGGATGATTGCTGAAATCTGCTACAAGCAATACTTTGAAGCAACTTTATTTTTTATTGCATTTGCTGCCACTTTGGTCTGCGACACAAAAATAAGAGAATCAGTAGATAACAGTAAAGGTTATTATGCTCAGCAGTAGGGATTATTACAACAAGATAGCCAATGAATATAGTTCCCAATCTGCCAATAGGGATCTCTACCTGTCATCAATTAATCAATTGGTAATTAATTCTCTTGCAAACCTTCGAGTAGAAAATCTATTGGATGTTGGTGCTGGTGATGGATGTAGGATTTCAAAAATTAGAGAATCTTTACCTCCCTTTAATTTAGCTGTTGTTGAGCAGTCGGAAGAGCTTTGTGAAATGGCTCGTAATAATTTGCCTGAGGCAGCAGTCTTTCAAGGAGACTTTGTTGATTTAGAGATTCCTAAGTTGTATTTCTCTCAAATAACTTGCTTATGGAATGTGCTTGGGCATGTCAAATCTTTAGACCCTTTTTTGGAAAAAGTATTTGCTTGCTTGCGTGATAAAGATGTTTTTATTTTTGACATTAATAATAGATACAATGTTAAATATTATGGACTTTGGGCAGTTTTTAAAAATATTTGTAGAGATGTTCTTGGGTTACGAAATCGTGGATATTTCCCAATTGGAAAGGGTGAAAATAGGTCCTTGGTATATATCTTCAATAAAAGAGAAATACTAAAGTCGCTCAAGAAAAACGGCTTTAAGATTGAAAAGATTGTCTACGTTGATTATGCAACTGGCTTAATTGTAAGTAATCAATTTCAAGGTCAAATATTCGTTGTGGCAAAGAAAGTAGCTTGATATGGAATTAAAAATATTTTATTCGCATTACAACACTAAAAATGCAGTCAAGAAAGACAGGCCCGATTGGTTTAGCTTTGAAAGTTGCTTGGTAAATTTATTAGATACCATCAAGCAATCTAATTCAAAAATTAAAATAAGACTTTATTTGGTATTTGATGGAAATAAAAGTTCATTTTTAGATGATTTTTCAAGTAAGTATTTTGATTTAGATAAACCACTTATTGATGGGAATTTAACAAAAGAGGTTCGATTAATTAAGGCTGGTGATGCTTTTGTAGCAGCACATCAATTGTTGGATATGGTCTTTAATGAACCAGCTCACTCCCATGATGATTTGGTCTATACATTGGAAAATGATTATTTGCATGTGCCTGGGTGGCTCGAGTGCGTTGAAGATTTAGTAAAAAGTGATATTAACTTTCATTATTTAACTCTTTATGATCATGCTGATAAATATCGACATACTTCATCATATAACGGAAAATATGATCGCCTCCGTTCGCAGGTTTATGTGACAAAATCTCGTCATTGGAGAACAACACCTAGTACTTGTTTTTCATTAATTTCAAAAGCAAAAATTTTGCGAGAAGATAAATTTATATACAAAAACCTACGCGATCAATATGTACAACCTTTTTTAAGGTTAATACGCGGTCGCATTCTAGTTTCTGCGTTGCCAGGCCTTTCAACGCATTGCATGAGCCGGTATCTATCGCCCCTAATAGATTGGAAAGAAATTAGTACAAACGCATCTTCTAGTATTGCAGATAAATGAATATGAATTCGAGGTGATTATGAAAGTAGTAATTATTGGCAATGGCATTCTTGCATTAAGCATCGCTTTTAAGCTTTTAAAAAACTCTGATAGCGATATTACGATTGTTGGTCCATCCAATAGGGTTGGAGCAGCAACTCCTTGTGCTGGCGCGATGTTAAATTCATTTGCGGAGCTTGAGCATGGCTCATTAGATTCTGAAGCTAGTCAAGAATATTTTGGAATGAGTTATTTAGCAACTCAGCTATGGCCCGATTTTGAACGAGAGTTGATAGATTATGCTGGCGATAAATTGCCCACTGAGTGTGCATCTTGTCAGGTTTTAACTGGGGGGTGTTTCTCTAAGGGGACTTACATAATTAACAATGCTATGTCAGATCAGTTAGAAGATCTTAACTATCAGGCAATAGTAAAGGGGTTGGATGATTTCAATGAGCAATACTCAGAAGTTGACCCTAAAGATATTCCGAATTATTTTCCTGAGCCACGACATAGAGCACTAAAAGCCATTTACATTCACAATGAAGGTTGGTTAAACCCTAAGATTGTATTAAAAAAATTAGATAATATTCTTTATACAAACCCGAGAGTTACTTATGTAGATCAGAGAGTAACAGCCATTAGTGAATCTGATGGAAATGTCAAATCAATAACAACGGAGTCAGGTCTTTTAATAAAAGGTGATGAATTCGTGCTGGCGAATAGTTTTGGCGTTTCTGAATTGCTAAGTGGAACTTCTTTTGATGATGTTGTTCAGCCAATATTTTCTTCCGTCGGTGTTTCGTTAGAAATAAAGTCGCCTGATGCCAATCATACACATGTTATTAGAACGCCAAACCGCGGAGGTGGATGTGGAATCTATGCTGTTCCATATTTCAAGGGTCCTGGAGAAAGTAAAAATCATGTATTAATTGGTGCTAGCAGTGTTGTAACTATTAAACCAAGATTCAATGGTCGCATCGTTAGTGTTGCTCATTTGCTACACAGCGCAATTAATGAAATAAATTTAAATTTTTATAATGCCGAGTTGATTCACACCAATGTGGGTAACCGCCCAACATCTCTCGATCAATACCCACTTTTAGGAAGAGCGTCGGATTCTAATTTATTAATCGCTACTGGAACAAAGAGAGATGGATTTCATTTGGCGCCTCTTATTTCAGACTATATTTACAATTTAATTTGCCATCCAAAGAAGGAAGATCCTTATAAAATATTTTCTCCAACCAGAAAGTTAATAAGAAATATTTCTAGAGATAAAGCTATTGATGCTCTTGTGGTTGGAAAAATGAATGAGGCCTATCAGCATGGCTTTTCGGCCTCTAGTGTCTTCCAAATACAGCAATTAGAGGCTGATTGGAGAAGAACAATTACAGAAGTTCACGATGAAGTTGGCGCCAAAAATTGGGGAATACCAAATCAAATGCTTGGGGTCTATAGAGAGGTTTTATCCAACAAGGACTTATACAGCAATATTTATAAATATATTTTAAGGGGATAGATTGCGTTACAGATCATTGCAATAATCTGTAATTAAATTACAAATCATATTTATAGAGTCGTCCCCTAGGTCGGGGTAAATTGGTAAACAAAGAACTTCATTTGATACAAGCTCTGCATTTGCCAATAATTTTTTATCCCCTATGTATTTCTCATACATGGGAAAGTCAGTAATTAGTGGATAAAAGTACCTTCTAGTAAAAATATTTTTAAGTTTCAGAAGTTCATACAGTTCATCTCGATTCAAACCATATGATTCGTTGATTATGATTGGATAGTAGGAGAAGTTATTGGATGGATTTGAGTTCCATTCAGGAATTTTTATCCCTTTAATATTGTTTAATCTGGAATTGTATGTACTCGCAACCGCTCGTCTTTTACTTATTAGTTCATCTACGTACTTTAATTGAATTAAGCCAAAAGCGGAGTTCAATTCACTCATTTTTCCATTAATACCGGATTCGACAACTGTTATTTCATTTTCAAAACCAAAGTTTTTTAAATGATCTATTCTTTTTTTCATTTCTGGCGTGTGACAAACAATTGCGCCGCCTTCAAAAGTCTGAAAAACTTTTGTGGCGTGAAAGCTTAAAACAGATAAGTCACCATAATTTAAGATGCTAGAGTCCTTGTACTTAATTCCGAAAGCATGTGCTGCATCATAAATAACTTTTAGATTGTATTTATCCGCAAGCTTATTTATTTCATCTACTTGGCAGGGGTTTCCATAACAATGCACGGGCATAATTGCAGTGGTATTTTCAGTTATTAATTTTTCAATTTTTGAAGTATCAATATTGAAAGTAGTTGGATCGATATCTGAGAATATTGGGGAAATATTGTTCCAAAGCAAGGAATGAGCTGTCGCAACAAAGGAATATGGTGTGGTAATCACATCTCCCTTAATTTGAAGTGCCTGAAGAGCAGTAACTAGCGCAATTGTCCCATTTGTAAAAAGTGAGATGTGTTTAACGCCCAAATAAGAGCAAAGCTCTTTTTCTAATTCGATGTGAAATGGGCCGCCGTTAGTTAATGTTTTGTTGCGCCAAATTTTTTCTAAGTAGGGTATGAATTCCTGTAAGTCAGGTAACCAGGGTTGTGTCACAAATACATTTTTATCTTTGCTCATAGATGGTTACTCAAATTAGTGCAACATTGAGGTAAGTATTTTAAGATTACCTTTTCAAGATTTGGTGGTAGTGAGAAGTTAGATTCTTTGAAGTTAAGATCTCTATCAAATAAATCTTTTTTACGGGTAATTTTCTCAACAATAATATTCTCATCTAGGCTTAAATATGTGTTGTCAAGTTTTTCAGATGACGCAATTGCATTAATTTTTTTTGCAATTAGTTCAGGTGACATGAAGTAAGAGAAATGAAAGCCCCCATTATTTTTTAGTGGGAACTGATCTCTATCGCTACGCCATTTATTAAGTTTATTCTGGTTAAAATATTTTTTTGGGATCCAGATGGTGCCAGCCCATGTTTCTCCTGGTTGATGCGTGAAAATGTTGTAATAAAAAGACTTTTGAATAAATGTCGTTGCATTTTCAAAGTTGGAGGATTTTAATTCTTTAATAGTGTTATGGTCTGGTATTTCATCAAGATCTCCAAATAGAATCACATCAAATGGGATGCGTTCTTTATTAATCAACGTTTGAATCGAATTTCTTTGAAAGTCTTGTATTTTCCATGAGAATTTATAAGGCCTACCAATATATTTGAGTTTTTTGTATAACCAGTTGGGGTGATAAAAATTTATTTTCGCTTGATGGTAATAAATTTTTTCCTTATGGGGTAAATCTTGTAAAATTGACTCAAGAATATATGGTTTACCGGCCCCGGAAAAATCAACGTTTGCTTCACAAATAATGAATAAATCAACAATATCTCCCAGATACTCTAATCTAGCTTTTAGAAGATCTATTTCATTGTAAAAAATAAAAGAATCAATAATTTTCATCGGTAAATATGAAGCGAATTGTTTTTCAAACTAATCAGTTGTCGGTTCGTGGGACTGAAATTGCTTTATATGACTATGCTTATTTCTCTCAAACTATTTTAAATCACAGAGCAATTATTGCTTTTCAAGCTGATAATATCAGCAATAACCCTGATGTAATTAAAAAGTTTTCTAAGGAATTTGATCTTATTCCGTATTCCAATCAGATTGATCTAGAGTCATTAATCCTAACAGAACAAGCCGATTTACTTTATACAATTAAGGCTGGTCAGCCTGACGGAGTGATTTCTACTACCGTCCCAACTATGGTGCATGCGGTATTTCCTCAAGACCCGATTATGGCTCACGGCTCATCCTATGCATTTGTATCAGATTGGCTCTCTAAAGTATGCAGTCATGGTGTTATCCCATCCGTCCCCCATATTGTAACTTTGCCAAACATTGATGATGATTTAAGGCATGAAATTGGTATTCCAAGTGATGCAACTGTATTTGGTTGTTATGGTGGTGCCGATAGCTTTGACATACCTTTCGTCCATCGAGTGGTTGGTGATTTGGCTTTGAAAAGATCAGATATCTATTTTTTGTTCATGAATATTCATGCATTTATAAGCCACCCACGAATTATTTTTTTACCAAGTTCTGCCGATTTAAATTACAAGGTAAAGTTCATAAATACTTGTGATGCCATGTTGCATGCTCGTAAATTAGGCGAGTCTTTTGGCCTTGCGTGCGCTGAATTTTCCATTCGTAATAAGCCTATCTTTACTTACTCAAAATCTCCTCAGCGTCATCATATCGATGTGCTTGGTAAATTAGGATTGTTTTATTCGGGTTATAAGAGTTTATGGGATGGTCTCATGAATTTTGATCGCGTAAAGACTCAAATGCAGGCTTGGGATTGTTACTCAGCGAAATTTTCTCCTCAAAGAGTAATGGCTCTATTTGATAAGCATCTCATTCAAGTGGCAGAAAAAAACGGTATTAATTCTGTCAAAATTAAAATGAAATTGAGTGATGAGTTAGCCTGTAAACGTGAATATTTAAAATTGAGAGCAATTAAATTATCTAGGCTGTGGTCCCAGTAGTTTTAATTTTAGAATTTGCAAGGTTAGAAAAAAATGCATTCGATGAAAGCGGTACTTCCGTTGTTTTTTAGGTTTAGTTTTACAAATTAATTTCTGTGCTAAGTGGATTTTCCCATGCTGAATTAATTCTTGGATAAGTTCATAGGTGTCCAACGCTCCCAGAAAAGATTTTGGAATAGATTGTACAAATACCGATAATTCTTCATCGGATAAAAATTTTGCAAAATTAAACATACCATGAAACCCAAATGTCTCTCGATGAGTGCCTCTTTCAAATGCAAATTTTTCTGCAATTTCTAAAGAGGCAAATTGAATATTCAATTTTTCCTCTAAAAGAGTTTTATTATCAATACAAATAGCTTGATCCTCAGGATGTCTTTTTAAGACGCGCTTATCCTGAAGTGCTTTTATTAACTTAATCGAGCGCAAGGAAAATCCACCATTCCCAACTGGAGTTTGCGGATGATGAGGCCATGGGGCACCAATATAGTCATAGTTTAAAAATTTTGGGTCCCACAAGTTCGGATTCGTAACAAAGCTGTCCCATTGAATAATCAAAACATGACTTCCATCAATTAAGTGGGATAAATCACCCAATAAGTAATTTGAATAGTCTTCTGTGGTTTTTATTTCAGGGGTTTGAAATAATTCAATATCTGATGGATAAGGATAAGAAATTTTTAAATCTGTAACCAAAACTACTTTTTTAAAATTAATATGCTGCGTACATTTATTAATGGCAAACATGGCCAAATCTGGTGATCTGGTTTCTATACAAAGTAGCGTTACTTGATCTAAATTAAGCATAATATGAATAATAAATTAGATAGGGCATTTTGACGATGAAAAACAAGCGTTGGTTAATTCTGTCTCATGCTTTCAATATGGATGGTCGAGCCGCAAGCCAAACTATTACTGACAAGATGCCATATTTGCTTGAGGCTGGTATTGAGCCAGTAGTTTTAAGTGCTGTAACAGGGCTTAAGGATACTCGCTTCCCTCATTATCAATTATTACCGTGGGGACCTTCGGGGCTGAGATTCGATTTTAGACATTGGTTTGCCAAAAATTATGGTCGAGGCATCTTGTATAAATTAGTCACCGGCTTTCTGTCTATTTTCTTATTGCCTTTTATTTTTATTGAGCGAATCTGTATTGGTTTATCTAGCCAATCATCTTGGGCAATTCCAGCATTTATTAGATCTTATTGGTTAATTCGGCAGGGTAAGGTCGATTTGATTTTTTCATCGGCTGGCGCATGGTCAGCTCACTACGCGGCGTGGATACTAAAAAAAATGACTGGGATTGTGTGGATAGCAGAAGTTCATGACCCCATGGTGATTCGTGAAAATCAGTTAGATGATGGCGTTTCCCCAAGAAAATCAAGAGATAAGAGATTTTTGCAAAAACTAGAGTCTAAAATTTGTAGTGATGCTGATCATATATGGTGGTTTACAGAGGGGGCTTTAGATTATGCAAAAAAACGAAATCCTCAACTAGGAGAAAAAGGTTTTGTGGTTTTGCCTGGCGCCACTCCTCCATCTATTGATGGCACTCATCAATACTCCAATAAACTCCACATATGTCATTTTGGTTCATTGGCAAATGATCGATCTTTGTCTCCAGTCATAAAAATGCTTTCTACTTTATTTGCAAAATACCCTGCTGCAAGAGAGCAAGTTTGTTTGGATGTTTACGGCGCACCCTTAGATGAGAATTCAAAAAAAGCCATCTTGGATTTTTCTCTTCAAAACTCCGTGAATGTGTGGGGGCGATTAGAGTATGACTCTAGTTCTGGTTTAACCGGCCGTGAGAGAGTTATGCAAAAAATGCATGAGGCAGATGTACTACTTCTACTTCAGGGTGACTATGAATGGTGCGCTGAATACATACCATCTAAGTGGTATGAATATATTTGGACTAAGCGACCAATTTTTGCGGTGACTAATCGAAATGAAATATTTGATAGTTATTTGGCCTCTAGAAATTCTTATATTGCTAAAACCTTAGATGAAAATTCTATTTTCGAAACCCTAAACACAATTTATCTTGATTGGAATGGTAAAAAACTAAGATCAGCTTTAGGTGAGCCGATTTCTGTTTCTCAAGCAGTCCAGAAAATTTTGAGTAGAGTTAATGGTTAAAACGTCTTCAATTTAAACTGAAGATACTTCAAAAAGCGTTTTAATCTTTTTAGGATTCTTGAGCCTAGTTTTTTCTTTGTGGACCCAAAATCTTCCCATGTTTGCCAGTTGGATTGATAGACCACGCCCAAGTAATCTTTTTTTAAGATTTCCTCTGTGTAGCCCAAAGATTTATCAGACCAGAACTGATGTTCATAGTGGTAATGCTTGAATAATTCATTTCTTGGATAAAGGGGAATGGCTCTGTATTTTATGAGCGACTCACCATACCATGTAAATTCAGAGTCACATTTCAAGACGGCATCTAGAAAGCTCATTTTATTCGGGCTTAGATAGTTCTCATCAAGAGATTGCCATACCTTTTTGCTCCACAAGAATGGGGCATAGCCATAGTCATAAAC
>JACCDN011099503.1_pt1 | contig 10347 bp, 8 predicted proteins | sample 7441691 | NCBI WGS metagenome assembly JACCDN01 (sample SAMN15323439, study PRJNA562643) | freshwater metagenome | isolation source: river surface water | place: USA:Blue River Watershed | collected 2017-08-16
CATCTTGATTCAGGAACCATACGTATTCGAGGAAAAGAAGTTCACATAAAAAATCCACATGATGCCATCGCTTTGGGAATTGGAATGGTTCACCAGCATTTTATGTTGGTCCACAATTTAACCGTTCTAGAAAACATTCTTTTGGGCCATGAAAAAAAAACTATTTTTGGTATTACAAATTACCAAGAAGATCGCAAAAAACTAGAAGCAATTCTTGCTAAATACAATTTACAAATTGATCTGGATAAAAAAATTGAAGAAATCACTGTTGGAATGCAACAACGTGTAGAGATTTTAAAAATTCTTTTTAAAGATGCTGATATATTAATTTTCGATGAACCAACTGCTGTCTTAACTCCTGCTGAAATTGAAGATTTTGAGAAGATGATTTTAAATCTTAAAAACGATGGAAAAACAATTCTCGTTATCACACATAAACTGAAAGAGATCAAATCCATTGCCGATCGCTGTACGATTCTAAGAAAAGGTGAATACATCGAGACTGCTATAGTTAAATCAACCAGCGAAGAAGAACTTGCTTCAAAAATGGTGGGAAGAACTGTTGATCTTAAATCTCGTAATCTTTCAAATAAAGAAATCTTGGGCGAGACAATTATTGAAGTTAAAAATTTAGAGTATAAAGATCAAAAAGGTATCTACAAACTCAAAGGTCTAAATTTAAAATTACGTCAAGGCGAAATTTTCGGGATAGCAGGTATTGATGGAAATGGACAAAGAGAACTTGCAGAAATACTTTTTGGATTAACAGTTCCAACTCATGGCGAAGTTTCATTCAAGGGAAAAAATCTTTTGCCGCTTACTCCAAAGAAAGCCTTTAAAGAAAAAATCTCACTCATTCCAGAAGACCGCCATAAAACAGGGTTGATTTTAGACTTTAATGTGGCAAAAAATTTAATTCTTCACGACCACGGAGAAGGCAAGTTTTCAAGTTTTGGTTTTTTAAATTTTAAGAACATTTATGCTCATACTAGAGATTTAATTGCTCGTTTTGATATTCGCCCAAATGATCCTTCTTACATCGCCAGAAGTATGTCAGGAGGAAATCAACAAAAAATTATTCTCGCTCGTGAGATTGAAAATGACCCCGAACTTTTAATCGCCGTTCAACCAACGCGGGGACTAGATGTTGGAGCAATTGAAGTCATTCATCAAGAACTTTATCGTCTACGCGAAAAAGGCAAAACGATTCTCTTGATCTCATTTGAGCTTGATGAAGTTATGAATGTTTCTGATCGCATCGGAGTAATTTACAACGGAAGTATCGTGGATATTTTGGAGCGAAAAAATTTCAAACGCGAAGCTATTGGACTTAAGATGTCAGGCGATGGCCTTCATAAAGAGATCAGTCAATGAAATTTTTTACTACATTACTGGCCATTATTTTTGGGTTTTTAATAGGTGGAATTGTTTTAAAATTCACGGGTCACTCACCCGTAGAAGTTTTTACTGAAATGTTTCTAGGTGCTTTTTCAAAACTCAATTTCATCTCGACAATTATTGTTCGCTCGACGCCACTTATTTTTACTGGATTATCAGTGGCCTTTGCTTTTAGAACCGGTCTTTTTAATATTGGTGCCGAGGGACAATTTATTATAGGTGCCCTTAGCGCAACTTATTTTGGAATCGTTTTTAATTTCCCTTCAATTATTCAAATTCCTTTAGTTCTCATTTTATCACTCTTTGTCTCAGGGTTATATGGTGCACTTGCAGGATTTTTAAAAGCGCGCTTTGGTGTACATGAAGTTTTAACAACAATCATGCTTAACTGGACTGCATTGTATTTATCAAATTGGGCAGTTATGACCGATGCGCTTCATCGACCAAATATGGAGACGACTGAGTTCATCCATCCCACAACATCCATTACTATTTTAGAAGAATGGAAAGTTTCTGATCTTGGTATTGAGTTTCTATCCAATCATCCAAACTTAGCGCAATTTTTAAGGGCGCCAGTAAACGCGGGAATACTTTTATCAATCGTCGCAGCTTTTATCATTTGGCTTATTCTGAAAAAGACGAATTTTGGTTATGAATTAAAAGCCGTTGGCTTTAATAGTGATGCCGCCTTTTACGGAGGAATCAATGTAAAAAAGCGCCTTACCCAATCGATGTTCATATCTGGAATGCTAGCAGGGGCCGCGGGGGCCACTCATGTGATAGGTGTCTCAAAAAATATTGCGATTTTAGCTGCACCTGAAGGATATGGGTTTGATGGTGTGGCGGTCTCACTGATTGGAATGAATCATCCTTTGGGAACGACCATTGCTGGATTATTTTTAGGCGCGCTCAAATATAGCGGTCAAAAACTGCAATCAAGTTTAGAAGTTCCATCGGAAGTCATTACATTAATGGTTGGGGTTATTGTTTTATTTATTGCCTTAGGCCCATTTATATTGCAACTCTTAACTAAACTAAAACGAACCTCACCTTCGAGAGAATAAAATGATCGCATTAGCTTTTATCATTGGTACAACTTTGATGTATGCCACTCCTCTCATCCTAGCAAGTCTTGGTGGGGTTTATTCCGAACGATCAGGTGTAATTAATATCGGCCTTGAAGGATTAATGTGTTTGGGTGCTTTCATGGCTTCATTATTGGCCTTTAAAACTGAAAACATTTGGTTTGCCTTTTTTGGTGCAGGATTTTTTTCAATTTTATTATCGAGTCTTCACGCCATTATTTGCATTGAGTTTAATGCTAATCAGGTCGTAAGCGGTATGGCCACCAACTTTATCGCTCCTGGGCTTTCGATTTATTTATGCCGTATTTTTTTTGATGGAGCTTCGATAACTCCTCCGCTTGATCTCGATCACAAAATGCCGATGCCACTTAAAAATATTTTTGTTCCAAATTCTTTCTTCGATATCATTTTTAATCAGTACGCCAGCGTTTATATTGCATTCTTTTTAACCGCGTTCACTTGGTACTTACTTTATAAAACTCCATTTGGATTACATCTAAGATCGGCGGGAGAGCATCCGAAAGCATTAAAGACTCAAGGACTAAATCCAAAAATCTATCGCTACTTTGGAGTTTTAAGCTCGGGTTTTTTGGCCGGAATTGCAGGAGCAAGTATGAGCCTTGCTATTGTTTCAAATTTTAGGCCGACCTTAATTTCAGGGCATGGATTTATTGCCTTATCGGCACTAATTTTTGGAAGATGGCATCCAATTGGTGCGGCTTCTGCTGCCTTATTTTTTGGATTTGCTCAAGCTCTGGTCATTTATTTTGGTGGGTTAGAAAACTTTAACATTTCTTCTCAGCTACTCGCACTTTTCCCATACATTATGACGATTATCATTCTCGTCGTTTTCTCAAAGAAGTCGAGTGCGCCCCTGGCGCTCGGGGTGAATGAATAGGGCGCTTGAGAATCGCCCTATTTTTATCTTATTTTAAAATTTCTTTGGCGCTCTCATGTCTTTCGCATTTAAATTCTAATCTTGCTCCAAAAGTTTCACTTCTTACATTTCCTGGAACTGTCTTCTTATAAGTAACCACAACACTATTTGTATAAAAGTGATCTACATATGAAGTAACATTATGGACTGCTTTAAAATCTAGAGCTATTCCGCGCTCATTAGTTGAAAGTGAATGAGTATATATTGCTTGTAGAACTTCATCAAAATCATTCATCTCTTTTACTGGTTTACCTAATTTATCCAAAAACGATACCGTTTGCTTAGTAGAAAAGTAGCTGTCTCCATCAAATTCAACTGCTTTACCATTTCCTGCAACTAAAACGATCATAGTGTCTTTTGGGGTTTTAAAATCCTGCGACTGCATAATGCTCACTTCATTAAAAATATTCACTGCCTTAACATCACTTAATACTGGATAACGGTTTCCTGGATCTTGCTTAATTTTACTTAAAAGACATCTTTGACTTTTTCCATATAATGGGGTTGACGCAGCTACAGCATTCATTCCAATGGCAAAAGTAAATGCGAAAACTATTTCTTTCATCATAACGATCTCCCGAGTTGGCGTTCAATTATTTTAGAGCTATACCCTATATTAGGATTATTTGAAAGAGTGTGTGTAATTTTGCTACTCAATAATATAAAGATTATTATTCTTCATCAGATCGTTTTTAAAATGAATCGAGTCGATTTTAATAGTTCCAAAGACTTGAACATTGTATTTTTTTAATGTTTCTGGCTTATAGATTACAAACGAGTAGGCATTCTCCCCTCTTGAATTGTTAATGATAGGCAAGCGCTCAAACATCTCTGGTTTTATTTTTAAAGGCGCAAGTATTCTATTCTCCATCGCGGCTACACGCTTGAGCTCTTTTAAAAGATCTTCTTTCTTGGCATTTTTATCTGGGTTTTCGAATTGCTCTTTTACTTTATCCCAGTTTTTCACATAGTAATTAGTGTTTTCCGTTACACCTAAAAAACCATTATTAAGTGTTTTATTTTTTCCTGCTAAAAATAAATAAACACAAGTAGCGATACAAGCATTCTGAATTTCTACATCAACTTTTTTCGCCATCATTTTTTTTGCAATAGCAAGATAAATTTCTAACTCACCACTGCCGACATCGTTCAAAATAACTTTTTTGGTTGAGTCTAATTCTTTTAAAATAGACTTCTGATTGGCCTGATCTAAGGTTCCAGAAAGCAAAAGAGTACCAGCGCCGTTGGTCTGAACGACACCGGCGCTAGCATTAAAAATAATTAGAAATGAAAATAAAAATTTGATCATAAATTATAAAGTAAAAGTAAATCCATCAATTAAGGCACCAGGAACGATTGATCCTCCAATTTCACGACGATCATAAGATCCAGTTGCCGGAATTGTTGATGTTTCACTTGTTAAATCCATTAGCCCTGAACCAAAGACTTTATATAAGGATTCATCAAACCTTAAATCTTTAATTGGCGCTTTGATTTCGCCATTTTCCACAAAGAAACATGCATAACGAGTCATACCTGTAATTCTAGCAGTGGCACGATCTGACCAATTTAAATAATGAAGGTCTGAAAGATAAAGTCCGGTATCAAGCCTCTTTAGAATATCATCTTTAGAAAGTGTTCCCGGTAAAACTTTCGCAGCTCGTAGTCCCTCATATTCAGAGGCAAAGTTTGTTGGAACTCCGTATTCATTAGCAGTTCGTGTGCTCGTTAAAAAGTTTTTATATGCCCCATTTTCAATCAATGTTAATTCCATGGGAGAGACTTCCCCAAATTCATTGAATCTAGGATTTAATCCAGCATTAAAATCTTCTTTTAAAGTAAATTTCGAAGAAAGGGTCTTTTCTCCATTCATTAAATTTAATAGTGATCCTTCTCCGCGTTTATGCGCTCCTGTCGAAACGCCATTCCACGAAAGCATTCCCACTAATTCATTAACCGCTCCTGGTGCTAGATAAACACGATAATCACCACGCTTAATTTCTAATGAATCGCGATCCATCATATTCAGTTTGTAAATAGAATCTTTTAATTCATTCACGTAATCTACTTGATTCCACCTATTCCCTGCATACAAACCTTTAACTGCTTTTTGTCTTGAATTATAAAGTGAATAATCCACATAAAAACTTCTGGTTTTAAACCAATGAAATTGTCCAAGCGAATTAGCGTTCGCACGAATCATATCTCCAGAAGTTAAGACTCCAGCTAAATCATAGGGGCCCACATGATCGAGGCATAGTGAAATCATCTCATCTGTTGCCGGTAATTCGTAGGGCGTAACTTCTAAAAAACTTTCCCCATGATTTTCTGGTTTTACTAAATAGGGATCAACAGGAATTCCAGACTTATAGCTTCTGGCATGATCTAAGTATTTTTTGAATACTAAAAGATCTTGTTCTGCGTTTTCAATATAATTAAAAGAAAAATTTAAATTACGCCCTTCTGAAATATAATTCATGCCAATTGAGCCTTGATCTAGCATTGAGCTTTGTCTAATCTTCGCCTTCGACATCCTCGTAAACATCGTGTTTTCAGCAGAAAAATTCAATGTCACAACTTCATCGGCCGATAGAAGACCAAATGCATATTTAGTAAATGCTTTAAATTTTTCACCACTAAATTTTTTATTTTGAATCGTGTTCATTACTTACCTCCACCGAAAACTTCAATGTTCGAAAATAAACAAAGTGGAGAGGCATGGCCGACGAAAATAACTTGATTCGGCTCCCCTTTTCCACAATTGGCTAATCCTCCAACTTCAAATGTAGATTTGTCACCGACCATTTTTAGATTATTCCAAAATGGAGTTGTGATTCCTCGGTAATTTGGATTCTTTAAAGTCTTTGTCACTTCTCCATTTTCAATTAATTTTGCGTACTCGCAACCAAATTGAAATTTATTACGATAATCATCAATCGACCATGAGCGGTTGCTCATCATGTAAACACCTCGCTCGATATTTTTAAACATATCTTCACGAGTGGAGCTTCCCGGCTCTAGATTTACATTGGCCATACGATCGATTGGAGGTCTATTCCATGAGGTCGCGCGCTGACTAGCAACACCTAAAAGCCCTAAACGTTTTTGACTTTCAAGAGAACCGAGTCCTCTAAGTAACTTTCCTTCTTTTATGAGATACTCTCTGGTCGCAGGAGCACCAGTATCATCGAATAAGTAACTCGCGTTTTGTCCTTCTAACGTTGGGTCAAAAGTTATATTCATTAATTTTGATCCATACTGGAGATTTCCAAAATCTGATGGCTTAACAAAGCTCCATCCCGCATAGTTTCTCTCATCCCCTAAGATTCGATCAAGTTCTAGTGGATGCCCGATACTCTCATGAATTTGTAGATACAATTGATCTGGATGAAGAAGTAGGTCCATTGTCCCCGTTGGACATTCTTCTGCTCCTAAAAGCTCTAGTGCTTCTTCCCCTACTCTCTTTGCGTGCTTTAGAACTTCACTACGAGGCCAGATCTCTAATCCACCTTGAGCATTTTGGTCATATCCCCAAGATCTTTTTTGATTTCCACGCTCATCACTAGCAATGGCAATTACACTTACCATCGTACGATAAATACGCTGGAATGCCTCCGTTCCATGATTTGATACAATAATTGTCTCAACTTCAGATAAACCAAAACTTGCTTCACGGTTAATAATTTTATCACTCACTTTAAGCTGCAATGAAAGATCGTTTAAATAGTCACTCATTTCTTTTGCATTATACTCATCAAAAGATTTTTTATACGGCGAAATATATTCTCCAACCATTTTTGGACGTTCACTCATACTAAAGCTTGTTAATGAATATGCTTTGGCTTTCTTTGCTAACATCTCAGCACGATAAACTGCATTCTGAATACTCGTAATTCTCCGATCATCAGTGGCCGCATATCCAAAGTGACCGTCAACCATGACCTCAACCATGATCCCGATGTCTTCACCGGATAAAAATCCATTAAAGATTTCATTGCGGATACCATGCCATCTCGATCGAGATTGCATCTGACGAAGAGAAATATATTCCGCGGAATACTTTAGTTGATTTAAAATATTTTTTAATTCCATTTTATCTCCCACGCCAATGAAACATGCTAGTTGTTACGCCTAAAAATTTAGAAACTGCATCCGACCAAGAAAGCGGCATTGCACCTTTTAAAAGATCAATCGTCTTAACTAAAAACGGCTCTTTTATAAAAGCTTCGTTCGATTCAATTCCACCAATAATTTTAGCAACGATTACTTCTGGTTTTAGCCAAGGGATCATCATCGGAGCTTTTACTCCGGTAAACATTCCCGTTGAAATATAACTTGGGCAAACTGTTGTGACATGAACATGGCGAAATCCACGCTCTTTCATTTCCAGTCTGATCGAATCTGAAAAACCAATCATTCCCCATTTTGAAGATGCATAAGTGCTTCCATAAGGAAGACCTACAAATCCAGATGCTGAAGCGATATTCACCAAGTGAGATTCTTTTGCTTCTAATAAATCATTTAAAAATGTATGAGTGAAAGCCACTGGCCCCAGCGTATTAATCTCATAAGTTAAAAGATGCTTTTGTAATGGTATTTTTTCAAACTCTCCTCCAAAAACCACTCCTGCATTATTGATAAGCCCATGAATTTTTCCAACACGCGAATGAATGTCTTGCTTCAAATCTAAAAACGTTGCGGGCTTTGAAAGATCTCCTAAAAATGAAGCAACGGTCACCCCGATGGCCCTAATTTCAGCTTCTACTTTTTTAAGATTGTCTTGATTGATATCAACTAAAATTAAATTCGCACCTTTTTTGGCCAATTCTAAACTCATAAGACGCCCGATCCCTCCCGCCGCCCCAGTTATAAGCCAATTTTGTCCTTTCTCTATTTTCATTTTTTTCCCTTTTCTTCTGCCGCAAATTCTCACTATAATATAAGGAGTTCCCTTATTAAAAAAGAAATTTTTAGGTAAATTTTCAAACCTTTTACATTATCCAAGGATCGAAAAATGCCAAAATCTAAAAGCTATTTTTCTAAAGACTTTCCTTGGATTTTAGACCTTGACCGCGAATTCCATCTCAATATTGAGCGCTTACATTTTCTCTCGAGCAAGTTGCGCTGGGATGAAGAAGAAACTAGCGCCCTTTTGCATCTAGAAAATTCGATTTTGACTCTAGATGGCATGCGTTTTGTCTATCAATCCTTAGGAAAAAACAAGACTACAAAAAAACTTGATGCTGCTTTTCAAATTTTTCGCGAAGAGATCATTGACCTCATCAATTTTATTCATCGCTATAAAAAAGTAGCTAAAGAAAATCATCGCATGACTCTCTATGATTTATTACTCACACTTTCAGAAAATGCTCCTGCTTCACTTAGCTGGCTGCATATTGAAGAGAATACCCAAGAAGGAAAAAAGCGCTTAAAGACCCATGGGGAAATGTTAAAACATATTCATCAAATGAATTTGCGCTATAAAAAAAGTCCACTAAAGAAAATTATCAAAAAACATTTTGAAAGAAATAAACGAACTCCCTTTCGAGCTTTATCGACCGAAACCGTTAGTACTAGTTTTGCCCATAAATTTTTAAAGGATCTTTTTCGCCCTTGGGCCCATGAAAAAACCGTCGATCGCCTACTTAAAAAAAATTATTTTGAATCTAGTAAACTTGAGAGCCCGATGACCTATCAGCTCCAAGGAACGCTACCAATTATTCTGTCTGGCCCCAAACATGATATTACCAATCTTGTGACTCTGGCACATGAATTAGCACACGCAATTCATTATCTTCACGGAACCGATACTCCTTTAGTCGAAGAGTTTATAGGACAACTTTTTGAGGTTTTGGCTTTTAGGAAGTTTCAGCAAGAAAAGTCATATCAAAAATATAAACATGATAGCGAAGAATATTTCTGGCATAATTTTTTAGATTTCTATGTGCAAAAGCTCTATGCTACCGATACAGCTGTCAAAATCATGCGTCTCACAAAAAGAAACCCACAAAAAATGCGAGAGTTCAGCAAGAAGAACTTTGGTAATTACTTTGGCGTTCGTGAGTCTTATTTTGATTTTGGTTATGAATTAAACGAAAATTTTTATTCGTATGATTATCTCTTAGGTTATATTTACGCTTATCATATTGGTCTTATTGTTTCGAGGGATAAAACTAAATGGGATTTGATCAAAAAAATCCTCGTGGCAGAAAAAGATTTAACACTAGAGAAAATTGGGGCGTGGTTTAAACTTCCCCCCTTAAAAAAGCTAAATGAACAAATGATGAAAGAACTTGAGATTTATTTTTTATTATCAAGAACGAAAAGTTAAGCTTTGGCCATCATCCCAACGCATCGACAACAGCCTTTCTCCCTGGTTTGAGGTATAAGGTTTTAAAAATATAATTGAAAGGGGGTCCAGGTGGACCTCTTTTTTTACAATAACTGCAAAAACTACTTAATTGTTCAAAATTCTTAATTTAAGACATTTTTTCCATTCACTAGTTCCTTTTTTAATTGAAAATCTGTACCATTAAAGTCGCAGGGTCAAAAACAGGTTAATTTTAACCAAAAAAGTTGCTATAATCTTGTTCATTAATATTTTTATTCACGCACCCTTAGCTCAGTTGGATAGAGTAGCTGGCTTCGAACCAGTTGGTCGGGAGTTCGAATCTCTCAGGGTGCGCCATTAAAAAAATCCTTTTATTTCAGAATATTGGACTCTCATCCCACAATGGTGGAACACACCACGGCAAACCCTTCAAGAACAAGCAATTAGAACTCTCAATCTATAATTTTTGAAAGACTTAAATCCGTAAGCCTTTCTTTGTATTAACTTTGCGCTGTTGTTAAACGCTTCTGTTCTTGCGTTTGTAATACGCGTTTCAAAATAAAGCAAGATCTCTCTATGCCATTTCATTAATGTTC
>JACCDN010095610.1_pt1 | contig 10345 bp, 10 predicted proteins | sample 7441691 | NCBI WGS metagenome assembly JACCDN01 (sample SAMN15323439, study PRJNA562643) | freshwater metagenome | isolation source: river surface water | place: USA:Blue River Watershed | collected 2017-08-16
GACAGCAACGCTCTTCACCGCACCCACCCACGCAAAAGAGTTAGCAATCTGGGATCAGCTACAAGGTACAAATCCAAAAGGCTACGTCCTGCTAATGCGCCACGCCCTCGCCCCCGGAGTCGGCGATCCCGAAAACTTCAACGTCAACGATTGCTCCACACAACGCTTACTCAGCGATGAAGGTCGCCAAGATGCCCGCGATATCGGCCAATGGTTACAGCGTCGCGAAGTCAAAATCCTTCGCGTGGAATCAAGCCGATGGTGCCGCGCCAAAGAAACAGCGCAGCTACTGAACATCGGAAAAGTGCGCCCCAACAAAAACCTTGATTCACTCTTTCAAGAAACAAATCTTGAAAGCCACCCACAAACTGCCAACATCAAAAAGCGCATCGCTAACCACCGCAACACTCGCGGATTACTGGTCTTCGTCGGCCACTTCGTAAACTTCCAAGCAGTTGCCGGAGTATCACTTGAATCCGGCCAAGGTGTACTTGTGCGCGCAACGCCTCAAGGTGCGATCCAAGTAGTGGGCTATTCTCCTAAGCCTTGATGATTCATACTATGCACATTGGCATAGATATTAGGATGGTACTTAAAATCAATCAGAATGTAAGGCTTCGAATATCTCTCTTGTCGGTGCATGTCCTCAGAATGGCTGATGGAGAAGATGAAGAAGCTATCCAGGATGGAATCGAGATTTTCTTGAACCCTATAGCGGGAGAAACAAGAATAGGTTTGGATTATGAGTCTCTCCAAATTAGTTCAGAGTTCACTAACGATTTTTGGGGACAAGTACCTGAAATAGCTAAACTCGCGCAGCAAGACAATCATGGCATTTGGCAGCAAATGATTTGGGATATTGAAGGAAACTTTGAAATCCTTCAAGGAATGTCCCCAGAGATTGCGGCGAATTCAATCTGTTGGGAATTGAATTTTGAACACGACTTTACCGACGAACAACTTGAAGAACCGATTCAGTATTTCAAAGTGATAACTGCATCTCAAGTTTAGATTCAAACCACTCCTTAATGCCTACTTATCGTTCTTCACGAATTCAGCAACGTGTGGAAATCAAGCGGCTTCAAGCTTTTCAGCCAGATTAGCTAATCAGGAAACGGAACTAATCTGACTTTATTCGGTTTTGAAGTCGCTCTACCAACTTCATGATGGAGTTAGGTTTTAAGATTAAATAGGCAACGGCAACTAGAGACAGGGGCACCGAGATAAACCTAGGCAGCGCCACAAAAATGAGACCAAGCCAGGCTGGAATGATTCCAAATATGGCAAATAACTTTGCAAGCTTGTTCAGTTTTTCTAGTTCCACTAGGTCTTTAGCCGCTCTCTCTGCAGCAGCCAATGAATTCTGCATCGTTTTTATAGCCCAATACTCTCTGAGATCCGCACGGCAATTGTTAAAGGTCTGCTCTATGCCCAACGCGCTAGTCCAATCAAGATAAGCTCCTTGAAGAAACTCGTCGCTTGAAATCCGATGCCACCACCATTGATTGAGAAATTGCTCAAGCCATGCGCGAGTTTCTATAACCTCAGCCTCGTTTTTTTCCAATAACACAGGCCAAGAATTCTGGAAAATATCTGACTGGGCTTTTAGCAGTGAGATAAGAGCTCCGAGAAATACCCCTTTAGTCCTGAATCTCGCGATTTCATTATCCGACGAGCCACCCGTGATGAAGAGATTTCCTCCATCTACTCGCCTACCAGGTGCATCTCCTAACCCGTAGATTACACAGTTCATTTTTGTGATTTCGAAGGGAATTCTCCACGATGGGTCAACCGCTGCGTCATGACCAGACTTTCCGCCTTTGGCCATGTTCTCGTCGTAGAGGTTTGGCAACTCTAAAGCGGAGCTCTTTGGGGAACTATCGAGCGACCATGCCGAAGGAGTAATAAATATGCCACTTAGGGTCTTAGTCAATGACTGATTCCATAATCTAGTCAGGGAGAGATAACTCTCTAGATTGGCGGGTGCGTCATTTGCTACAAGATGCAAAACTATAAGATTTCTATTTGATGAATCCGAAGTTTTAGAGTATGAAATAGGGAATTGCAGAGACTCTATTGCTTCGCAGTAGACCCCGTCGATTTCAGTTTTTATGGGAGTGTGAACGAGATTTACGCTACTGCGAAACACCCTGCGTTCTCCCATCACAGCTCGTTCTTCAAAATTTTTTGCCAGGTATCCATGTAGATTCCGAAGACTTGGTGGTAAGTCAAAGTAGATTAAGCGGTTGAACGGATCACTAGGAATTCCAGATTCATCGAGTGTGTTAAGAGGGCCGTCCATCCATTCAGAAACTTGCAAGACTGATGGACGTAGTTCTGGCAAAGCTTCATTACTTTTATTGGTACTTTGTGGTGGATAACTCCATTCAATTGGTATGAAAACTAGAGCCCTTAATTGATCCACGGAAAAATGCTAGTCATTTATGAGCCTAAGAGATAGCCTTCTCATGTGGATTTGTTGTTGCGTGAGGGTCTTTACTTCCGGGGGCTTTGGGAGTTTGGCAGACAGAATTACGGTAAGTCTTACGAGGCGTTTAAGGCTCTAGGCAACTATAAAGATTCTCTATTCAAAATTGCCGAAATACTCCGAGAAACCTCTCAGCCTCGTGAAGAGTTTGCCGCTGCTTACTGGGCCGCCTACGAAGCCGGAGATAAAGGAGCCTTACCTTGGATTTGTGGGATAGAGGCAGGGTATGACCACCCAAGATTTGCAGAAGTTCTTGAAGATGTAACTAAGCAGTTGGAGAAGCAAAACCCAAGGGTTGTAGGCGAGATGGCCTCGCTGCGATTTACATCTGGTGAACTGTCCGAAGGATTAAATTTTTTAAAGGCGGGTGCCTTAATCGGAGATTCAAAATCGAGAATAATCCTTGGTGACTTGTTTCAATATGGATCAACCGGAACAAGTAATTTGTACAAATTGATGTTCGATAGGGATGTTTTTAACTTGGATGGATTCCCATTCACTCCAGAACTAATTCCACCAGCTAGTCCCGGTCAAGAATTAACTCACGCGAATGTGGGATTATCAGAAGAAATGTCCAAACTCCTGCTCTGGCTCTACGACGAAGGTGCAGCTGCTGAAAGAACTCCTGGAATGCTTAGTAGGCGTTTAAGTGTTGAGACTGGGTCACAAACCCTTGACAGGTTCCTAGTGATTATCAACCACCACAAAGTGGTTAAGTATGACTTCGGATATGGCGGCAGCACATCCTCAGATTTGTCTTTTGTATTTGAACTAAGCCGATACCTACTAGGTTTCTCAAAAAAACCAGATTTAACCGTCTACGAGTATCTCGCAGCTAAGTATGGTGTACGTGATCTATTTGATGAGATGGTTACAGGGATTCTAGCTTCTGAGGACAAAAAGAGTCGTGATGAAGGTTTGTATTTTCTTGAAACCTTCACGTACTCTGGCAATTTCTCACTTGATAATGCAAAAAATCGAATACCAGTAAATTTTTCATTACCTTCTTTAGGAGTACTCGTTGATTGCATAGCTACTCTTCGATTTGACAAGGCCGAGGAAACATTTCTAAAACTCTTAAGCGAAGCAAAAATTGGTCAAAAAGAAGCTTCAGAGGAGTTGGCCAACCTCCTTGAGTTTATAGATAGGGCACGATTTGAATTTGATTTTATTCCTGATCGACTAGTTGCAATTGCCTTTGACAGCGTACTGGAGATGATCAGGGAAGGTAATTGCGAAGTCTTTAAAAAAGCACTAAATGAGTTTAGGCCAAATGGCGAACGTCCCTATTTTATGGATAATTTAGAATACTTATTGTCAGGCCCGCAGAAATGAATGAGATGAAAGATTTAGACGGCAAAGAGAAATTAGTGGCCTTGAGCGAAATTCTCATTGAATGTTCAGATCACGACGAAAGCTTTTGGACATTTGCGATTGACAACGAAGATGCAGTTCGAGTCGCTCTGTATGCGAAGAACGTAACCGATGGTTATGCTACCGCGACCGAAGAATTGATATCAGAGTGTGATAAGGCTATTGAAGTACTTCAGGGGTTCCTAGATGAAGCAGATAGTGAAGATCAATGAGCAGTATTCAAATGAGTTGGCAGGATCCCTATTTAGTTAAATTAGAGTCTCTCGATCCCCGAGGGTATCTAGATTTACTCAATGAGATGGTGAAGTTTCCTACTCTTCACAATGGTTTGGTCCAACATTCAAAAACACCTTCGAATGTCCTTGCCAAAATTCTAGCGCTTTATCAAGATTCAGCTTCAGTTCCGATACATTTGCTGGGAAATCCAAATTGCCCTCGAGAGTTTGTTGAAAAGTCAATCAGTGCTTTAGACCCTGGATCGCAACAAATGATAATGCTTGCAACAAATGAAAATTTGAATCGAGACGACCTCAATAAATTGAAAACCTTCCCCGACCTAGCCGCAAGTCTTGCAGGGAGCAGTAATCTCCCGCCGGATTTGTTCATCTATATCTGGGAGAACTACTTAATTGATCTCGAATATGCCGCCTTCAGCTTGAATATGCCTTTATTAGAAGCACTCGCATGCAACCCAAAGACACCTATAAAAATCCTTCGTAATCTCTCTAAATATGACTTGGTAGATTCTCCACTATTGATCAAGTCTCTTTTAATGAGCAATCCAGCCCTTCCTTCAGATTTGAAGGCAGAATTTGCTTTGCTGGATTTTAAGCCTGCGAAAAATGTTCTAGATAAGTCTAATTCGGATTGGTTTCCAACAAATAAAGTTTTTGGCATTCATGGATTCCCTGATCATCTCCTAATCTCACTTGTGAATCTAGGTCATCCTGGTGGCTATTTAAGAACTGATGTGTTGCCGCCAACAGATGCATCCTTAGACAGTAAAAAAGTCTTTGATATGTGGTTGAGTGATCAATCAATATATAAAACTTTATGGCCAGAACTAAGAGACATCCAACCCATCGGCGCTGATTTTAAACGCTGGTTAGACGGGGGACGAGGGCAAAGCTATTTTGAGATAGCAGGCCTTGATTTTGAACATGAGGAGAAGTTCGGTGCATTCAATTACCATGCAACTTCACCTTATTATGCTCAAGACCTCATTGATTGGTTGCCGATAGAAATCAATTATCCGCAAGCGATAGAGGACTTTAGTTATGTCAGTTTCTCCGAAGCTGCACAATGGGGTGAATTGGATTGGATTCTCGCTTGGAGCTTAAGTAATTACGATTCAGATTACATTTCCCTCGTTGAAGAGAACAATGAAGCGTATCAGTTCATTTGGGATCAAAGCTTGGATTGGTGGGATGTAGATAGAGAGCTCAATGCAGTTATTGATAACGAGCTGGTGAAACCGTATAGCTGGAAGATTTTATCCTCTGAGAAGAAATCGTTCTTAATCAATTTTATCATGAGTGTGTATAAGAACCGTGATGGAATTAATTACTCTGAATACGCAGAGCATTTCTTAATTTGTATAGTTCTCAATCCTTACACCGATGACGCATTAATTGGGAAGTATATTCAAGATCGAACTCTTGAATCAGATTTAATCAATGAAGCACTTGAGCTGAGGGAAGCAACCCGAATAGCCCGGCTAACATAATTGAATTATCTTAAAGAGACGCCCTCAAATCCTTAATGATTGAAACTCAGCAGTGCCCCAGCAGTAAATTAGGCCTAAAACCTTGACAGCGACTCGTAAATCTCAATTAGTTAACTAAGGCAATCTCGTATTTACTCTCAAACTTCATAGCCAGTGAAAGTGCTGACAGTCTTAACCTCGGTCCATTCAATCTCACCGTCATTTTCTAGCTCCTCCATAAATTCTGCTAGGTCCGTCTCATCTTCTGGAAGTTCCAATTCAATTTTCGCAGTCAATAATTTTTCATAATTGCATTTGACCAAAAATTTAGGCATTTTGTCCACCAAAGTAATAATCAATTGAATCGTCTTCCGTATATTGCCAATCTGTTTCTTTGTCATTCTTGGCGAGTTCTAATGCTTCTTCTAACGATTCAGCTTCAAAATATTTATAAACTGACCATGATTCCAGTTTTTCTACAATCTTCATCCAATAAATATATAGGATCAAGAAAGGTATTGTGAAGGTGTATTTTGCATTTTATAGATTAGAATTCAAACCAGCACTAGAATCACTTGCGATGAATTCAATTAAAGAGATTTATTCATCTTCATCGTCGTCAATAATCTCAGCTATACCTTCGAAACTGACTGAATGATTGCCTATATGTAAAGTCGCTTCAACGTCATCCTCGTCAAAGTCGTAATCGTCAGAAAGTCGAAAATGTGCATTAACATAGAATAAAACCGGTAGTCCTAATTCATCCTCAGCAACAGCCGTTTCTGTGCTGAAGCCAATAGCAGCAAGAGTGAGATTTCCTGATGTTAAAACTGCTTTGACTTCTTGCGAATTCTGAGGCTGATAAATTTTAAACTGTTCCAGACCCATATTTCTCTCGAGAATTACGCATATATCAGAACAAAATTTTAGATTGCCCTCAATATCTGTGGGCACTGGATCTGCCAGATAAGTTTGGTGTCCGATATAAAATGAACAAACAATTTCCATTAATTATCGCCTTTCCTTTCCGATATTGACAGTTTACCGATTCATTTGTCTCAAAGTATCATCACTAGTATTTGGATTACCAGCGACAGCAATTCGTACTTCCATGGATCTGTCTTCTGCTAATAAATTTAAAGTATCGGGCTTTGTATTTGAATTAGCACCGATTGAACTTAATATGCTTGAACGATTTCGAGAATTAATTGGCAAATATCGTTCAAGCACATTTTCAATCATTGCCGCAGGAGTCCTTTCACAACGGGCGATATAAGAATCGCCATCGTGTTCATCATCTTGCAACTTCAAAAAATCCTTTAGAATCTTCTCAACCAATCTTGGTGCTGTATTCGGATTCCTAGCTACTCCTAAGCGTACCCACGCATCTTTATGCTTCGCCAATTTCTGAATGAGCTCTGGTGAGGCACTTGGATTTCTAGCAATATCAGCTAGCACGAATGGACCTGTCTCTTTTCTAAGAGCAAGTTCACTTAACTCTTCAGCACGAGTGGACGGATTCTCAGCAACTTGCCAGATGCAATCAGTATCTTTAGAAAGTGACTGTAAAAGCACCCAAGGAGCATTGATGTTTGATGCAACACCTTGACGTATATTCTCGTGTTCACTTTTTGCAAGTTTGGCCATCTGCTGCGGGGGAAGGTTAGGGTTGCTGGCTGCAGCCGCAACTACCCAACTATCGCTGTGATTTAAGACGGCAGTTAGATAACTTTGAGGAGAATTCGGATTCTTAGCTAATCCAAGTTCAAGGTCTCGATCAGACCAGTTTGATTTTCCAGCCTTTATCCTCTTCAAACTAGTTTCAACCAATTCATCAAGATAATTCGCAGATAAAGAAGGATTAGCTGCCAGTTCTGCGAGTACTTCTTTCTGTTTGCTTTTTAAAAGCACGCGCATTACTGAGTCAGGTATCGAGGGATTTCCCGCAACGGCCATTGCTAAAGATAGTGTTTTTCCTTGATGATAAATAGGTTCTGCGTCAGCGCTCAACTCCTCAAGAAGATCTGAAGGCGTACTTCTATTTCCAGCAATTGCAAGTTTTACAGTAATTGGGTTCTTTATCTCTTTCACTACTTGCTCAGACACTTTCTCGTTACTTATTGCCTTTTCTCTAACAGAAGTTTCTGAATCCTTGCTCAAAATTTCTAGAATCTCTTTGCTCGCCGATTCGTTCTCGGCCAACTGTTCTCTTACCCAAGTATCTTTATCCTTGGCAAGTAGTTGCATCAATTCCTCAGATAGGCGAGCTCTGGAAGCCAGATTGCCTCTAACAAAATCTTCTTTATCCTTGGCAAGTAACTTGAGTGCAGAATGCGGAGTATTGGGATTACTAGCTACTCCCTCACGAACTTCTGAGGACTTGTCCTTAGCTAACAAAGTGAGTACTTCGGCAGAAGTGTTTTCGTTGTTTGCCACAGCCACACGAATTTCTTCATCTTTTTCTTTTGCAAGTTTTGCCAATGTTTCCGCGGTTGCCTTTTTACTGCTAGCAAGACTTATTGAAGCTGTTTCGCCATCAGCTGATTCAAGAGTGTTAATAGAAATCGACTCATTCTCAAGAGCGGCTTGAACAACAACCTCCTCTGAATCGCGTGAAAGTTTATCTAGAACTTGTCCAGGAGTTGATGGATTCTGTGCTACTGCCAAGCGAACCGCAGTTGCAGCATCAGTGGCAAGCCTTACCAGGAGATCTGATTCCGTTTTTAAATGTAAAGCAGCTTGAACCCGATCACGCAATGATTCACTCTTTGCAAGCTTTCCCAATTGCGTCTTAGTTGGGTTTTCAAGATAGAGATTTTCCTCATAAACAATCGCTCCAATTTCAGTCAAAGGTTCGAAAAACCAATCATGAAACCAAGCGCCAATGTCGCTTCCGCTTCCTTCAGTCAATAAGCAACCAAAATCGCTAACCCAATCTTTGATGTATTCAAATTCACTTGAATTTTTCTTTTCATACTTCATCAATTTAGCTATTGCTTCGTCTATTTCCATGAGAGCGAAATATCCATCAGCACTAAAAAGTGAATCCTGCGTATAGATATACAAATCGACCCACATCGCAATTTCTAGGGCTTCTTTTCCTATGCCTGGGAATTTTTTCTCAATCAAATTTCGTAAGTCTTCGCCGCGTTTTATCGCAGGTCGCTTACTCCATTTTTTCAAACTCTTGTCTTCAAGAGCGATGATTGCATCAGCTAATTCAGAGAGATTTTCTACACTCAGATAGCTTTCCGACTTGCTCTTTTTTGCTGCCATATCTAAATAGTATGAGCCAAAAGTGCATTTTGGAATAGCTGCATGCGATGCACCAATGCACTTATTAACTCCCTAGTTATTCCTCACAAACTCAGCAGCGTGTGGAAATCCGGCAGCCTCAAGCTTGTCAGCCAAATCCGCCTTCACAGCCTTCACGACATTATGTGTGCCGTTGCAGTTCTTCTCTGGATCAGTTGAATACCCGCACTTGCATGCTCCCATGGTTTTCCTCCTCTTGAAATAGTGTCGCATCGAAGACTATCGCGGCCACTCGTTCCTCGCTCTTTGACCAATTCAAAGTCATCATTGGCAAACAAAGAAGCCCCAGGCGACTAACCCTGGAGCTTCAAAGTGTGCGCCAAAGGAACGCTCTATCCGCTGAGCTACAGACGCACGCGGAGCGAAACTTAGATGAGGCCCGACTCAGAATCTGGAGAATTTCTAGGCACTGTGAATAACTTTGATGCTGCTGGAAACTAAATGGGTGATACCTTATTGCCACCTTAGTCAAAGGAATTTCCGCTAGCGAAAGCTACAGAAAAATGCCCGTAGAGAAATCTGCGGGCATTTTCTTGCTAAAAAGAAGTTACTTCTTCTTGTATCCCTTAGGACACTTGGGATTTGCTCCCGTAACCTTCTTGGTCAACTTACCTTTCACGCAGGTAATCGACACTGCCGCCTTGCCTTCTGACTTGGTCTCAACCTTTGGCTCACTCGCTTTTTGAGATGCAACAAAATCTTCTGCCTGCTTAATCAAATCTAAATGGCGATATACCGGTGAGAACAACCCCATCTCCCGCGGATGTCCACCACCCACAGGGCCATCACCAGCGCCACAGGCATACACATTCATGCCATTGAGCCCTTGCCCCAAATACAACAAATCACCTTTGTAGGTAGTTGTAATCGGCCCACCAGAATCACCTGAACATGCTTTGTGATTTGATACCAAAGTCTCGTTTGCAGCATCGGCCAACTGATCTCCTTGCAACCAGGCAAATGCTGACTTAGGCGCTAAATTAATTTTATTGATCCGCGGAAGCTCACTCGTTCCGTGATTTGGATTATTGCGATCCTTAGGGCATGGATTCTTCTGCCCCGGCATACACCTATCGCGGTACTCACCGTAGCCATGGAAGTTCACTTCAGCTCTGGCATTGACCAATTCCTCTTCAATTTCAGGTGTCATCAACTTCGCCGGTGGGACAGAGACCAAATCTTTCTCTAAAACCAGCACTATAAAGTCATCTAACCCACCAATAAAACCCATTCGGTAGTTACCGACAAAGGTCTTCACAACCTTCACTCTTCCTTCGGTGTTCTTTGCAGAAGAGTTTGGTTTACCGACAGTGATATAAGGAGCCTCAGATAAGACTCGATTACGAGAGTTATCAAAACGATAATGGCTATGGGCTGCGCTCAAGATAATCCGGGGTGAATATAAGAAACCGCTCCACCCCGCTGTGGTTGATATCTGTGAAGAGTTCTCCTGCCCAAAGAGC
>JACCDN010057586.1_pt1 | contig 10344 bp, 13 predicted proteins | sample 7441691 | NCBI WGS metagenome assembly JACCDN01 (sample SAMN15323439, study PRJNA562643) | freshwater metagenome | isolation source: river surface water | place: USA:Blue River Watershed | collected 2017-08-16
ACTGACAGATAATCGATACTTGTAGTCGTAGCACCATCATGAAGACCTGAAATTGTCTTGGTCGCGATCAACATTGGATCCACATTGGGGATGTGCCCGATCGTCTTTGCTACACTCTTTACAATTTTTTCCAGCTTTACGGGCTCACGCGACCCGTTCCTTTTGACAATTTCCACTCTTTATTTCTCCAGATGGTTTTGTGATGATAGGAGAGTCGATTGACTCTCCTGAGTATTCTAGGAAGTGTATTTATCGTTCGCCCGATGACTTAACCGAGAATGTCACCAATGGTGATGTTACTGAAGTGGCGTTGTAGATCATGCGGACCAATCACACAGCACAACTCAGACGTTTTGCCGTTGTAAACTTGAGGGCCTACTGGATGACACATCATATGACCTTTGGAGATCAAAGGATGTATCAAAGACGCGTGTTCGATGTAATCGATGATAGTAATCTCTGCAGTACGCACTTTTGTATCATTAGGCGTCATGATGAATGCATAAAAGGGATTTCCGGCGCATTTAGCCACGTTGACCGTATCGACCATGTAAGTATCATTGTCAGTAACCAAGATGTTCCAAGCAGCAGGAACGTCGAATTGGTACCCCTCAATCATCAGTCGAATTGCAGGTCCAGTTGTTTCCTCGAGATAAGAGATTGGTCCTAATACGAAATCTTGCAAAGAACCAGAGAAAAGCCAATGATGCGTAACTATCATCGGTGCACTTAGATCGTCTATGATGTACGGTCTACCATAATCAGGTAAAATTACCATTTGCTATTTCCTTATTGTATCATATAGAGGTGAAAAAGTAAACATCAACTTGCGATTTTTACCTTGATCGGTTTAGCGGTGTGGGGATACCCTGCCTCTTTATACCACTTAACGCGCTCCTTTAGGTGCTTCCTAGCGTATTTCAGATACGCAGAAACATCTACCACGTGAACTTTGTTCTTATCTTTCGCCATGCGCAATCCACGCCCGATACTTTGGATTGTGGTCACAAAGGCTTTATTAACGTCTACAAGCATCAAACAAAAAACGCGATCAATTGAGATACCTGTGGAAGCAATACCTGCTGTTGCAATTACGATGAGATCATCCCGTTGATCAAACAGATCATAGTTAAGCTTACGAACATCCTTTTCACTTGCACCTGACAGGAATACCGCACCTTCGATCATTGCAGCAAGTTCGCGCCCAAATGGAACCGAATGCACTAGCACTAAAGTATTACCGTGTTGCTCTGCCCTAGCGCAAATTAAGTCAGCTAAGAACTCTCTTCGATGTTTACTTTTAGTGACAAAGGATCGCTCTGATGGGTAGTCAGGGAATTCTTCGTCAACAGGTTCAACAGTCTGAAGAATTTCTATGTCGACTTCTGACAGATAACCATTTGCTATCAACCATGAAGCAGGGCACTCTACTCGCTTAGGACCGATGGCACAATGTATTTTTGTGGCTGACACAGTATCTTTAGGGATGGTCCCGGTAAGACCGAATCGAAACGCTATCTTATTACCAAACTCATTCACGATTTCTTGAATGACTGCGCCTCGAGCGCCTTGACAATTACTAACGACCACGCCATTCGCGTAATAATTGTGGTTGTCTTCGACATGGAGATTATAAACATCACCGTCATAATCGATTTCTTCAATCTTTACTATTTTCGCCATTTAAACCCTTCCTGACCTGTTCGCCTCTTATTTCTGGATCATAGCGGTCGCTGTTGTAGTAATTCAGACAACTTTTCCTCAAATTTTCCGAATTTTGCATTTTTTCTTCTTCAGACATATTTGATCGATAATCTTTGATTTTGCGCCTTATTTTGTCTGCGTATTCCGCCTTCTCTTCTGGACTCTTAGCTTCCATCGTCAGGCGTCTCTTTTCAATAATCTCTTTAGCGCGTTGCTCTTCTGTTAATGCGTTAGTTCCGCAGACACGACGAGCAAGGTGTTTATCACGGGATTCACTTTTTCTAAAACTTCGATCGCAGTGTGGGCATTTAAAGAGGCTTGTTTTAGATGGACATGGCGGCCCCACGAACAAATCCGTCTTTTTTACACGCTTAGGCAAGGGGCCGATAAACTCTGAACGTTTTGGGGCTCTTTCGGGTTTTTGCCGTTTAGGTGGCTTCTGCTTAACAAGTTTTGGTCCCTTGCAATTATGCAAATGAGAAAACCATACATTACAGATACTGCACTGTTTGTCTCGAGGCTTTTGATTGCGCATGTATGACGGATCTTCTAGCTTTTTGCGTCTGATAGTTTCGTGCCGCTTCCGCCACGAAGCGGCACGCTCTTCTTCAGACTTTCCTTCATGTAACGCTCGCCATTTATCGATTCGCTGCTGTTTCTGTTCTGCACTTTCAGCATGCCTAGATTTTTTGATCTTCGCACTTACCGCTTTACCATTCTCAATTCTAATCTTTTCGTAGATCCTACTAGACATTCTCAATAAGTGTCTGCGCTGAAATGGGTTATTGACTTTACAGAACATATTGACTGCGATCCACTGACCTCCTCCTACAGCAAATGCTAACATCAGATGCGCTAGGAAGTGCTCCCTGACTGTCAATCTGATAAGATTGTGCAAATCGGCAGCATGATCAGGAAACAGAGATATTGGTAAAATGTGATGACGCTCTGATCCCTTAGCATAATCATCAATGTGGCGGTGAGGTCTTGAACTTAAAAACTTGATGTAGCGATGTAGGTGATGTCTATTAAACGAAATATTTAAATCTATGAAATATTGTATCATCTTTTCATGATTTTGTAAATCATTAATTATCATAGAGTTCATCTTCATCAGTCAATTCATCTGCACGTTTCCAACCAGCCTTAGTTCTGATCTTGTGATTGCCCGTAATCACTAATTCACGTCCATCATCTAGCGTAATCTTCAATCTTTTCTCATTGGACGACTTAAGTAGATTTTTGTGCACTTTGATTACTGGCTTGAATTCGTTTTCAAATGTCTCTTCATTTACTGTTTTCACCATATCCCCTATCTGAATATCACAGATAGGTTTCTGACCGTCAATAGTCGTCACAAGTGTATCAGGGTGTAAACATTCGTCGATTGTAAATACTTGAAACCCCTTTATGTGATGCGGAACGTTTTGCAAACTTTGCCAGGTCGCGATGACATGCTGACGGTCCATGTCCTTTGAACCTCCACCATATTCACCAACGTCGAGTCCACACTTTCTAAACCATTCAGCGGTCTGAGTAACCAAATCACTCGATGGTACTACCGTAATGGTCCTGTACCCAACTTTCTCAAATGTCGCCGCCATTAGCGCTGACCCGATACTTTTGCCCCAGCCAGTAGCTAATACACCGATACCGTTGCCCGATTCAATCAACTGCCACATCTGATCGACCTGATACTGTCGAGGGATGATACCAATATCTGCAAAATCTGCGAGAGCTTCGTCGAATTGTGCTCTAGTGGGCGGTTCCCAGTACTCACGCTTGTCATCGATGGTGAGTTCATAACCCCACGTAGTCAGAAACGGAATTATCTCTTCTAGAAGAGCAACATACGTCTTTCCGGTCTTCTCGAAAAAGCGTATCTTACCATCCCATCTACGCATTTGAAACGCTGGCACATACCGATACCCGTCTTGAAAGATGCCGAATTTGTTGTAAAGGAATTCAGTATGCTCAACATGAAGTCCTGATATGTAGCACCAGACTTCATCTTCTATCACAAGTCTACATTTCCTGGTACTCATGCACTGCCTCCAAACATTTCGTCGAGCTCATTCGTCTCTTTATCAGACAACTGAAGTTCATCCACATACTCGATAGCATTCGTTGCGTGAATCATTCCGTGCAGAATAGCAATCTGGTCGGCCTGAAACGCATTTGCTCTCTCCAACGATTCTACCTTTTCAATAAGAGTGCAGATCGCATGCTCTAGTTTATCAACCTGCAGCTGCAATAGGATTGCGCTAGTGCCTGTCGAATTTGTAGGTTCCATGCTCATAGAATCTCCTGATGTAGCTGATTCACGCGCAGCTCTACAACCAGCTTCAAAGCCCAGCCCATCTGTCGAAATGATTCAACGATTGCAGACATTTGCGCTTTTACGAAATTGACTTCGTTGATAATTTGCGTTATGATTGCGAATTCTTTTTCATTGTTGATGTATGACTTTATGTCAGTGGATGACAAAGCACGCGCGTAACCTTCGACATATTTCTTCCAAAGCTTACCTTGTACTTCGTCTCTTTTTGATGTCAAGGTTTCGACCATCACCTTGAGTTCTGATTCCATCGTAGAGTATTCAAACAACCACTTGGGTTGAGAGCGACACAGATACTCAATGCGCTCTCCCTCCATGTTGAAAAGTGGTTCTGCATCTGCGATGGCCTTTTCGTATCTAGGCAGACGTACTAGAGCATTTTCCATCGCTCCAGCAATTTCTGCAATAATGCTACTTTCGGCCATTTCTCATCTCCTTAATCCTGAAGCATTTCTCCAGTAGATTTCGAGTCATTGAAACCTTCGAGGATTTCACGAAGTCGTTTTATCAATTTCGCATCATTCACGACGATTTCAGTTTGCTGACGTGTTTCATCATAAAGATGAATGACGTATCCGCCATCAGCGCGTACTACATTAATTCCCTGTTTGCGCATTATTCGTCTCCTTGTTCTTCGGTCCCCTGATCTGCGGCCAGCATTTCTTTGACATGCTTCAACAGTCGATTTTCTGAAATATGCACTGACGTTTTCGTTGGTACACCGTGTTCATCGACCTCTAATACGAATCCGCCGACTACCTTGGATATATTGAAACTGTTAACCATTTTCAATCTCACTTTCTACAGGTGCTGCATTGATAGCAGCAGTTACTTCAGTCAAATCTTCACCTTTATCACCAGTCATCAACGCGGTGATTTCCTCTTCTTCTTTACGAAGTAGTGGATGAGTTAGAATTTGCGCAACCAGTTCATGTGTCAAATTCTTTTCACGGAATTTGATCTTTTCACCGTTGATCTCAGTTACATATGAGAAGCCTTCTTTACCCAGAACACCTTTTGCTTCCAGCAATTCTACAAAGCCAGAGAATGGTGACATGCCTTTCGAATACGGAACTTCGATTTCGACTTTAGAGCCAAGTTTTGAGAAACGTGATTTAAAGGCCTCTACGCGCATACGAATTCCGATAACGTCAGTACCTTCTTTTAGTTTACCATTGGTGATAAGCATGATCTGCGATGCTGAATAACGAACAGCATTATTGATGATCCAGAGTCCTTGCCCATTCATAATGTCAGTGTTAGGATAAACCTGGTGCGTAAGAACGAAGCTAACAGGTATCCTAGATATCCGGTTCACTATTGTGCGCAACATATGTTTTGCCTGTTTTGACCGCTGACCTTGATCGCCCTTCTGTATGCCGGCTTCAAAATTATTGGTTTCAGAGTCAGTCAACAGCATATCCAACGAGTCCAACAGAATCACCACCTTAGGTGATTCTGGATTATCGCGCCCATACGCCTTTTCATACGAAGTCAAAAATTCAGAAATAACTCTGGTCACATCACTAAATGTTGTCACTGCAACATATTGCAGATGTTCTTCATCGGTTTTGACACCGATGTTACTCAAGAATACTTCATCAAGAGCATTTTCAGAATCTAATACTAGCGCAAAGGCCCCTTCTGATTGTGCATGCAATAATATGTTCGACGCTAGGAAACTTTTACCAGTACCTGAAGCGCCACAGACCGTTGTTATGCGGCTCTGTGGTATCCCCTTAACAAATGAACCAGAAATGATGTTGTTTAGCGCATAATTTCCAGTTGAATACCAATGGGCTGGTGGAGCAAAAGATGTGGATATTGATTCAATCTTATCCATCTTCTTTTTAAAATCTTTTAGGAATGACAATGACATACAATTCTCCTTTGAGATGAAAATGGGTTGATCATTCGATCAACCCTCAGGTTAATTCAAGAGAGAATTATTCGCCTGCTTCTTCTTGAGCTTTACGCTTTGCAGCTGCACGCTCGCGAATTACTTTCAGATAATCCGCACTACCTGCTGCACCTTCTTCAGCGGTAGCTGGAGTTTCAGCTGCAGCCTTCGAAGCTTTAGGAGCCGGAGCATCATCAGCATCATCGTCTTCAGCCTTTGCTGCTTTAGCTGCTGCAGGTTTTGGTGCAGGTGTTTGAGCTGAATCACCATCACTGAATGCAGCACCGGTTAGATCAGTATCCAGCATTGCTTGCATGGTCGACGCATCGATTGTTTTTGTGCGGTAATCTGCAAGGTTGTACATGTTGATCGATTCGATCACATCTTCACCTACATCGGACATCTTAGGAGAGAAGGACGAAGTGCTGTAATCAGCATATTCACCTTTCTTGGTTTTCTTGAAACGGAAGTTGTAGCCGCCTTTCAATTCATACGGTGCATTATCCAAGTCACCACTACCAAAAGCAGCCTGCATGATCTTGAAGATTGCGGGGCCGAATTCCACTAACTTGACGATTTCGTCTTGATTGTGTTCGATTGGTGACTCAACGACGATTGCTTGACCAATGTACGACTTTTTGCGGTAGTACTTTTTACCGGTCTTATCGTCACCTTCGTCGTAGAACTTGCGAGATGCTACGCAAATAGGACATTGCTCGCCATGCATAGCAAGACAACCGACTACTCGCTTTTGGCCATTGATGTGAAGTTCATGCGTGAGGTTCTCTACCAGAAAACCTAGTGGATTTTCGTCATCCAAGTCAGGCAGAAAACGAACAATTGCTGTTTGACCTTCTTGGATTTTCCAGAATTGGAAGAATTTCTTCCAGTCAGAATTGGTATTGGTACCACCGGAATTTTTGTTGCTGAAAGCTTCTTGAAGTTGTGCTAAAGTTTTTGCCATAATAAAAATCTCCAAACATTTAAAGTGAGAAAGTAAATCAAAACACCAAGCCCACTGGAACATCAGCAGGATGGATACTGGTATTTATTGAGCGCCCGACGGCTTTTCAATGAATGTGAAAAAACATTTTCTTCGATTTGGATCAACGGAGGATACAACAGACGCTCTTGAGGAGCTAAGAAGAATTTGCTACTGTGTTATTGTGAACTAGTGTTACGCTAAAGACGTAACATCTTCTGAGCTAATGCTCTTCAGATTCTTTTCAGACCTTCTCGCTTCAACGATAGATGCTTTAATCGCCGAAGCGTCAAAGTCTGACCCGATCTCCACGAGCGCAAATTTGGACAGTTCCTGCCCTACTTTCATCTTTGACATGGCGATCATTTTTAGCTGCATGCACATCACGATCTTCGTCAGATGCGCCATAGTCGCATCTGAATATTCTGTCGTTCAGCACCATCTTGTGCTTTTGCAACCCATTTTGCTTCTATGAACTGCATCTTCAGCGCTTCTTTCTGATTTGTTTTCAGCGAAGCTGCATCGATTTTGATCTTGAATACCCTGCATTCCTGACCCAACCGCTTTTCACGCGTCTTTTTCAGTGATTCAGAAATGCTGTGGTTCTTTTCAGAAGACATCAGGAATTGGGTTCAAGTAATTTCAATAAAAGCAATTATATCATTTGTTGACGCGAAAGTAAACTACTTTTTGAAATTAGTTAACGCAGACCGAATCAAATTCACCTAGAGTTGGTTGCTGCAAGGTCCAAAACATTGATGAGATTCGATCATGCGGGACTTTATGATCAGTGCGCATATCTGCGCGCTCATGTAGTTTTTTCAGGGACACCGGAAACAGTGATGCGGTAACTCTGAAGCCTTTCTTGCGTGCCACATCGATAAAGCGGCGTCGACGCTTCGCAGACAAATTGAGATTGTCAACGAGAACAGAATCGTGGTGGTTCAACAGATTCACATAATGACGATCTACATAGGTACCAAAATCGCTGGCATGTTCATCCGCGAATGCATGTGCAGCATCGTAGAATGCTGCACTATCAGCATAATTTTTGCTACTAGCTCCACCTTTTTCCTTGAAGAACTCTAGACGCAGATCATCCCAAGAATGAGTCACGTAGCAATAGTTTTCTTCAAGTTCATTACGCATGGTCGTCTTCCCGGAACCTGAGACGCCTATAAGAATGCACACGCGTTTATCATTCCAAATTGACAACTTCAGCGGTTCGATTGCATAAAAATCTTTAATCCACGCGACAACATTCGCCTTCTTGGTTTCATGATCATCAGAAATTCGACCGTGACAATCGGCAGTCAAGATAGCACCAAACAGACCGGTAGACTCGAGCATTTCTTCCACTTCATACACGTGAGTCCGAACGATTTCTCGGCGATCTTTCTTCTTTAAATCGTATGGCAGGTGATGCTCGATGAACCATGTAATGTAGTACATGTATTGGTGCACGGTATCTTCGTAGCGTTCTTTTTCATCCACGCCTTCAAAGAACAGATCGTAAATTTCTTGCACATGACTGCACCAATAGTTCTCAAATTCACGCGCAGAAGATAGCTCATGACCCGCATAAGATCGATACACGCCGCGCGTTTCAGATACCTTTTCTTCTTCGGCATGTGGTTTGCCAGTGTCATGGAACAGAAGAGCAAGCTTACCTATTAACAGCGCTTCAGGAGAAAAATTGAAGCGGCCTGCGATCTTATCGAATTCTTGCAACACCATCTCAGTATGCATAGCGACGCTTGCCTCACGATGCCATGGAGAATCCTCGACAGTCTGCTCCATGCGCTGCCAGATTGGCGTCGTGCGAAATTGCTCAAAGAATTTTTCAAAAGTCATGATTGCGCCCAATAAACTAGTGAATGCATTGTATCATATTTCGACCAAACCGTAAACTACTTCTTGACCACTTCTTTGATCGTCTTCACAGGTACTGCGACTACGGCTGGCGATCTCTTCTTAGTAGTTCGTGGTGGCTTTTCAACGACTGGTAAATCCAATTGAACTACTTCTGGTTTAGACTTTCGAGGCTTTCTCTTTGTTTCCCCTGTCTTCACTGTCGCTTTAGGTTTTACCTTTTCACGCACAGCAATCGCTCTCTTAGAACGGTTATCCAGGAACAACTTCAACCCAATGATAGCTACGATGATGGCGGTTGCTACCCAAATTAAATCCATACTATTCTCCTTACATACACAGGAACGGAATCGGTTCGTCATCATCAGGGTTTATCAAATTACCATCTCCGTCTAGATTAACACCTGCAGAATCATCATCGTACGAGTAAACCATCTTATGAGCATTCTCATCAAAGTTCGCAAGATATTTCAGAATCTGGAGACATACTAACACTCCTGAAACCAGGTCATCAGTTGCACCAGATTTTGCTGCATATGAGCCACCGGTCGCTACATAGTTTTTAAGTTCGTGTAGCAACATTTCACTTGAAATCTGTAGATTATTGCGCGTTTTTTCAACCAGGCTTTTCAATTGAAGACACGCAAGTATCTTCGTTTTACCGTTGGTGTTGACGCCTGCGTTTTTGGGATCAGTCGACACGAGTTCACCAAGTGGTGGATTTTCGTCATTTGCGTACAAAGCACCGATGGCGTGTCCAATACCGTTGTTCTCCCAACTCCAATAAACCTCTGGAGCTTTGTTAGACTGTGTGGGTTTAGCCAAATAGTTCACAATCCACTTCAATCTTCCGTACAGTTGCGGTATGGAAATCTGATTAGATCTGAGTTCTGCTACCTGTCGCAATGAAGGGAACTCTATCACCTCTATCGTAGAAAAGTCGCTGCCAGTTCCCGATGCTACGTCACAACCAACCAAATACGACATTGAAGGATTTATCTCAGCCCAAAACTTAAACATACCGTCTTCGTTGATATGAGATAACGATCTCAGAGTATTCAATTTGATAGACGAAATCAATAGTGGATCTGAACTAAGGAATTCGCAATTATGCGACAGAATTCCGTTAGTGTAGTAGATGTGTCCGTCATCTACATCCGTCAAATCATACAAAAATTCCCCAAAATCATTCACCCTAATATGTGAAACTTTGAGAGCTGCACCATTGACACCTATAGCCGAGTCACCAACCTTCAGCTCGGAGAGCATGCTAAACTTATACAGGTTACGCTGAACTCTGTGCTTGAAGCTACCTGTTAGTTGTAAGCCGTTAGAAAATCTAACGGTGATAGTTTTATCATGCCACGCTCTAGATACGCCTGAGAAATGCTTGTAACCTGATGGGGTAAATACCAACAGATTGCGCGAGTTTGGTATTAACTGCGTCTCGCCTTTTACTTGTACCCCGAATTCGTAAAGCTCGGAAATTTTGACTCGCTTACGACCGCCCTTTATGTTGATAAGTGTATCACCGGTTACGCATTCACA
>JACCDN011224101.1_pt1 | contig 10344 bp, 5 predicted proteins | sample 7441691 | NCBI WGS metagenome assembly JACCDN01 (sample SAMN15323439, study PRJNA562643) | freshwater metagenome | isolation source: river surface water | place: USA:Blue River Watershed | collected 2017-08-16
ACTCTAGAAAAGCAAATCACTAATCAAAATATTACACAAGCAGCAATTGATCAGATTAAAGAAGATCTAGATGCTCTTGAAGAAAAGATAAAGTCTAAAGCTTTTATTTCTGATGATGAGATCATTAGAGCTAAGAAAGCTAAGGAAGACTTTATTAAATATAATGAGCTGATTAAACAACTTGCTCCATCAGTACCTTACGATAGAGAGCTTTGTTTGAGATTGAAGAAATATGGTGCTACTAAAGAAGAGTGGGACAGCTATTTCTCTAAGATTACTGCTGAACTAGAAGCAGAAAAATCTAAATCTACAGCTAGTCCTTTAACAAAATATCCTAAAAATGTAATTACAGCACTTATTAATGAAAGTAAGTGTAATTATGATACATGCGCTCTTTGTGGAGCTAAGAACTTCAAGGAACCTGTTATTAGTTATGATTCTATTGATAACGATAAGATTCAAAGATTAGAAAGAGAACTAGAAGATAAGCACTATAGTTTTGAAGACTTTCTAACATCTGTTAAGTATTGGTCCTTAAAGAAGCAGCTTGAGCAATTAGAGTATTCTAAAGATATTGATTTTGATAGCATAATTAACAATTATAGTGAAGAGACAAATAAATTATACGATGAGTATAATGAAAAGAAAGAAAAGTTCTCTTCAATGGATAAAGATTTTGCTAAGATTAATGAATTAATTGAGGCTATTAGACAATATGATGAAGCAAAGAATTGTATTGCTATTACTGAAGAATATATTAAGCAAGCAAAAGAGTATTATGCTGAAGAAATTGTAAAGAAAGCTGCAGAAACTGTAAAAATGATCAATACGAGATATATTGATCTATTTATAGAAAATGGTATCTATAAGGCTAAATTATGGGATAAAGATTTTACTAGACTTGCTGTTCTGCCTATACAGTCACTTTCTAATGGTGAAAAGACGTGTGCAGCTTTGGCGTTGATTCTATCTATTAGAGATCTATTTATGCCTGAACTTCCACTTATTATGGATGAGTCATTTGTAAATCTAGATGCTGATAACTTAGCAGCTGTAAAAGCAATTATTAGAAAAGATACTAATCAATGGATTGTTGTTTCTCATGATGAGAGACTTATTTCATAAATTCGTACGGAGGAGTAAAATATGTCAATAATGCATTATTCAGCGGAAGCCAGTAGAGAGGTAAAGGCTTCTATAGTAAATATTAACATTACAATAAATACGGCAGATAAAGATGTATCTAAGGCTATTGCAGAGCTTAATGAGAAAAGAAAGACTTTTAAAGAGTTGATCCTTTCTAAAAAGTCTTTAATCAAAAACTCATATAAGCAAACTACTATTAATACTAGAAAGTGCTATAAAGACGTTACTATTACTAAAAATGGAGTAGAAGTTAGAGATAAGGAATTTGATACTTATAGAGCTTCATCCTATGTTAGTTGTATCTTAGAGAATAACGATACTGTTATTAATGATTTTATTGATCTTTATAATGTAGCTATTAAGAGTGAATCTAATATGAACTATATTTTTAATATTACTGATGAAGAAAGAGATCAAGTACTTCTAGAACTTACTGCTGAGGCTATAGATTCAGGTATAAAAGATATTAAGACTATTATTGATAAGTCTAAGAGTTTAGTTGATCTAATACCGGTTATTTCAGTTATTGGAGAAAATCCAGATGGAGAATATGGTGGACATCAAATGAAGGCAAAGTGTTTGTCTTCTGATAGAGCTTTTTATAATCAAGAAGAAACTCTTATTACTCCAGATCTTGTAAGTGATATTTTTGCAAATAAGCTAATTCCTATCTCAGTTTCACTATATATGAAAGTTGAACTAAAGTCATCAAGGTCAATTTAATAATAATATAACTGAGTAAAGGAAAGTAAAAATATGCTATTAGCAATTTGGAGTGATTTACATGTTGGACGTCGTCTTTACCGTACAGACGAAAACAACATAAACAAATATGAACAAGCTGGTTATAAAGCATTAGATGAATTTTCAGATGCTATGATAGCCGAAAATCCTGATTTAATTGTAAATGCGGGAGATATTTTTGATGTAGCTAATCCTTCAGTATTAGCAATGAATAAGTATGCTAAAGTTCAAATGAAGTTTGAGAGAGCTAGCATTCCTACTATGGCTATTTTAGGAAATCATGATTTTAGTTTTCCTAATAGAAAAAGTAAGTGTAGTGCTGGAGCTATGGCTCATCATACTTATTTTGCTGATTATGAGATTAAGACTGAAGTAATTAATGACATTTTATTTATTATGATGCCATACGTTTACGATACTGATGATAACATCAATAAGTATCTAACTCAATGCGAAGAGATTGTTAAATCTTCTACATTAGAGAAAAAGGTTCTTGTAACCCATGGTGTAACTGAAAAGTATTATAAAGATAGCTTTATCTCAGATAAGATTATGTTGTCTGATTCATTTGTATCTTTATTTAATTTAGTTATTATTGGACATATTCACACTCCATTTGCGTATAAACAAGGAAATACTTTAGTACTATCTCCAGGAGGAATGATAGATTATCAATCTTACGTAGATAGAACTGGTCCTTGCTTTGTAGATACTGATACTTGGACCTTAAGAAGAACTAAAATTCAAACCCCACATATCATTAAAGTTGATTGTAATGAAGATAATCTCAATGAGGTACTTAGAAACGTAACATATAATATATATCATATTTCGTTTAAAGGTGACTCAAGTAAAATAGATAATGATTTATTCATATCTGCTAAAAACAATACAGTAAATCTCGTTATCGAAGTAATTACTGATGATGTCGAAGAAATTGAGACTGAAAAGAAACTAAATTTGGATATTTATGCTTGGGTAGCAGAAAATTATCCAGACTATAAAGAAGCGTTCTATAATAAAAAGCAAAGGAGGCTCGACTTGTGACAAAAGAAAAACAAGAATTCGATTACTATTGTTTAGATAGACTAAAAGCTATCGGAGAAGACTTTCCTCTTGCTTATACTGATGGTTCAGTTGCTAGAAAATTATATTATAAAATAGGACTAAGAGCTAGTATAAAAAGACAGGATTGTTTTATTTTGTATACAGCTACTGAAGACGATTTGGAAGGATTTACTTTTATTCCAACAGACGTATTTTATAATAATCAGAAAAGATTTTATACTGAAATTCTAACAACTACAGAAGTTAAGGAGTTAATAAAGAAACTACCTGCAATAAATATTTTTGAGTTTGTTTCTTTATTGGATTTTGTAAATATTTATTCAGAGTTTAAAGAATTAGTTGATTATAATTGGGAAAATCTAAATATGGATAGTTTAATAGAAATCTAACAAGGAGGAAAATTACATGGATATGCAAAAGTTAGAGCTGCAAAGACTAATCAATAGTGAACATGGTATAAACTATCATAGAAATATTGATTTAGGCGGCTATACTTTTTATCTAGGCGAGTCCTTTCTAGTATTTGAACTATGTAGTGTAAATGGCTTTATAGTAGCCAAAATAAGCTATGTATTCGTAACTAATAAGAAAGCCTTATTGAAATTATTTGCTCAAGTTATTGAGTTTTGGAAAGGTAATGAAGTAAAATATATCTACTATAAGACTCATAGACGAAGAGCTAATGTTGCTGAAAAATTCTTAGAAAGCATTGGACTAAAGATCATTGAAGATGACAATTTTCATAATTGGAGACACAGTTGGACATCTAACAATGGATTTAAAGAATGTGAAATTCTAGAAGCTATTACAGACCATTAAATATTATTTGAAAGGATGTTAATATGAAGAACAAGTGCATTGAAAAGCTCTTGTGTGTTCTGTGTTGCTTAGCTATCGTATTATCATCTTTTGTAACAGTTTTTGCTGATGATTATAATAAATACGACGATGATGAAGACGATAATGGTAACGCTGTCACATATTATATAGTTGAGGGCGAAGACTTTGATAATTTATTTGATTTTGGTATCGATGATGTGAGCAATTTATATGACTGGATATGGAATTTTAAGACGTATACCGTCATAAAGAAAGTTGATACAGACGACGATACCTATTATTATGGTTACTTCAATACTCCTAATTTGCAACAATTAGCAAAAAATAGAGTAGTAAGTATGATAGCTGATGGTTATACTGATTCTACTTATGATGTAAACGAAACTCAACGACTTGTTAAAGTTGGAGAAGAAGCAGAGTCAGATAACGTAATTACCAGATACGGTTTTGATATCCCAAATTATTATTATATGGGAGAATATCCAATAGAAACTATGTCTGTTGCTAATATTATTCCTACTTCTTCCTGGCAGGGATTATGGCGAGCTATCAAATCTTTATTTGGAGCTAGCTTTATTGAAGCACCAGACACAGATAACTTTAATACTATCACATATTTAAATCACGGATATATAGACCAAGACAACTATTTAGTTGAATTTATTCAAAAATACTATATTAAGTATTTCTTAGCTAGAGTGGCTTCTAGAAGTAGCCATGCTAATAGTCTAGTAGATCACTATTTCTCAGATGTAGAAGACTTTATTGATAGTACTGTTACTGAAGAAGAAGCAGATTCTGCTGAAGACTATGTAGATGATAATTTTGAATACTATTCTCAAGTTGAACAGCTGACGATAGGATACGACAACTATGAGGATGATAGCGGTGGTTCTAGAGCAAATATATTTGGAATACATCCAGGTATGAATGCTTTATCAAACGTAGATCTTGATGATGAAGATACTTATAATCTTTATTTAGGTATTGGTTGTGATTACTCAGACATCGTAATAAGCCCTCCATCTTGGTGGACAGGTGACGCACCGGCTTGGGTTAATTATGATAGTGAAATAGGAAATCCAGGAGATGTTGATCCTATTTATGATGACTTTGAGACATGGCTACATGGTAGAAATCGTTACATGGAATCAGTAAGATCTTGGTGGAATGATGACTCTACTTATAGTAAAACACTTAAAGCTGCTTTTTTGCAATCAATAATATTAAATGAAGGCTCAGACTGTGCTTTATATTCAGACTGTCCACATTCATGGAATTCTGATGGTAGTGCAGTAGTGGCTTATTTTGATGGATTATTTTCTACTTCAGATGGTACTTGGGATTTTATAGATGCTGTATGTATTGACTGCACTAGTACTGGTAAATATTATATGGTGGAATATGATCAGAATGGTAATGAAGTACGTGATGATTCAGCATCTATATCCATATATGGCAGTGACGCAGATCTTGGAGAAACGGATTCTAGCGTTAGAACCGATATAGGTTCAGCTGTAGTGGATGTTTGGCCTGAACCAACCCCATCTGCTACGACTAGTCCAACACCAACTCCTACTCCAGAACCTACTCCAGTACCAACTAGAGTTTATCTAGATGATACTACTGTAGATGGTAATTCTAATCATCCAGTAAAGTACTACTATAAAGTTGATGATGGTACTGTTAGTTTCGACTTTAGAGACGTTGCTAATAGTTTCTTGTCAATAAGAGTTGATATGTTTGAGTGGCAAGAATCAGACTGGGTCGATCCTTCAGCTATAGTAATATATAACAAAGTAGAAGACTGTCTAGATGTTATGGAAGACTATATGGAATTTGAATGTAGACTTGGTCTATTAGATGGAGATTCAGAAGGCTTCCAAGCAGAATATGGAATGGGCGGTATTGCTTATACACAGTGTCTTATCCCTAATACTGGAGAAGATGGAGAATGTGAAAATGATACGTTTGGAGATGAAAAGACTACTATCACTGTAGGTACTCTATTAGGTTATAGTGGTCTATACCAATTAACTCCAGATTTTGATTACGCTGACTTTGAGGATCATAGTAGTTGTAGCAATGGCTATTGGGATAAGAATCCTACTAGTTATGAGTCTTATAAAAGATTGACTCCAGAAGCTGCTAATAGAATTATTAACTATATAAAGAACTATTGCGGTCCTTATTATAGCGATGTAATGGGTAATATAGTTAAGATTATTTGCTATAATGCTGCAGAGGATGAAGAGGATAGTGATAATCCAGCTAATGAGATAGGAACGCAAAACGATCCTAGAGTAATGCCATTTGATATATATACTCTTTTACCAAAAGATTCAGAAAATTATGATGTTGCTGATCCTAGAGTAGAAAGATACAAAGATAATATAATTGGAGCTTTAGTAACAGATCTTATTATTAATCTTGCAGGTATCTTAGTTTATTTTAGACCACAAACTACTTTATTATCATGGATCGGTAAAATAACAGAGCTTTCTGTATTCATGCAACAATTATGTAATTTTGATGTATTAGATGACTATGGACTATCTCCTACTAATATGTGGACAAACGCTTTTGCTTTAGTATTAATGGGATTCTTAGCGGTATTCTTTATCTTTAAGACAGTTAAGGCCGTGGTCAATCTATGTAAGACAGGAAGCATTGGTGATAGTAAGATCATAGTTGGTTTCTTATTACTAGTTATGGAACTTGGATTCTTTACTGCTATGGTAGCTAATCCAGATAAGATATGGGGTATAGTTAAGAATGTAGATACTCATATCATGAATATGGGTGAGATGGTTACTGTATATAGTCAGCCTGATCTAACGTATTTATATGGTGATTCTTCAGATATGGAAGTTACTTACTATATGCCTTATCTTGATGCTTGGTCTAAATACAATACTGGTTATGGTATTTTAGCACCTGAACAATTATTATACACAAGTTCTGATAGAACAGATGATACTTTAATAGATCTACCTGAAACTAAGGAATTTGAAAATCCTCATCTTTATGGAAATGAGAATATTGGACATTGGTCTGTAATTCTTATGGATTCCTTTGAGCGTCATGGTACTTCTAATAGTACGTTCTACTCAGATCTATATACAGATCCTAGAGACGGCACTGTTAGAGTTGCGAATGGAACTAGACTCAATAATAATGTTTATAGAGTCGTAGATCACTTTATGGCTCCTCGCGTTGAATTTGATGAACGTAGTAGTGGATCTAAGATAGAAATTACGGTAACTGAGAATGAAAACTATAATGGCGAATTCCAGTCAGGAATGGCTGATCTGATCGTTGAATTATTGTTAGCACTCTTTATGTGTTTCTTATCTTTACTTAAGTTACTTACATTCTTCTGGCAATGGTATATGTTCTATATTTTCTTCTTTAAGATTATTTTAGGTCGTGTAGAAGGAAAATCATGGGGACAGATGTTATTGCAGACTTTTGCTCCAACTGCTGGTTGCATAATGTTAGGAATGTACTCAGGAGTAACATTACTAATTGGTATGAATCTTGAAGGATTTGTTGGAGTAATTATTATTATGATGTTCTTCTTACTTACTATTAAGCTACTTAACTGGTGGTATAGTATTCAACATGGAGCATACTTCCCTGGAACTATGAAATGGGTAGTTGCTTTTGCTGATATGAGCATGCCTAGTGGTGGCCAATATAGAAGAAATAGACAGCATGCTGAACGTTCTGACGTTGATGAAGAATGGGAGAATATGTCTATTGAACAACAGTATGATTACTTCTATGACGAAAATAGTAATCTTAAAGATACTGCTAAAGATAGAAGAACTGCTTACAAAAGAGCTGACCTTTATGATCACTTTATGAATGCTTCTAAAAATGGAACTGATAAGAGTAAGTTTATGACTGAGCATTCTGGTGGCAATTGGACAGATGAGAAGTATAATAGAATGAAGAGAAGTATGGAAGAATATAGAGAATCTGATTACTTCAATGAAGATACTACTCACTGGGAAAATGCTTATAGTAAAGTAAGCAAGGATATGATAAAAAATTTAATAGACGCGAAATGAATAATGAGAAAGGAAATGTAAACAATGAGACGAGTAACGAAGAACCTGCTTCAGAGTCGTCAAGCAATGACGAACAAGAAACTGGTGGCGAGTTATAAGACTTGGCCAACAGTAGTTATGCAGGCAATTTGCTGTGTTTTAATTGCTTCATTTTTAGTTTCTTTATGTACTAATGCTGTTTTTGCTGTCACATGCGCGGATTATACTGGCCATGAGGACGCTGAGGACTCTAGCCAGTTTACTTCCGAGTATGATCAAAATGTATACAAAATATGGTCAGTTTGTAAAAGCTATGGAATGTCTGATAATCAAGCCTGTGCTGTTCTAGCTAATATTGCTGGAGAAGGTTCTTGTAGACCTTGGGTAGTTGAAGGATGTTCTAACGTTTCCTTAGCAAATGAATGTGGTTATACTCCAGGTGGAGAGTATAATGAAGAAATTCCACAATACTTTATGGAACATAGAGCTGATTATGTATCACGTATGCTTAAAAAAGTTTATAATGTTCCAGATGATAAGATTACTAGAGCTAGAAATGGTGAAAGCGGAATAACTCATCCTTTACCTGGTTCAGGAAAAAATATGAATGTGTCTGCTTATTTTAACCATGGAGAAGGTTCTTGTGGTATAGGTATCGTTCAATGGACAAGTGAACGTTGCGATTCTTTAATGAACTTTGCTGAAGAAAATAGCACAGCTTGGTGGTATATGGAAACGCAATTAACTTTTATATTTATAGAACCTGGTTGGGAATCTGTATGGAACACCTATATGCAAGATTATCAAAATGCTAGTATCGATGAATGCGTTCAATATCTAGTATATAACTATGAGATTCCTGCTGATAAAGAAGGAGCTTGTAATACTAGAAATACATATGCCGCTCAATTCTTAGAAAAATTAGAAGGTAAAAGTTGGGATTCCCGCTACGGAAACAATATTATTTCTGGAGCTGGACTTATTCCTATTAAACTACATACAGATATTTATGATGTAGGAATGGTAGAAAGTTATGCTACTCCAGTTATTTACTATCCAACTAGTGCAGGCTATCTGACTATAAATAAGAAAGCTGAACTAGATGCTAATAACCAAAGTGTATATCATGGATATGTTAATTCTTTATTTGGAGAAGATGACACATCTCCTACTTATAGTTTATTTGAATTATATGGAGAAGATTTACATTGGTATCGCTATTTAGGAGAAGCTACTTTAGCTCCAGGTCTAATAGATCACCTTTATTCTGCTTGGGATCAAGATAGGCTAGATGATTTAGTGTCTTTAAGGACTATATTCTATTCACCATCAAATTATTTATCTACACAAGTATATCCTAGTAGACCTGAATGCTTATCTGGAGACGATATCCATGCTGGATATACTGATCCTAGAGTATCTGTTCAAACCTGGGCTAGATTTTCTGGATTTTTCTACGTGTCTGGATCATTCTCTATGACTATTGCTAAGCATATAGTTTCATGTATATCTTTACTGTTAGGTGAAGAGATTTTATTTACAGCTAAAGACATATTAAATGATGTAGAAACTAGTGACAATTGGATATCTTTTATGCCAGTAATATGGATTCTTATTGCTTTAGGTGTAGTAGCATTAATTGCCTCTTTAGTAAAGAAGATTGCGAGATATGTTAGAGGTATAGAAGGATCTCCACAAGATATTGTTCTACGATTCTGCATAAGTTTTATGTGTATTGGTTTTATAATTTGTAGTATGTATAATCCTACAGTATTCAACGAATTAGCAGTTAATGCAGTGTGTGCTGTTGATAGAATATTTAATTCTGCTTTAGCTGACGCTGTAGCTGGAGATGAAGTAATTGCTGTTCAAAATGATACTTTGGCTACTAGAGCAGTTATATGGAAAACAGCTATATTTGATCCTTGGTGTAGAGGGCAGTTTGGCTATGAATACGAAGATTTATACACTAACTACGCTAACTTATCAACATACCAAGATGAGGATGGAAACATCAACGTATCAGCCTATCCACAGAGTAATGCTCATGCTGGAGATACTGATGCTGATGGTAATCCACTATACAACTCAGATAACCCATTCTACAATAGTACTGAGTTAACTGGAGATGTATTTGTTCCTGTCGGTGGTGGTAAGAAGATTAGAAACTGGGCAGCTTTATTGTACTCTTGTGGTACAGAATATCACATTGATTGTACAGTGACCGATAGCAGCAAGATTCAAGATAAGGAGGCTGATGCTGCATTCCCAATAGCTAACTCTACTGCGTATAATAGTAGATTATACGCTGATATGTTTAGAATTGTAGATGCTCAGCATGACATTTCTCCCCAATATTATCCTGAAGGAGAAACTAGAATAAATTATACAGGGGCAAGACAGTTAAATAATAGTTTTGGTACCGAAGGGTTTAATATGCTTGTAAATGCAGCATTATTATTATTCTTAGTTCCTGTTATTTATGAAAGAT
>JACCDN010266624.1_pt1 | contig 10343 bp, 8 predicted proteins | sample 7441691 | NCBI WGS metagenome assembly JACCDN01 (sample SAMN15323439, study PRJNA562643) | freshwater metagenome | isolation source: river surface water | place: USA:Blue River Watershed | collected 2017-08-16
ATGCAGGCGCTGCTAACCCAGCTCCTCCTATTGGTCCAGCTCTTGGTCAGCACGGTGTGAACATCATGGAGTTCTGCACCGCGTACAACAACGCAACCGCAGACCAGAAGGGCAACGTCGTACCGGTCGAAATCACCGTTTACGAAGACCGCTCATTCACCTTCGTTCTGAAGACCCCTCCTGCCGCTGAGCTAATTAAGAAGGCTGCCGGAGTAGCAAAGGGCTCGTCAACCCCACACACCGTGAAGGTTGCCACCCTGTCAAAGGACGCTCTCTACAAGATCGCCGAGCAGAAGATGGCCGACCTGAACGCCAACGACGTTGACGCAGCAGCGAAGATCATCGCCGGCACCGCCCGCAGCATGGGCATCACCGTAGAGGCCTAAACAAAAAACCAAAAGTAGTGGGAGTGCCGCGCGCGGCACGTTGACCACAACTGTGACCAAAAGAAAAGGAACAACAGCATGGCAAAGCGCTCAAAGGCATACAACGCCGCAGCAGCTCTCATCCAAGAGGGCAAGCTTTACACCCCAGCAGAGGCCGTAACCCTAATCAAGGAGACCGGTTCAAAGAAGTTTGACTCAACCGTCGAGGTTGCTCTCAAGCTCGGTGTCGACCCTCGTAAGGCCGACCAGATGATCCGTGGCACCGTCTCGCTGCCAAACGGAACCGGTAAGACCGCCCGCGTTATCGTGTTTGCAACTGGTGCCGCAGCTGACGCTGCAGTTGCAGCAGGCGCTGACGAGGTCGGTGGCGACGAGCTGATCGAGAAGGTTGCAGCAGGCTGGACCGACTTCGACTCGGCAGTATCGACCCCTGAACTCATGGGCAAGGTCGGTCGCCTCGGTAAGGTACTGGGTCCTCGTAACCTGATGCCAAACCCTAAGACCGGAACCGTGACCCCAGACGTGGCCAAGGCCGTGACTGACATCAAGGGTGGAAAGATCGAGTTCCGCGTTGACAAGCAGGCTAACCTGCACTTCATCATCGGTAAGGCATCGTTCACCAAGGAGCAGCTCGGCGAGAACCTCGCAGCAGCTCTGGACGAGGTTCTTCGTTTGAAGCCATCGAGCTCGAAGGGACGCTACCTAATCAAGGGTGCCGTCTCAACCACCTTCGGTCCTGGTATCCCACTGGACACCAACGTGACCAAGGTCGAGTTCTAAGAATTCACCGAACTTTCAACGACGAGGGATCGGGTCTGATTGACCCGGTCCTTCTTCGTTTCTTAGACTCTTTTAGCCCGGCGCCACAGGCGGCGCGAGTCTTCAACCGGGTTGGATGAGCTCGGCGAACGACCGAGACCTAAAGTTAGGCGGGATATTGCCACAGCACGCGTTTGGCGCAGCCACACTTCTAGACACCAAAGACCCTATGGGTCTGCGCTCCTCGGCACCACTGCTGGATGCCTGGATTCGAGACATGGAGACCGACCGGTCACCGTTCCAGATTCCCGGGCACAAGGGGCGCACGGATCTAACCGGCGCAATCGTGGACGGCGATATTCCAGTTCTGCCAGGCAATCACCCGCACCGCATCTCTCCGAGCCTGATTCTCGAGGCCGAAGCTATGGCTGCCCGCCTCTGGGGCGCAGATCTCTGCCGCTTCGGAGTCAACGGCTCGAGCGGCTCAAACCACGCTGCCGTAATGGCCGTCGCCGGCCCCGGCGACAAGGTCATCGTTTCGCGAACCCTGCACAAGTCGGTGCTCGTGGGCATGGTCTACTCGGGCGTGATTCCCGTGTGGATCAGGCCCGAGATCAATCCGCAGACCGGTCTGCCCGAGTACCTACCCTCGAGCCGCTTGGCCGAGACGCTCGCGGCGCATCCCGATGCTAAGGCCGTGCTGATCGGTGAACCCTCTTACGTGGGCACAATGTCAAACATTCCGAGGCTGTCGCAGGTAGCGCACGAGTATGGCATCCCGCTTGTGGTGGATGCGGCTTGGGCGGCGCACTACGGTTTTCACCCCGAACTGCCCGAGCACCCGCTGGCCGAGGGTGCTGACATCGTCGTAACCTCGGCGCACAAGACTCTGCCGAGTTACTCGCAAGCATCGTTCGTGCTGGTCAAGGGCGATTACGTCGATCTGGCCCGATTCAACAAGATGTTTGACTCTACCCAGACCACCTCGATGTCTGGGCGCATCCTGGCATCGATCGATGCCGCGCGTGCCCTGCTAGAGCGCCACGGACGCGAATTGATTGGCCCGGTTATCGAGGCCACCGCGCGCGGTCGCGCGGCTTTGCGCGAGGCGGGCATCGACGTAATCGACGGCGAGTACATCGACCCGCTCAAAATGGTGATTCTGCTGAGTTCGATTGGCGCCGATGGCAACGCCGTCGAATCCGAGCTCCTGGCGGCCAATATTGATGTTGAGATGGCCAACCGCGACATGATCATTCCGATGATCACGTTCGCCGATACACCAGACCGCATCGAGGATTTGATTCGACGCATCATCAAGTCGGTCAACCGACACCGGGGCGAGCTGCGTCCGATTTCGGTTCAGGCATCCTTCTCGATTCAGCCCGAGGTCGTCGTATCGCCGCGCGAAGCATTCTTCTCGTCGTACGAGATAGTGCCGGCAGCCGACTCGGTCGGTCGCGTGTGTGCCGAGATGATTTGCCCTTACCCGCCTGGCGTGCCGGTGCTCAGCCCGGGTGAGCGAATCACCCAGGCCGCGCTGGATGCTCTTTTCGCCGCCCGCGACAGCGGAGTGCGTATCGCGTTTGTCGCGGATCCGACTTTGGCAACCATCAAAGTCCTGCCAGACTAGAACCATGTTTGCAAGGCAGATTGTCGTCGTCGAGAATGAGTCGCTGTTGCGCGACCTGCTCGCAAAGGCTCTCGAGGCCAAGGGCTTTTCGGTTACCACCGCAGCAAACGCATCGGATGCGCGCCGCGCAATCGCCGCAGTTGATCCTGACGCCCTAGTTGTCGACATCGAACTTGGCCCTGGCCCTAGCGGTTTTGATCTCGTCGAATCGCTAGAGCAAGAGGCTTACGACCTCGGCGTGGTCTACCTCACGAACCTGCCTGACCCACGCTTCGCCGGTCGCGACCGAATTGCCGAGCGCAAAAACATCGGCTATCTGCGCAAGTCTCAACTCACCGACGCAACCGAACTGGTCAACGCCCTCGAAGCCGTTCTAAAGGATTCAACCAACTCAACTCATAGGCATGACCTCGCCGAGAATCGCCCCCTCGGAAACCTGTCACGCAAGCAGATCGGCGTTCTAAAGATGGTCTCCGAAGGTCTGTCTAATGCGCAAATTGCCGAAATTCGTGGCACCACGGTGCGTGCCGTTGAGGGCATCATCAGCCGCATCTTTGATGCACTAGACATCGACCCGAGTGCCGAGGGCAACGCCCGCGTCGAGGCCAGCCGCAGGTATTTGAAGGCCACCTCGCAGGATCAGTATCAGATTCAGTAGGCGCGAGAGCCGAATGGGCAGACAAAACCAAGTCTTGAGCGAACCCGGTTCCAGGGTCAACGCTTACCGACTCTACGGCGGCATCGGTTCGATCGAGGGCTTCAACGTGACCGCGATTGTGCTCTACGCGATACCCGCACTGATGAGTACGTTGGTGTTCGACCGAACCAGATTTGGCGGCAATGACGCGCTCTGGGTGCTGATTGCAATTGTCGGTTACTCGGTGGCCGTTGCTCTGTTCGTGCTCGGCGGACTTGTTTACCGTCGAATCGTCCCAAGATTTGGTGAGTACCCGATTCTCGTTCAGCTGTATTTTGCAGCTATTGGATTGATTCGCGCTTCGGTTATCTTTTTGCTCGGTCGGTACTTTGGGCTGATTCCCGAGTCAGATCTGCTGTGGCGACTAATCAGTGGGCCAATCTACACCGGAGTCACCCTTGGTATTTGCGTAATCATCGGTATTAACTTCGAGCGCAACATTCGCGAGAGCGCCCGCTTGATTGCCGAACGAAAGCAGTTGGCTGAGCTTCAGCAGACCATGAAGCTTCGCATCGAAACTCAGCGAGCCGAGTTGGTCGGACGAGTTCGAGGAATCCTCGCGCCAGCAATCAACTCCGTTCGCCAGCAACTCAAGAGCGCCAGCAACAGTGCCGCAATCATCGAGACGCTCACTAAGACCGTGGATGAAGTTGTGCGACCGCTCAGTCACGATATTGCCGCGACTGAGCAACAGCCCGAGCCACTATCAAGTGCCAAGGCGAGGGGTTACATCCCGGCGATTTCACCCATGCATCGAATTGACGCATCCCGCCTGTTTTTGCCACAGCTGAGCGCGTTACTGATTGCGATTACGGCTTTTCCGGCAGCGCTTGCGCTCAAGCCCGGATTCGAAGGATTTATCGCTGGAGTTCTGCACGGCTTGATTGCTCTGCTGGTGCTCGGGTTCATCAAGGGGCTCGTGCAGGGCCGACGGATGCCGATTCTCTACGCGGCCATGCTCGTGGTGCTGGGTTTCTCGGCCGTCGAGTGGCTCGTGCTGTTCTTGGCCGAGGCGTTGCGGATTCCGTTCTCAGAGCAAGAGACCGCAAACATCTTGATGTTTGGTCTGGTGTTTGGAATCACCTTTGCAATCGGTCAGGCCGTTCAGGTAGCTCGAGGTGAGGCCGTGACCGAACTCAAGAGCGTCATCGCGGCCACAGAGCTTCTGGTTTCTAGATTGCGCCAAGAAATCTGGTTGAACAATCGCAAGATGGCTAGCGTGTTGCACGGCCCGATTCAAACTGCTCTTTACGCCGCCAGCATGAAGCTGAGTTCGGCAAAGAAAATCACGCCGCAACTCGTGGCCGAGGCCGAATCAGACATCACCTCAGCGCTCGACCGGCTAGACCTGAGCCCAAGCGAGCAAGAAGATTTTGCCGAGGTAATCACTCAAATCGTTTCGCTGTGGCGAGGCAGCTGTGAGATTTCGGTTTTCATCGACGAGAACGCATCCACCAAGCTTTATGCCGACAAGAATGCGGGTGCCTGCGTGGTCGAGGTTGTGCAAGAGGCCATCAGCAACGCGATCAAACACGGGCGGGCAAGCAACGCATCCGTGATGATTTCGCTAACCAAGCAGGGCACGGCAGAGGTGCGTGTTCGCAACGACGGCAAGCCACTTGATGTCAAGGCGCAGGGCTTTGGATCGCAACTGCTTGACGAGATTTGCCATCGTTGGCAAATCGTGAACGATGGTCGCGGTGTGCTGCTTACCGCCGAAATCGCTCTGGCCTAGCGGCTAGAGAGTTGCTAGAACAGCCGCGAGGTCTTCCTTGGTTGGCGGTTCGCATCCTGCTCGCTCGCAAGTAATCGAGGCAGCGATTCCCGCGGTGTGCACAAAGCCGCGCAGGTCTTCGTCGGTGAGGTTCGCGAGACGATCAAATGCGTCTGTGCCTAGGGCACCGATGTCGCTCAACTGGCCCAGCAGGTTGGCGCAGAACGTGTCACCTGCTCCAACAGTGTCGACCACGTTGATTTTGCGCGAAGGAACATCGAACCTGGTGACCGAGCCGTCGGAGGCCGGGCGATAGACGCTAACGCCGTCGCCTCCGCGGGTAACGAACACGTGCCGCCCCGAAGCGCCGATCCACTGAGCAACGATTGGGTCGACGTCTGAACCCGCTGGCAGGTCGTAGAGCCAGTAGATATCTTCGTCGGATGCCTTAATCAGGTGACTAAACGAGTTGACGCGTTCGACTCGGCTGCGCTCGTGAGCACGGTCAAAGCCGAGGGCGGGGCGCATGTTGATGTCGTGGCTGATGGTTACCGACTTTTGGTCGTAGTGAGCTTTGGCCCACTTCTCGATGACTAGGTTGCCCGGTTCCATGGCCATGGTCAGGCAGCCGAACTGAATCGCTGTGGCGTGCATGTTTTCGAGGTCAACATCGCTCGGAAGCTCCTCTGGGGTCCAGCCCCAGTCGGCGGTGCCGTTGACATAGAAGCTGTAGTTGGGCACTCCGTGCGAATCGATGCTGACTACGGCAAGCGTGGTCAGCTCTGTTGCGTCGATGCTGAAATCGAGGTTTACGCCGTTGGTTTCCAGGCGTTCGCGAATGATCTTGCCGAAGCGGTCGTGACTGATTCGGCCGAGGAACTGATGCTTTGTGCCGCGTCGAGCCAGTGCCAGCGCAACATTAGCGTTTGCCCCGCCGACCACGGCATTGAAGCTGCCGGCTTGGTAGCGATTCTCGATCAGGTCGATGAGGGCTTCACCAATCACCAGAATCATGCGTTCCTCTTTCTGCGTTGTCGTCTCTAGCTTTCACTAAAGGTCGTGGGTTGTTGCAATCAGTCGTCGCGGTTGCCTTGAAATTCGGGATCGAGTTCGGGTCGCAACTTTAGGTTAGCCACCGATTCGCGAGCAACGAGTTCGGTTGGCAAAACGATTTTGTCGAACAGTTGCGACTTGTCTTCGATTTGGGTCACCAACTTCTCAACTGCGAGCTGCCCCACCTCTTCAACGGGTCGACTCACCACGGTGATTCCCGGCACCATGGCCTGAGCCCATTCGCTGTCGTCGATGGTAATCACTGAGATGTCCTGTCCGATGCGAAGTCGCCTGTTGCCGGCTACTTTGAGCACAGCAAGCAGCATGTCATTGTTCGAGGTCAGAATTACGGTTGGAGGCTTAGGCAAGTCCAGTAGGGCAGCGGCGGCGCTCTGCGATGCCACGGGGTGATCTTCGCTGAAGAACCAGTGCATGTTCTTGGGTTTGACCCCGCACTCGATTGCACCGTTCGCGAAACCATCGACGCGTTCCTCAATCGGCGAAATCATCATGGCTGGGCGATCACGTGTGAAGCCCTTTACTCCCGGCACTGCAATTAGAAAACCAAATCGGGTGTGCCCAAGAGAGTGTGCGTGCCTAGCTGCCTGCTCGGCACCCTGAAAGTCATCCGTGGTGACCGAGGTGGTCTTTAAACTTGCCAACCTTCTGTCGATCAGAACCAACGGTTTTCCGCCGAGCGCCTTTGGGGTCAGGTGATCATGAACGGCAACCGACGAAGGGGTCAGGATGATTCCATCCACCTGCTTCTCGAGCATGTTCTCAACAGCCTGCCGCTCCACCTCGATGTCTTCGTCGGTGTTGGCGATTAGCACCTGGTAGCCCGCTGACTTAGCCGAGTCGACAATCGATTTGGTTACGCGATCGAAGAAGGCGTTGGTGAAGTCGGCGATGATAACTAGGCCGATTGTTTTGGTCTTGCCGGCGCGCATTGCCTGAGCTACTTGGTTGGGGCGATAGCCGAGCTGTTCCGCTGCTTTGCGAACCCGCTCAACCGTTTCGTCTGCGATTCGTCCGTAGTTGCTAAGAGCACGGGATGCGGTAGCGCGACTCACGCCCGCGGCGGCGGCGACGTCGTTGATTGTCGGCTTTCTTGAGCCAACCATGCGCCACCCGCTCTCTTTGTTCTCTGCCAATTATGGCCGCCTCGTAAATCGCTTACACAAACGTGACTTAACCGTTATCGGCAAAAGTTGTTTTCCGAGAAATGCCACTGCCATGATTATATCAAGATTTGCGAGAACGTTCTCGCATTTCTCGCAAATAACTCAAACCAAGGAGAAATCATGAAGCGTTCGGTACGCGCACTTGCATCAATCGGTGCACTTGCAGCTGTGTCGCTGGTGGCAGCTGGCTGCTCGGCTCCGGCTGAAGAAGCTGCACCAGAAGAAATCAGCATCGCATTCGTAATGGGTGCAGAGTCAGACCCGTTCTTCCAGGCTATGAAGCTCGGAGCTGAAGAGGAAGCTGCTGCTCAGGGCGTAACCCTGATCTGGCAGGGAGACCCTTCGAACTACTCACCTGAGACCCAGATTCCAATCGTGGACACCGTTCTGGCTCAGAACCCAACCGGTCTGGTTCTCATCCCAACCGACCCAACCGCACTTCAGGCTTCGGTCGCTAAGGCCGTTGCTCAGGGCGTTGTCGTTGCAAACGTTGACACTCGCGTTGAGGACCTCACCGACGTTCTTACCTTCATCACCGGTGACAACGCTGACGGTGGCGCACGCGCTGCTGACGCAATCGCTGCAAAGATCGGTTACACCGACGGCCAGAAGTACGAAGTTGTTGTAGGTCTAACCTCGCCAACCGCTACCACCAACGTTGGCCGTCTTGACGGCTTCAAGGCTCAGGTAGCTGCAAAGTACCCAGGCATCGAGATCAAGGATGTTGCTTACTCGGAGTCAAACCCAGAGAAGGCTGCAACCAACGTCAACAACTGGCTGACCAAGTACCCTAACCTCGCAGGTATCTTCGCAATCGACGGAACCAACGCATCGGGTGCAGCTGCTGCACTTGAGGCCAAGGGTCTCGTTGGCAAGGTAGCCCTCGTTGGTTACGACGCATACCCAGACAACGTTGCCAAGATCAAGTCGGGCATCTTCACCGCTCTGATCGCTCAGGACCCTGCTGCTGAGGCTCGCCTCGCCATCAAGACCCTGGTCGAGTTCATCAAAACCGGCAAGACCAGCACCGCTAAGGAAGTTGTTATTCCGAACGTCGTCCTAGACGCCAACACCTCGGAAGAAGACTTCGCTAAGTACACCTACGTAGCCAGCAACTAATTCCGGTTACATCAAGCAACAAGCAATAAAGGAAACACAATGACTGACAGCAATCAGCTCGTCGCCAAGGTGAGAGGTCTGGCAACAAACCAGATCTCGATCCTGGTGGGCGTACTGGCGGTTTTGACAATCGTCTTTACCGTCTTGGAACCAAAGTTCTTTAGCACAGCCACCGCAACCAACATCCTCACGGACTGGGGTTCGGTCGTGCTGATTGCTGTCGGTCAAACCTTTGTCGTGATCAGTGGCGGCATCGACCTTTCGGTCGGTGCTGTCATTGGTCTCAGCGGCGTGGTCTCGGCCTACTTCATGGTCAACATCCTGGGCGAGTCAACCAAGACCGCTCCAGAGGATGCCTACATCCCACTGCTGCTTGGCGCAATAGTCTCGGTGGCGGTTGGAGTCTTCGTTGGTTACATCAACGCCATCCTCATCAACAAGGCCAAAATCGTTCCGTTCATCGCGACTCTCGCGACCATGGGTGCCGCTCTCGGCCTCTCGGTGATCATCTCCGACGGAATGCCAATCGGTGGCCCTAACGACTTCAAACTAATCTCGGCGATTGACCCTAAGTGGATGCCTCTTTCAGTGGCAGTCATCATCGTCGCTATCGTGGTCGCAATCACCGGCCTCTTCCTGCACAAGGCCAAGTTCGGCCTCTACACCTACGCAATTGGTTCGAACGCATTCGCCGCTCGCGCAGCCGGCATCAACGTCGAACGACACATTTCAAAGATCTACATGCTCTCGGGAGGCCTCGCGGGTCTAGCTGGAATCTACGTATACATGCGACTCGGCGCTGGTTCACCATCATCGGGAACCGGGCGTGAGCTCGACGCTATCGCCGCGGTAGTTATCGGTGGCGCCAGCCTCATGGGTGGTATCGGCCGCATGTGGGGAACCGTCCTCGGAACCCTAATCCTCTTCACGGTGCAGTCGGGCCTAATCATGGCCGGTGTAGCACCTGACTGGAAGAAAGTTGTAGTAGCGGTGCTCATCGCTGCTGCAGTTGCAGCACAGACCCTGCAGAACAGAAACGGACGCAAATAATGGCCGGCGAAGTTATCTACGAAGTAAAGAATGTTTCAAAGCGCTACGGCAGCGTAGTAGCTCTGGATGGTGCAAGTCTCAAATTGCACGCGGGTGAGGTTATCGGACTCGTTGGTGACAACGGTGCCGGTAAGTCAACTCTGGTGAAGGTGTTGTCGGGTGCACACAAGCCAGATGGTGGCCAGATCTTCCTGGACGGAACCGAACGAAGCTGGGACTCACCTCGTGATGCTCTCGAAGCGGGTATCGAGACGCTTTATCAGGATTCGGGTCTGGCCCCACACCTCACCGTTTCGCAGAACGTTTTCCTCGGACGCGAGCGCACGCTCAAGGGCATCCTCGGATTCTTTGGGTTCTTGGCTAAGCGCGAAATGGAAGAGGAAGCACACCGCAACCTCGAAGAGGTGGGCATCGCGGTGCCGGCATCCAACCGTTCGGTTTCGCAGCTTTCGGGTGGTCAGCGACAGGCGGTAGCGATTGGTCGCTCTGTGGCTTGGGCTCGCAAGGTGATCATCCTGGATGAGCCAACCAACCATCTCGGTGCTCGTCAGGCTGGCGAGGTGCTGCAGATCATTCGCGCGGCTAAGAAGAAGGGGCTCGGCGTCATTTTCATTTCGCACACCCTGCCGCACGTGCTCGAGGTGACCGACCGCATTGTGGTTCTTCGACTTGGCCGCATCGTGAAGGATGCGCCGACTTCAGAATTCGACGGAGACAAGCTGATTGGAACCATCACCGGAACCATTCA
>JACCDN010496747.1_pt1 | contig 10343 bp, 9 predicted proteins | sample 7441691 | NCBI WGS metagenome assembly JACCDN01 (sample SAMN15323439, study PRJNA562643) | freshwater metagenome | isolation source: river surface water | place: USA:Blue River Watershed | collected 2017-08-16
AGCCGCGGTCGAATTGCATACCTTCTACAACGTCCAACTCGTTGTCGAGGCTAGTGCCTTCTTCAACGGTGATAACGCCTTCTTTGCCTACTTTATCCATTGCTTGAGCAATCAAATCGCCTACAGAAGTATCGCTGTTAGCAGAGATGCTACCCACTTGTGCGATTGATTTGCTATCTACGCATGGTTGAGCGATAGATTTAACGTGAGCCACAGCAGCAGTGATTGCTTTGTCGATACCGCGCTTCAAATCCATTGGGTTCATACCCGCCGCAACAGATTTCAAACCTTCGTTTACGATAGCTTGAGCCAATACGGTTGCAGTAGTAGTACCGTCACCCGCGTCATCAGAAGCGCGTGAAGCAACTTCTTTCAACATTTGTGCGCCCATGTTTTCAAACTTGTCTTTCAAGTTGATTTCTTTGGCAACAGAAACACCGTCTTTAGTAACGGTTGGCGCGCCGAAAGATTTTTCCAATACTACATTACGACCTTTTGGGCCTAGAGTCGCTTTAACCGCATCAGCCAGAATATTTACACCAACCAGCATACGTTGACGGGCGTTATCGCCAAATTTCACTTCTTTTGCAGACATAATCTTCTACCTTCAATAATTCGTTAACACGAGGAAATCATCAGATTTCAGGGGGATTCTTTGTTTGGATCGAACGAGCAATCAAACTGTTGATTAAACCAACACAGCCTTGATGTCGCTTTCGTTCAAAATCACTAATTCTTCACCGTCGATGGTGATGGTATCGCTACCGGCGTATTTGCCGAATACTACAACGTCACCCACTTTTACATCCAAAGCGCGCAATTCACCGCTCGCCAATACGCGGCCATTGCCCACAGCGAGAACTTCACCTTGGTTCGGTTTCTCTTTAGCTGCACCTGAAAGGATGATGCCACCAGCAGTTTTGGTTTCTTCTTCTTTGCGGCGAACCACAACACGATCATGTAACGGACGAATTTTCATGGACACAAGTCTCCTAAACTAGCGTTATTAACTAATCCAAGACGCAGCCTCAACAAGGTGAAAAGGCGTTGCCTCAGCAATTTGGAAAATAGTGGCGATTTTGAGCTTTTCAAGATCACCGAAAGCGCGAGCGATACAGCAGCTCGCAATGCAGTGAGAGGGATGTGGGGTTGGGATTAGGGATTTCAACTCTGCCCCCACAAAATAACCATAAAAATCTTGTGGGAGCTATATTTTTTTGATTGAGGGTGGAATACCAGACCTTTTTAAACCTACTTATCAAACTTATGCTCTATAACTTGTCCCTCTATGACTTTTTCAGCGGGCTTTGCCGAACCATCGTGTTCATAGATATTCCCTTCATTGGCAGCGCTTGGGCCTCCAAAACCACCGAATCCGCCTTTTCCAAAACCGCCTGCTCCAAAACCACCAAAGCCATTCTGACCAAAGCCGCCATTAGCGAAACCTTGGAACTGACCTTTTTTAGCGAGATGACGCGCAAAGCTATTGCGCACAAAGGGCAGCAAAATCAGCAGTGCGAAAAAGTCGCTCACAAACCCGGGGATAATTAAAAGAATACCTGCGAAGGCTTTAACAATACCTGTGGCCAAGGGGGCTAAAGGCGATTCGCCGGGTTGAACGCCCTGCGCGGTTTTCATCATGGCGTTAATACCTTGGCTGCGCATCAGCTTCAAACCAAAAATAAAACCTGCCACCAAAAGGACGAGTGTTGCCCAACCACCCACATAGTCGCTCATTTTGAAAATCGACCACACTTCAATCACCAAGAGCACCAACAACCAAATCAAACCTAAACGCATAGATATTTCCTCAATTAACTAGCCTGCCATCTTACCACTTGTAACTCACCCCTAACGACAAGCGCGTGTCCTCCCCCTCCCTTCCGGGCTGAGGCTCATTATCCACAAGATAATCAAACTTAAACTCCGCGAATACCTTATTCAAAATCATAGAACTGAGGCCAGAAGCAGTCTTCAAGCGCCAATCGGCAGAGTCTTCAAGCGAATATAGAAGTTCGTTGTTGTGAAAGAAGGATACGCCGAGCGGTAAGGTGTAACGGAAATCCAGGGCGACTCGCGCGGCAATAAAATCATCATCTCGCGTAAAATCACCCGTGTTTTTATTGGGCGGCAAATAGGTTTCATCCAAGTAAGCCAAGCCTGTTTTTAACGACAACGCTGCTTTTTTAGTCTCCCAAAACTGAAAACCCGCACCTGAACCTAGGAGCGAGTAGCGATCCAATCCACGACGTGGGTCAGCCCCCACGACGGTATTGTTGTACCAAAACCATCGTTCACGTAAAAACCAATCCAACGAATAGCGCGCATTCCAACGCTCCTGCGGCACCGAGTAGAACCAAGAAGAGCGTGCAAAATCACCACCCACTACATGGCGAAACTCACCGCGTCTTACATCAGCCTCAACCTGCAAATTCCACTCATCACGCACCTCGTTGCCACGCGAATACGCACCCCAAAGATTGATTTTACCGTGATGAATCCAAGCGTCTTTTTTCCCACCCTCGAATGGCAGCATGACTTTCAGGGTCAAGAATGGGATTGTCACTGATTCCAGTACACCGCAACGATAAGTGAGCTGATCATTTTCAAGCCCCACTAAATTACAGGGCTCGGCGTTGCCATTAATTTTTAATGTCTGATCCGTCGCAATGGATTTGATATTTGTGCGTTTGATGGATTGCTCGCCAAAATTGGCGGTTTTCCACACCACTGCGTCGCCATCCAAACGCACCAGCTGGCCATTCAAACGGTCACCATTATTTAAGACGACAACACCTGCCTGAATGCAACAACACCAGAAGAGCGACAACACACCAAAAAATTGCTTCACGGAAAACCTGCTCACGCTATAGAAGAAAAGAAAAATCATTTATGGATTAGAATAGCTGCCGCCATTATAGGCAAATCAATAAATGTTAATTTAGGTTGGTTATTCACAGGTTTAATCGGAACTTGACGCTCCCATGCTTATGACTCAAGAAGAACGCAAAGAGGCCATTTACTTGGCACTTGCCCAAATCCCTAGAGGCAAGGTTATTACCTACGGCAATTTAGCGAAGCTCGCAGGCATGCCAAATGGCGCGCGCTTAGCAGGTAGACTTATGTGCGAATTACCCGATGGCTCCAACCTACCTTGGCATCGCGTGATTAATGCACAAGGTAAACTTTCCATGTCGGTTGACTCTGCCGGTTATCGCGAGCAAATACTGCGATTAGAAAAAGACGGTATTGAAATTCACAATGGCAAAATTAAATTGTCGCTTTACGGTTACAATCCGTAAATCCTAGCTGAGCACAGTCACCCTTTATGAAAAACACTACAGCAGCGCAAGACGAAAAAAATAATTTCAAAGGTTTGCGAGGCATCCAACGCGCATTTGCCACCCCCTCTGCAGTCACTATGTTGTTTTTGGGATTGGGCTCTGGCCTGCCCTTTCTATTGGTGGGTTATACACTTTCGACCTGGTTACGCGACACAGGTATCGCCTTAAGCGTCATCGGATTAGTCAGCTACGCAAGTTTTTTTTACGTACTTAAATTTTTGTGGGCTCCCTTAATCGATCGTTACCCACTACCTTTTTTAGGGCGACGCAAAGGCTGGTTGGTTTTATCGCAAGTTCTCTTAATAGCAGCGCTCGCGAGTATGGCCATTGTAGGCCCTGAGTCCTCACTCACTATCTTCACAATGCTGGTTGGCTTAACGGCATTTGCTGGCGCAACTCAAGATACAGTGGTCGATGCTTATCGCATTGAAATTGCGCCGGTAGAGTCGCAAGCAGCACTCGCCGCCACTTATATCCTAGGCTATCGCTTGGGATTAATTTTATCTGGCGCCATTGCACTTTATTTGGCGGAACTCTTTGGCTGGAGAAATGCGTATTTAGTCATGGCAGCATGCATTTTGTTGCCGCTAATCGCTGTGCTTTTATCCAAAGAACCTGCTCCGGATACCGTATTACGCATACGCGAAATTCGCATTCAAGATGCATTTATAAAACCGTTTCAAGAATTTTTTTCACGCAATGGTGTATTGCTCGCACTCGCACTCTTAGCCTTCGTTGGGCTCTTTAAATTGCCTGATCAGATGATCGGCGTATTGGCTGGGCCCTTTTATTTAGACTCAGGTTTTACCAAAGCAGATATAGCGACGGTTTCTAAAGTTTACGGCGTGTGGATTGGTATTGCGGGTGCATTTTTAGGTGGCGTTTGTGTTGCGGCGTTTAATATCAAGCCCATGCTGGTAATAGCAGCACTTGCTGTTTCAGTGTCAAACCTCGCGTATTTATTAATGGCTATGCACCCCTCAGAACAATGGGCATTTTTTGCAACAATCAGTGCCGATAATTTATCGCAAGGCTTTGCAGGTGTGGTGTTGGTGGCGTTTATGTCTAGCCTTACCGATCGCAATTTCACCGCAACGCAGTATGCGCTTTTGGCGTCGCTGGCAAATTTACCGGGAAAATTTATTGGCGGGGTTTCGGGTTATATTGTGGAGGCGACTAGCTATCAAACGTTTTTTATTTTCAGCACACTTTCGGTGATTCCCACGTTGTTATTATTGGCGTGGCTGTGGAATAAAACGCATACGAAATAAAATTTTAATGAAGCGTTTTAATTCTCCCAGCCTCCCCATTTGAAAAAGGGGGAGGCTGGGGATTTGATTTTTTAATCCCTAAAATTCGTATACTGCAAAGGCATTTCAATATCAGCCGCACGCAACATCGCCATGCACTCTTGCAAGTCATCGCGTTTTTTACCAGTAACACGCAACTGATCACCTTGAATGGCAGCTTGTACTTTCATTTTCTCGTCTTTAATCATTTTTACGATTTTTTTCGCCAGTTCTGACTCCAAACCGGTGCGTACCGTAATATCTCGCTTCACTTGCTTGCCTGCCGTTTTCACCGGTTTAATTTCCAAGCAAGAAACACCGATTCCATTTTTAGGTAACGCCGTTCTCAGTGAATCCAACATGGCATCAAGCTGATATTCGGTATCAGCAGTGATCGTAATATCATATTCTTTGCGCTCGAATTTGGCATCTACGCCTTTAAAATCATAACGACTGACGATCACCTTACCGGCCTGATCAACAGCGTTGGTGAGTGCATGTTTATCGACTTCTGAAACCACATCAAATGATGGCATTGTTAGTTACCTCTACAAATCTAAAAACGAAGATTAATTAAATAAAATGAAAATTAAATGAATTGATCAAATAAACAAAGTCGCGAAGGCGATAGCACCAACCCAAAACAATAGCGAGCGTGAATACAGCGGTACGCTGGATTTAACTAACGCAAATGAATATGCCGGTTCTGCATGCGGACTGAGGGTAATACCCACCAAATCTTCAAGCACTTCTTGCGCATTTTCTTCTGCTTCTTGCTCAGCTTCTGCGCGCTCTTCAGTAGATTCAGTAACCTCTTGCGGGGTCATGACACCTACAATCTGCTCTGGTTTTATATACAAATCCGTTGGCGCACCCAAGGCGCCACGCAAACTGTTATTTAAAATAGTCATGGATGAGTTTTCAGTATCTGCCAAGCTGTCGCGCAAGGGGCAGCTATCAAAATTACCCACAAATGCCCAAGTTAACCCCATCAGGCGTACCGCTGGGAATTCGATTAGCCATAACCATTTTTCGGCCAAGATCGCTTCACTCGAAGTAGGCATAGTTTGCTCGCGGTAGATAGCACTTAAGCGATACAAAAGCGCACCCACAGCGCCCGCAATAACAAACCAAAACAACACCGCAAAGGTTCGTTCAAACCCGCGATAACTAATCACTTTTAATGCTTGCGTGTGCAAGCCCTTCCAATCACTTGTCGATGCTGAACCTATGTCACTAGCGGCACGACCACAAAAATCATCAATTAACTTGCTAGCAGCCACCGAATCGCCACGATTCGCGATATCAATATAGGTATTTACATCTGCCAAAAAATCACCGCGCCCCAAGGAGTACAAAAGTACAGGCACGTATAAAAAGAACAGGAAGTTAGCGGAAAGAAAATAAACGATTGCCCAAATGCAGAGAATCATGAGCAAAAGCGGTAAGGCAAGCGCCAAAATCATGGGCAGCAAAGGAAAGGAAGAAACCGCAGGTAAACTACGCAGACGATTGAGCAACCAAATAAACCAGCCATCGCGTTGCAAAATAGTCGCCGTCGAGCTGGACCAATACATAATCGCCAAAACGGCTATTAAACTTAAAAAAATCATAGGCTTCTCTTTATAAAAGCAGGGGCTTTTCTTTATAAAATCAGTTGTCGTCTAGCAGTTTGTAAAACCGATCCCAATCAAACGCTTCTCCTGGGTCTGTTTTACGCTCCGGCGCAATTTGGTTGTGGCCGACCATTCGCTCAGGTGTAATCAGCGGGTAAGCCGCCAAAATTTGCCGAGCTGTTTCCGCTAGTGCACTATATTGGGCGTCAGTGTAAGCAATATCGTCGCAACCTTCCAACTCAATCCCAATACTGTAGTCATTGCAGTTTGCAACCCCCTGAAAAGAAGATAAGCCCGCATGCCATGCACGAGCATCAAAAGGGACAAATTGGGTGACAGTACCATCGCGCTCTATAAAAAGATGTGCAGACACCTGCAGCCCGGCAATGGTTTGAAAATAGGGATCTAGGGAAGTATCCAGCTGATTAGTAAAAAATGACTGTACGCACCCTGTGCCAAATTGGCCGGGCGGCAAGCTGATATTGTGGATAACGAGAAGACTTACGGATTGCGCTTGCGGGCGCTGATTGGCATTGGGCGATGGGCACTGCACTGCGGCGTTTAGATAGCCATCTTTGATACCGCTATGCTTCAAATCAGTTTCATTTGATATCACCAAATGCCCGCCTTATCGACCCGCTTACCTGTTAAATGAAGCAGGCATAATAAACCTAAGACCAAGCATTTGCACTCGCCCGCCCTTTGCGGGCCGAGGCCGAGAATAGGAGAAAGTTTTAACGATTATTACGTAGGTTGCCAATGACCGCCTCAAGTGCGCGATCAAACAACATGCCATCATCCAGAACTTGCAAGCGTCCAGACTTAAGTGCCAAAGCCAAACTCATACGGGTTTCTTCCGCGACCTTAACACCGGAGCGATTCACAAATATATATTTACCAGTTGCGCGAATAATAGCAGCAAGGCGACTGCGGAATTTTTGACCGTCCTCACTTTGCATCTCAAACCAACTGCCCTGGGTCAGATTTGCGACCAAAGAGAGATGTTGATCGCCCTCAGGCAAACTGTCTGCACTTTGAGTTTCAATCGGCTCTTCATTAATCACCACAAATGTTTCAAGTGATTCAAGCGTTGCACCTATAGGTACCAGTGGCTCAATAACAGCCACATCCTCTAATACAGGAATTTCAACCGCGGCTTCTTCCTGAACAACAACTTCGTCTACGGTCTCATGTGTCGTGCTCTCTTGTACCACTGGCTCCTGTATTACCGCTTCAACACTGGGTACAGCTTCAGCAACATCCATCACTATCGCAACCGCTACAGGTGCAACTACCGACTCGGCAAGTACTTCAGGCGCTACTGTTTGAGCAACTACTGGAGCAGGTTGCTCAACCGCAGTATTTACCACCGGAATTTCAGCGGCATTGATGTGAACAACGGGCGCTGTAGGTGCTGGCGCCTCTGCAAGTTTGACTTTCACTTTAGGAGCCACGACTGCAGGTGCATCATCAATTTTTGGCACCGAGCGCAAGCGCGCTAAGTGCAAGGTTTCCAGCTGTTTAAACAATTGTGTGGTTTCGAAGGGGCTGTAGGAAATATCTTCCAAACCTTCGCGCAACTTTTGCAGCAATTGCGGCACGAGTTTTAATAAACCCTGACGATTCTCTTTAGACATGGGCGCGGTTAGGCTCCACACCAATTGCTGCGCGGTGCGAATACCAGCCTGCCACTCTGCACTCTCAACACCCTGCTTTAAAGAGATAATAAAAAGCACATTACCCCACGCATCGCGCAATAATTTTTGCGCTGGTGCAGGTAAATCGTGGCCAGAGGTTAATCGATTTAATACAGAATCGACTTGTAAACGCGCACGCTCAGATTTAGCTTTGCCATCTTCTGCATCAATCGTGCGCTGCTCTAAAATGGACGCACGACGCTTGTCTTTTTCGAGGAACGAACGGAAATCAGTCAGCAAGTTGTTGAAAATTGAGATGTCGGTATCGAAATCCGACAAGATCGTTTGAACAGTAGATTCCATCTTGCTGAACAAACTATCTTTGCGCTGCTCACCGTTTTGATTAGCATCGCTCGACTCTTGCCAACCCAAAGCCGCCATTGCCATTTCATTCAATAAACGACGCGCAGGATGACCGCCCTTACTAAAGAAAGTCTTGTCTGCAATGGCTACTTTGACCATAGGGATTTGCAAGCGGCCAATCAATGCCTTCATAGGCGAAGCAAGATTGCGATCATCTAAAATAAAATCAAACATCATGCTAACGAGATTGATTACGTCGTCGTCAACTTGATTAATGGCCTGTGTTTTTTGTTGTTCGCTATTGGTTAATAAATGCTGCAGCAACTCGCGGATATTAATAGGTGCCCCAGAACTAGCCACCGACGCTTGGGTAAAGGTGTTTTGGTGCTGAGCCAAAGAAAGAATTTTAACCAAATCCTGACTGGCAATTTCCTCACCCGTAATGCGCTCACCCGCGCCGCGCGCCGCGCCACCACGCGCGCCCAACAAATCGCGCAAGGTATGTAAAACCTGATTAGTCTGCTCATCATAAGAGCCACCCGTACCAACCTGCCCATTCCCTGTGTTTGAACCCTGCGGCTGACTGGAGTTTTCAGGCGTTAATGAAGCAGATAAACCTGACCCATAGTGCTCATGGGCGGCAGGAGAGTCAGAACGCCGAGTGCGCGGTGCCTGTTTTAGTGAAGGCAAAATATTTAATTCAATCAGCAACTGATTAAGCGATTGAAATAAAGTACCCAGCTGGGTCATTACCATATTGTCGAAAAGCTTCAGTAAAACTAACTTGGCTTTAACATCAATACTTAAATTTTTGGATGCATCATTGAAAGCATTACAAATAACATCCACGCCAAGTGGGTTATTCTTTTGATAAACCTTGATGGGAACCAAATGGTCAATGCGTAACGTTAAATGCTGAATAGGCTCCGCAAATTGCTCATTGGCCTTATTAATCATGCCCTCAATGGCAACCATTTCCTCAAGATCATCATTCTTAACAAGAGATAAATCATCTAGCGAAAATTCTTTTATTTCTGATTGCACCTCATCACGATAGGCATTGTGATCAAGCAGCTGAGCAAAGCGAATATCAATACTGCGAAAAAATGAGGATTCCATCGCGCGACGGCGTAAACGTACCTCACGCATAGAGTCAAAATACAAATTCTGGTCATGGTTATTATTGGCTTTGTCAGCCAACTCAAACATAGCATCGTCAACTTTATCAAATAGGTCGCGTAACAATCCCTGCAACTGCTGACGTGCCTTATCGCGTAATGAATGCATTGCGGCAGGCAAGCGAGCCAAAATAATCTGTGGCGGCTGCCCTGCTGCTGCACGCTCAGGGTTTAATTGCACGACGTTATTCGGTTCAGGACGGATTTGTTCAGACATGATGCTTAACCATCAAAAGAGAGACCTCGGTAAAACAAGTATATCCAAGTAAGTTATGCACTCTAGGGGCAAATGCTCAAGGCGAGAGCCATATCACAAATAGTGATAAGATGCGCCTTTTCTTATATGATTTAACAGAATTTTAACGATCCTGTGTAACCAAGTGGTATAACAACAAAGCCCAAATAGAACCACGGACAACGACCTGCGGATCACTACATCGAGTACTATTGACCATCATAAGCACGCTTGGACAAACCATCCTATGATCCTTACTTTTGCCGAACGCATACCCCATTTAGCCCAGCGCATTCGCGAAAACGTCGCCACAGCACTTGCAGAAGATATTGGTAGTGGCGATATTACCGCCCAATTAATACCTTCCGAGCAAAGGGCAAAAGCGACCATCATCACACGCGAGGATTGCGTATTCTGCGGAAAAGATTGGGTCAATGAAGTTTTTTCGCAGCTAGATAAAAACGTTGAGATTGAATGGCACCTTGAAGATGGCGAATTTGTATCAGCAAACAGCACACTATTTAGCCTGAGCGGCAATGCTCGCAGCTTACTCACGGGCGAACGCACCGCCCTAAACTTCGTGCAGACACTCTCAGGCACAGCCACGATAAGTCGTTATTACGCAAATCTCGTTGCTCACACGAAAGTAAAACTGCTGGACACTCGCAAAACCCTACCCGG
>JACCDN010582201.1_pt1 | contig 10343 bp, 12 predicted proteins | sample 7441691 | NCBI WGS metagenome assembly JACCDN01 (sample SAMN15323439, study PRJNA562643) | freshwater metagenome | isolation source: river surface water | place: USA:Blue River Watershed | collected 2017-08-16
CAGCCGCAAGCGTCCCCTCTACCCCAAGCATGCAGAGGTTGAAGCCATCGCGCTGATGGCCAGGCAGCAACTCGTTGATTCGGGTGTTGATGCGCTAACGCTGGACATCCTCAGCGGCATAGCTCGCCTAAAAATCAATGGTGTTGCAGTCAATCTGGCCATCGACACTCAAAACACGGTTCATGACGAAAGCGGTCAGGCCGTGCTGGGCATCTGTGAGTACGACCCTGGCGTGCCGGATACTGCGATGGTTTCCGTCTCACCCTGTGGCGAGGACTCAAGCGAGGAGCTTGTTCTCAGTACGCTTGCTCATGAAATTGGTCACGCCATCTTCGACAGCCCAGGCTGGATTGTGGATGCCAGTCGTGGCCCAGGGCTGTTTGACGAAGTCGATGACGGCGTACGTCGGGTCTACCGAACCACCACCCGCGACAGCCAACATCTTGCAAATTCGATTGCTGAGGGTCATAACTCATCGCTTGCCAAGCGCAGTGAAAACTATTTTGCTGAGTTGCGAGCCAATGAGTTCATGGGCTCACTGCTGGTCCCAAGGCAACGCCTGTACACAGCAGTCGAGGAAATGGCACCTATGTGCAACGTCGCTATTGTTCGTGGTCCATCGCTTGATCCAGAGTTTGAAGGCGCTGGGATAACGGTGCAAAGCTCAGGCGCCATGGGCTTTTTCAATCTCGAGTCGCTCCAACGCGCCATTGCCTCGCGCTTTAACGTTTCGCCACGTTTTATCCAGGTGCGTATGGAGCGCTATGGCTTGCTCAAGTTAGGGGGCTTCTCGGCTTAGAGCAGTTCATGGCAATCGCTGCCGATCTTGTGTCGGTATTTTTTTGGAATACAAATTAACCACTCGCGCAATCACGCACTTTTCTTTAAGGAGACAACTTGATGACAGCAGCCCAACAACAAGAAGCAAAGCCAACTCGAAAGAAGGCTGCAGATGCGCAAGCCAGCAAAGCTCCACGCACCAGAGGCAAGGACAAAGGGGCCGAAATGTTGCCCCATCTCGAAAACCTCGTGCTCCTGGTGCGCAAGGTTCAGCGACCTGAATTATTGCGCGCATTGATGGAGGGCGTGACGGGTGAAGCTCATGTGCCACTGCGAGAGCTCACTGAAAGCGCTGTCGGGTCATTGCCCATTGCATCGCGCAATACATTGTTTGCATTGGTAGCCGACTTTGAACAGTCCCACCAAGCGAAGATCGAACGCGCAGCCGAACGCATCAATTTGCTTGGTGACGAATACGGAACGATGGCTGTTAGCCGATTGCTGGACGCCAATAATTCGCAAGACGCTGCGATTTCAAGCGATCGCACCGATAAGGCCAGCAAGGCTTTGTACCTCTTTCTTGCGCAAGAGTACCCGTCTGAAGGTGCTCAATCCGATCAGCGCTTTGACCATGCTGAAACTCAGCACGGCATGCTCGCACAAGCGCACAGCGACAAATACTCCAGCCATTACATCGGCCCCAAGGGTGCTCAGCCAGATTTAACGCAGGACGCTGAGCAAGCGTTGCGCGAGCGCCTCTTCGAGCTGTTTCCCAAAATCAATCCCTCAGAGATCTTGATTGAGTACTTTGAGCAACGCGATTCGTCGCTGCCGGGAAATCCCATCGTTCTCTATTCGCTCACAGCCAAATTCAATGGCAAAGAGTTGCATTTTCAACTCATCGAAGATGGGGAAGTCCAGGACAAGGAGTCTGCCGCCGTGACCAACGTGCGCTTTTCATGGCAATCAGACAAAGGCTTTTTGTCGGTGTTTTGTGATGATCCAGAAGTGCGTCCTGATCTGACCAGAATTTTTCGTGACGTGGTGTTGGGCGGCAATGGGGATATTCGCTCCATGCCCATGCGTGAGTTTGACTTGATGGGCTTTAGCACGCCAGCGATGCTCAAGCGGTTTAAGCAATCACGCATCGAGGGTATCGAGGGCATTGAAATTCGCCACCTCGTTGTCACCAAGCCTGAAGTGCGGCAAATGAATGTGAAGTCACAGACCGTACAGCGCAAAGTTGAAAATACGTTGGTAATTCGCAGACATCGCTTTGAAGATCGAGACATTTATGCCATGGCCAAAGAGGTCTATTCACTGCCCGATCTCACCGATTGCGTGATTCAGCAGGTCAAGTTGAGCATGCTTGTCGCCAAGACGATGCATCGCAGGGCGCACTCTGTTTCAGTGCAAATCACTGCACCCAACGGGTTTTCAGATGGCCGCCTGACGAAAGACGATAGTGATCTGGTTTTTGCACAACTGATCCGCTTGAACTGTGCGCGTGAGTATTGAGGTGCCCCATGAATTTACATGCAGAATTTTTAACGAGCCTTGAGCGCATTCGCCAACTTGATGCAAAAGTCAGCACAGATGAATTGCGCGGCCATGCGCAACAATTTGCGGCACGCCAGTGGATCATCAAGGATGGGTATCAAACCTCGATTCTTGTGCCCGTCTTGAGCGTGGAAGAAGAAGTTGAAGTAAGTGTCGACGCTGATCGTGCGTCCTACAGTTACCGCAGTCCTGCACACCATGGCCGTATCGTTACGCGATCGATGGATGACATCACGACCTATGCATTAAATATCGATGAGTGGCTTAACTCAGTGGCACAAATATTTGAAATTGAAAGCGCACATAAATCCCGGCAAAAAGAATTGATCGAAGGTCATCTGTGGCACATCGGGGATATTCGCGCTGGGAAAACCCACCGCTTTGCACCTGTGTACATGGCGCGACGTCTAGAGCAATGTGCGGCGGACTGGCGCAAATGTTTGTGTGATGCGCAGCGGCCTAGTCATGGAATTGTGCTGACCGCTGGCGACAGCACCTTGTCCCTGCCCAATGGGCATCAGTCCATTCGCATCGATTCGCTCCTAATTGCCAGTGCTGGGGGCTTCAGCATTGAACGGGATGTCATGGTGCGACTGCTACGAGGATTGCCTGCTGATGTGGCCGATGATGAGTGGTTTGATGAAAAAACAGGTCAACTCAAGCTGCACCACATGAACGAGCCCAAGGTTTTTTCTGGCGAGCATCAGAAGGCAGTGATCGCTGCATTTTGGAGGGACCGTCATGGCTCCAGCATCAAGTGGTCGGATGTTGTTGAAAGAACAGGCTGTGGCCGTGATCCAGACAGCGTATTTGGCAAAAAAGTCTGGCGTGACTGGTTAGAGCGAACTGGCCACGGTCACTATCGAATAAGAAGTCGACGCCAGCTCAGTACCACCTAGTTCAAATTTCCGGTGGTTTATCCGGAGGTCCATCCGGAGATGATCCGACATTGGGTCTAAATCATAAGCAGTGCCAACTTTTTTCAAAGGAGCACTGCAAATGGCAAATTTAAGCCCTCTCGAAACACATGGGCGCAATCTGCGCTCACCCCACCCCGATCGTCCTGAGCAGACGCGCATCGCACTCGACGAGTTCGAGCTTGCTGGTCGCTGGGGACTATCGGTCAAAACTTTGCGCCGCTGGCGTCAAGAACAACTCGGCCCCATCTACTGCAAGCTTGGTCGCCGGGTTACCTACCTCCTGCACGAAATCGAAGCTTTTGAGCGGCGCGTCTCGCGTTACTCGAGTTTTGCTCGTGCTTACCAATGATGGGATCGGTCATGGCTGACATCACCATTTTCCCTGATCGCCTAACCGTGATGACGGAAGACGAACTGATAGCACTGCCTGCAGCACAGTTGCACGAAATTGACATCAATCTCGCGCAGCTTGTTGAGTGGGTAAAAAAGGCGCAAGCCAAAACCCACAACGCAAAAAAGCGTCGTTACGCCGAGCAAGAAAAGGCAGCCCGTGCTGAAGCCGGTAAAGACTTCGGCACCGTGCATTTTCAGGACGGCCCGATCCGCGTCACGGTCGACACACCCAAGCGTGTCGCATGGGATCAAAAGCAATTGGCCGCAATGGCCAAACGCATAGCCGATAGCGGCGACCGCATTGAGGACTACCTCGATATCGAGTTCACGGTCCCTGAAGCGCGCTTTACCAACTGGCCCACGGCACTGCGCGAGCAGTTTGCCCCCGCCCGCACCGTGAAACCTGGCAAGGCCTCTTACGACCTTGCTATCGACTCTGAGGACTAAATCATGAAACTTTTTAACAAGCTTGTACTGCGTAAACGTGTCGGCTCTTTCTATGCCGAACACCTGCCCACAGAAATTCACTACCGCAACCGCGCGGGAGAGGATGTCTCTGTTCCCACCGAGAACGCCACTGTCGATGAATTGGCGTTTGCCCTCCAGCTGGCATCCGAAGAGCAATCCACCGTCAGCCGCCGACGAGCAGCCATCGAAGACCTTTACCAAAACGCCCGTAAATCAGGTGCGCTTGGTGCGGAACGCATGTCCGATATCGATTGGAAGGCATGACCATGAGCAACCTTATTCCATTTCATTTCGAATCTCATGCCTTGCGTGTTCAAGTTGATGGCGCTGGCCAGCCGTGGTTTAACGCGAGCGACGTCTGCTCTGCGCTCGAGCTTGGCAATTCCAGGCAGGCTATTGGAACCCACGTTGATAGCGATGACGTCCAGAAAATGGACGCCATCGACACCCTTGGCCGAACCCAACAAACCAACCACGTTAATGAATCGGGCCTTTACTCGCTCATTCTTGGAAGTACTAAAGAGAGCGCCAAGCGATTTAAACGCTGGGTAACCAGCGAGGTCCTTCCTTCGATTCGCAAGACTGGCTCATACGCAGCATTGCCAGTGACGAATCTGCCAGCTCCAACGCAGGATCGTGTTTCCTCGCTGCTATTGATCGGTGACGCCGTGGCCAAGTTTCCAGGCGTGAAGGCTGGCATAGCGATGGCCGCCACATTGACATGCATACAGGAAAACACTGGGCTCTTGATCGAGTCGCTTCGTAAAGCGCTTCCACCATCCAACGAGCCCATTTGTTCTCATAACGCGACCCAACTTGGAAAGTTGGCCGGCGTATCGGCCAAATCAGCAAACCAGCGCTTGGCACTTTTGGGATTTCAGTTCCGCAACGAGCGCGATGAGTGGGAGATCACAGAGCCTGGCAAAGCGTGGGCTGAGGCGTTGCCGTTCTCGCGCAACGGTCACAGTGGTTATCAGATTTTGTGGAACCCGGCCGTGGCTGAGCAACTGAGGGAGGTGGCGTGATGGCTCTTCCAATCATTAGCGCTTCTCAGCGATTGGCAGAAAAAAGTGGCGTCAAGCTGGTGATGCTCGGCCGCGCTGGCATCGGCAAAACCAGCCAGCTCAGAGGGCTCTCAGAGGTCTCAACGCTCTACGTTGACACCGAAGGTGGTGACCTAGCCGTGCGCAACTGGCAAGGCGACACCATTCGTCCGAAAACCTGGCCCGAGTTTCGCGACTTGGTTGTCTTTCTTGCGGGCCCCAACCCAGCGCTACCAGAGGATGCGCCTTACTCGCAAGCGCACTTCAATCATGTGTGCGAGCGCTATGGCGACCCGGCGCAGCTGACCAAGTACGACACCTACTTTGTTGACAGCATCACCGTCCTATCACGCTTGGCCCTCATCTGGGCCAAATCACAACCACAGGCCATGTCTGAGCGTACCGGTAAACCGGACACGCGCGGAGCGTACGGTTTGTTGGGCCAGGAAATGATCGGAGCGCTTACTCACTTGCAGCACGCCCGTGGCAAGCATGTGGTGTTTGTAGCCATCTTGGACGAAAAGCTTGATGACTTTAATCGCAAGGTTTTCGTGCCTCAGATCGAGGGCGCAAAGACCGCAGCAGAGCTGCCCGGCATCGTTGATGAGGTGGTGACGCTTGCCGAAATCAAGACCGAAGACGGCTCGTCTTACCGCGCCTTTGTCACGCAAACCATGAACCCCTATGGCTACCCAGCCAAGGACCGATCGGGACAGCTCGAAATGCTCGAGCCCCCAGACCTGCGCGCGCTGATTGACAAATGCGCCGCTGCCACCCGAACCCAAACCATTAAGGAGTAAACCTATGTCTAACTGGAACGATTTCAACGATGCCGAACAACAGCAATCCTTCGACCTGATTCCCAAGGGCACGGTCGCCCGTGTCCGTATGACCATCAAACCCGGCGGCTTCGACGACCCCGCGCAGGGCTGGAACGGCGGCTACGCCACCCAAAGCTTTGAGACCGGTTCCGTCTACCTGTCCTGCGAGTTCGTGATCCTCGAAGGGGAATTCGCTCGCCGCAAGATGTGGTCGAACATCGGCCTGCACAGCCCTAAGGGTCCGAACTGGGGAAACATGGGTCGCACCTTCGTTCGGGCCGCGCTCAACAGCGCCCGCAACATCCGTCCGCAGGACAACTCCCCGCAGGCCGCAGCCGCCCGCCGCATTGCCGGCTTTCATGAGTTGGACGGGCTCGAGTTCGTCGCACGCATCGACGTCGAGAAGGACGGTCGCGGCGAACTCAAGAACGTGGTGAAGCTCGCGGTCGAGCCGGATGATCCCGACTATGCGCGGGGCAACGGCGCATCCGGCGCCAGTGGCGCGCCTACGCGCCCGACGGCTGCCTCGTTCGCCCCGCAGGCACCCGCAGCCGCACCTGCAGCAGCGGCGCCCGCACAGCGCCCCACAGCGCCCGGGAAACCGGCCTGGGCTCAGTGAGGGGGATGCGTGAAATGCTGGGTCTGCACACGACAGGCGCGCGGCTATGGCCATACGGACAACCGTCATGGCATCGGCCACCCGGCGCGCTACCCCATCGACTGGGTGTTTTGCTCACGCCGGTGCCAGGACGCGTTCCACGCGCTCTACGGCAACTGGACGCGGGTCAAGGACGGCATCAAGCACAAGACGGAGGTCGCCATGATTGATCCGTCTGACATCGAACTGGGCGCCATGAGGAAGTGCCTCAAGTCCTTCGGCGAGGCCGCCGGTGAGATCGGATTCGACAAGCCCCTGGGGCACTACTCCGAAGCCGAGGCGCTGCAAGTGATTGATGCCATTGTCACCTGCTACACCGAAACGATGGTCGAACACCACGAGACGACCAAGTTTCCGCCCGTGCGTGGCATGGCGCCAACGCCGGATCCCATGGCGCCCGATGTTGCCAATCCGTTCGCCGATCTGGAGGACGATCTGCCCTGGATTGATGGCAAGGAGGCGAAGCGATGATCGACTTCAATTCCTCATCGAGCATCCCTGGGCAGGTCACGTCATTGGTCGACGCGGGCCTGCAACGGATGCGAGCGTCGCAATCACCTCGGGAATACCTGGGCGCCTCCCGTCTCGGGGTGTCCTGCGAGCGCGCCCTCCAGTACGAGTTCGCCAAGGCGCCGGTCGATGCAGGTCGCGAGACCGACGGTCGGATCCTGCGGATCTTTGAGCGCGGCCACGTGATGGAGGACTGCATGGTCGCGTGGCTAAGGGCGGGCGGATTTGATCTGCGCACCCGAAAAGCCAATGGCGAGCAGTTTGGCTTCTCGGCAATCGACGGGCGACTCCAGGGGCACATCGATGGCGTGATCGTCGGCGGCCCAGACGGCTTTGCGTACCCCGCTCTCTGGGAGTGCAAGTGCCTGGGCTCCAAGTCCTGGCGGGACCTGGAGAAGAACAAGCTCGCGGCCTCCAAGCCGGTCTACCACGCGCAGGTGGTGCTCTATCAAGCCTACCTGCAGTTGCACGAGCACCCGGCGATCTTCACGGCGATCAACGCCGACACGATGGAGATCTACACCGAGCTCGTGCCTTTCGACGCAGCACTCGCACAGCGCATGTCTGACCGGGCGATCAAGGTGATCGCGGCAACGGATGCCGGTGAACTGCTAGCCCGCGCGTATCACGACCCAACCCATTTCGAATGCAGGATGTGCGCGTGGCAGGACCGGTGCTGGAGGACAGAGCGATGAACAACAAGAAAGCGCCACTGGAGCAGGTAGAGCCGATGATCGATGCCAAACAGGCAGCGGCAGCGCTACGCCTTCCGTATTACTGGTTCGCCGACCACGCCATGCGGTCGAAGTACCGGATCCCCCATTACTTGATGGGAGGACTTGTCCGGTATCGGCTGTCGGAACTATCCGCGTGGGCGATGCAAAGCTCGGCCGTTCTGGATCGCGGCGCACCCGACGCCGGGGAGTCCGAATGATTGACTTCAACGACACCCCCATCTCGTCGGACGTCGATCGCCAGGCGCAGCGTGATCAGATCCGTTCCGATCTGACTTCACGGCTGGAGTCAGTGCTGTTCTCGATGTTCCCGGCTGGCAAGAAGCGGCGCGGCAAGTTCCTGATTGGCGATGTTCTGGGTAGCCCTGGTGAGAGCCTGGAGGTTGTTATTGAAGGAGAGAAAGCAGGTCTCTGGACGGATCGCGCCACCGGGGACGGCGGCGACATCTTCGACCTGATCGCTGCCCACCTTGGGGTTGACGCCCACACGGACTTCCCGCGGGTACTGGAAGCGGCGGCTGACCTGGTGGGTCGCGCACCTTCGACACCTTCACGCAAGTCTCGGAAGGACGCGCCGGTCGACGATCTCGGACCCGCTACAGCCAAGTGGGACTACGTGGATGCGGCTGGCAGTCTGATTGCGGTCGTTTACCGCTATGACCCGCCAGGACGGAAGAAGGAGTTTCGGCCCTGGGATGCCAAGCGCCGCAAGATGTCACCCCCTGATCCCCGCCCGCTTTACAACCAGCCGGGATTGGTAGGGGCAAGCCAGGTGGTCCTGGTCGAGGGTGAAAAATGTGCGCAGGTGCTCATCGATGCCGGCATTGTCGCCACCACTGCGATGCATGGCGCCAATGCTCCGGTCGAAAAAACCGACTGGTCACCGCTTGCGGGTAAGGCTGTCCTCATTTGGCCTGACCGCGACAAACCGGGCTGGGAGTACGCGGCGCAGGCGGCTCAGGCCATCTTGTCTGCCGGTGCGCGGACCTGCCACATCCTCTATCCGCCGGAGGAGGCAGCGGAGGGATGGGATGCGGCAGATGCCATCGATGAAGGGTTTGACGTGGGGACCTTCCTCGCCCACGGCCCGCGCCTGCAGATGCACGACGTCACCGCCGACGACGAACCGGTAGCAAGCACCGACGAGTCGGTCTGGGGGACGGAAGACGCGCTGGCGTTGGCTTTCACGCGTCGCTATCACCGGGACTGGCGCTATGTCGCCACATGGGGACGCTGGCTCGTATGGGACGGCTGCCGCTGGCGCACCGAGGACACCCTGGCTGCGACCGACCTGATTCGCAGCGTCTGTCGTCACGCGGCGCTCAAGGCGGCCAATCCCAAAGTTGCTGCCAAGCTGGCAAGCGCCAGTACGGTCAGCGGCGTTGAGCGACTGGCACGCGCCGACCGGAGGCATGCGGCGACCACCGAAGAGTGGGATGCCGATCCCTGGCTGCTCAACACGCCAGGTGGCGTAACCGACCTCCGATCCGGCCGAAAGCGTGCGCATGACCGAGCCGACAGGATGACCAAGATCACCACCGCCACCTCCGGCGGGGATTGCCCGATCTGGTTGCAGTTCCTTGACGAGGTGACGGGCGGAGACAAGGAGCTCCAGGCCTACCTGCAGCGCATGGTCGGCTACGCGCTGACCATCAACCCGCGAGCACGCGTTGTTCTTCCTGTACGGCACCGGCGCCAACGGCAAGTCGGTGTTCGTAAACACCTTGGCCACGATCCTGGGGGATTACGCGACCAACGCACCGATGGACACCTTCATGGAGACCCGCACCGACCGGCACCCGACAGACATGGCCGGCCTGCGCGGCGCACGCTTCGTCGCGGCGATCGAGACCGAGCAGGGTCGGCGCTGGGCAGAGTCCAAGGTCAAGAATCTGACCGGTGGCGACAAGATCGCCGCACGCTTCATGCGTCAGGACTTCTTCGAGTTCTTCCCGCAGTTCAAGCTCTTCGTGGCGGGCAACCACAAGCCGGCGATCCGCAACATCGACGAGGCCATGAAGCGCCGCCTGCACCTGATCCCTTTCACGATCACGGTACCGCCTGAAAAGCGCGACAAGCACCTGCAGCAAAAGCTGCTGGCCGAGCGCGACGGCATCCTCGCATGGGCCGTTCAGGGGTGCTTGGAGTGGCAGCGTATTGGTCGGCTAGATCCACCCCAACAGGTGCTTGATGCCACCGAGGAGTACTTCGAGGCCGAGGACGCCCTGGGCCGCTGGCTTGATGAGCGCTGCGTGCGCGTCGGGACGGCCAAGTCGCTGACGGCTGAGCTCTTCACGGACTGGAAGCAATGGGCGGAGGCCGCAGGGGAGTTCGTCGGCTCGCAAAAGCGATTTGCTGATCTGCTGCTCACCCGCGGGCTGGAGAAATGGCGCAACGGCGTTGGCCTGCGCGGCTTTCGTGGCATCGGCCTCAAGGTGCAACCGACGCCTGCCTAC
>JACCDN011240789.1_pt1 | contig 10342 bp, 6 predicted proteins | sample 7441691 | NCBI WGS metagenome assembly JACCDN01 (sample SAMN15323439, study PRJNA562643) | freshwater metagenome | isolation source: river surface water | place: USA:Blue River Watershed | collected 2017-08-16
ATACCCCTACTACCCTGCGTGAACAAAATCCCAACACAATTTAAATTTTCTTCTGAAATAAGATTTTCAAATTGCCTTGTCATCAAACCCTCGCCTTTCCATGCTTCATCGTGGATTTTTTCAGAATCCATACATTCAAGATAATCCAAAATGAGCATATCTATATGATAACCGTGAATGTTCGTAATTGTCTCACAAAACCGTTTTACATCTGACATCTTAACACCAACAGACGGCATTTTTTGTAAAATAAGCCGTCCACCCTTCTCTTCGCCTTTCTTTAATTTTTGTTTGAAAATTCTTTCAACAGTATCTTTGTTTTTTTTATTGGCCGCGTTGTGTATGGACAAGCCGCTCCATTTAGCTTGCATTTTCATTTGTATTTGACTCGGCTTGTCTTCAAAAAACAAATATACAACAGTTTTGCCTTCCATAAAGGCAGTCGTTGCAAGATTTACGGCCAATGTTGTTTTACCTACTTTATATGCAGCTATCACCAAAACCAATTCAGAACGACCTATACCACCACCCCAATATTCATCCAATATTTTTATTCCAGTGGGTATTGGGAATCTTTCTTCACTAGAAACGTGTTCATAGTTGTCAGATGTTAAAAAGTTGACAGTGTTATCTATATCATTGGTTATAATAACCTGTTTTAACTTATCAATAGTCTCACCAAAATCTTCTATTTTTCCAGATAATGTTTTTTTTCTAATATCTTCTATTTCCCTTAGAAGATTTTGTTGTTGTATGAACCTTGTGGCATTTGTTCGTATGAATTCCCTGTTTTCAATATCAACATATTGAACATCATTTAGGAATTGGTGAAATACATTTTTATCCTCGTGGATTTTTATGTTCACCAATTCTTTCAGTGTATCATAATATGGTATGGATTTATAATCCTCTAAATATTCCTTTAATAAGGATATTAATTTTTTTGCTTGGTTGTTTGAGAAGATGGACGGCGAAAGTATTGGCAGTATGTTTGCACCATACATAAAATCCCTAAACATCTCGTTGCCTTTCTTTTCTTTGACACCAATTATTTGGTTCAATAACTTTAATTCAAAACGCTCGCCCATATAGGCGAGCGTTTTGTTTTCGTTTTGATATTTTTCATCCATAATTATCTAAAATTCTTTACATCAATTGAGTTAAGGCTTGCAAAGTTATGAATAAACCCGCTATTCTTAAAGCGATTTGTAAAATTTGTTTTAGATAATGTTTTTTTAATTATTGTTCTCATTCCATCAACAGTTTGTCCATTATGCTCAAAATCTTTCCACACATGAAAAATATCTGGATTAAAATTGTCGTTTTGAACAAAGTCGCCAGCCCATGCCTTCGATTCACCGATTACCTTTGATGTGATTTTTTCCGTTTCCCTTCCGTTTTCATCACGAACTGGATAATATTCGTCAATCAACTCGAACAAATAATAAGCGGTTTTTGAAGGGTTTGTGTCTTCATAAAGGTACTGAAACTTCTCAATATAATCAGATGTCAATTCTTTCATATACAACTGAAAAAGATAAGACACCCTGTTCATGGCCTCAACAATTTCCCATGAATTTTCAATAGAATCTGAAAATTGGTTAAAATTCTTAGATTGTTTTTTGTACTTTACTGGATGAAACAAATTGTAAGAACACACTGGCTTTTTTTTGTCATCGTCGACAAACCATGTTTTTAATACAAACCTTGTTTCGTAATTTCCTTGTGATTCAACTTCTTTTTGCATTTTTAAATTTTAAAACATTTTTAAATGGTAATAAAAAATCTGTTAGGTTCCCATATACATCTGGATCTTTCTTTATCTCATCCAAAATACCATGTTCCGAAACTATGGATTTAAATGTTTGATAGTCAAATGTATTATTGGAAACACATTGCAAATGTAATTGAAGAATATCTTTTTTGCAATCTTCTGTAATAAAAGGATTTTTTAAATCCATCAAAGATTTGTTAAAATCAAACTTACCGCTTTCTATGTAACTTATCAACGATTCTAATCTGATAGACGGCTTTTTCTTTTCGTCTTGTTTCTTTTTTGCCAACCGCAAAATTTCATCTTTATCCATTTCTTCTCGCAAAAGTTGAGGTATTTCATTTAATATGCTTTTTTCCGAAAAGCCGTTTGCCCCTTTTATGTTATCACTTTCATCGCCTATTATTGTTTTTCGCAACAATAAATTTTTATGAGAATATCCAAAAAAATCCTCAAAACTTTTGTTGTTTATTAAATAATTTACACCATACCCTGTTTTTATGGATTTAATTCTGTTCAAATAATAAACATATATATTTTTGTCTATTAATTGGAAATAATCATGGTCATTGGATAATATATATATTGGTTTTTTGTCTTTGTGCTGTAAAACATATTCTGCTATACAGTCATCAGTTTCTACAAAATTATGGCTGTAATTCACAATCCCAATCAATTCCAACAATTCTTTCAAAACTTCTTTTTGATTGTAATATGGGTCGATCCCATTAAAATAACGATTGCGCTTTTCCTTATATTCTGGAAATATCTGCCTACGCATATCACCAGATTTAACGCCATCCCAAAAAACAATTATGTCTGACACATAATAAGGGTGTGTTTCACCCTTAAATGTGTCAGACCTTTGGTTTTCTTGTATCAACCCACGCAATTTTTTTAAAAAACCCCAAATCGCATGGATATTTTGTCGCTGTAAATGGTAAGACTTTACACCCTCAAAACAAATTTTGTAAAGATTTGTGCCGTCCACCAACATTGTAGATGTATTCTTCATTCTATTTCTCCATTATCTAAAACAATCTTAAAATGCTCTTCAACTGTTTTTTTATTTTTGCTCAAATAATCATCCCAATCGTCCAACTCAATAAAACCATGTTGGGTCATCAATACACTACCTTCTGCAGAAATACCGTTTATGTGATTTTTCAAAATTCTCAACTTTGTTTCTTTTGCAATCGCAATAGTTTGGTTCTTCATTTTAAATACCTTATCTTTGGTAGCAGCAGCAAGTTTGCCTCCACAGTGAAATTTTATCGCCATATCATAATACAAAGAAGTCCCACCTGAATCTTGTAGATTTGGTGAGTCAATACCCTTATGCCCCCTCAAAATCGAAACAAACGTAATTGTGTGTGGATTTTTTGTGTATTTTGAATTCACAACCAAAGGTTCGATAATACCAGAAAAATAGTTTTTATGCACTTTTGCATTGTGCATAGGTAAGTCAGACTCCCCTTCCATGATTTTTTCGATTGCTTGTTTACATTTTAATTTATTTTGAGAATCCACAAAAAAACATATATCATAAGGTAGTGTGGATTTAGGTTTGTTCACCTCCATCGCAATAGTAGCCATCCATTGATACATTTCCTCTAAATTTTCAAAATCATCTCGAAATAAAAAAAATCCTTTATTCCAATTCTTTTTTAATTCTCCTGTACTTTCATCTACAACTTCTTCATAATCACATTCCATCCCCATAGTTTTTGCATGCTCAAATTGAAATTTACCTTCTGTTATCACAAGAACAGGTAATATATTCATTTTTTGACACGCAATAACCCATTCTAACAATAATGTTGTTTTTCCAGTGTCAGAATAACCAGAAACAGAATGTGTATGGCTGATAGCCAAACCTTTGAATTTTAAAGCATTTTGAACCGCTGGACTAGATGGGATAAAAGATAAAGGTCGTTGTTCTTTAACAGACATTTTTTCCTTGTATGTACTCAACGGTGACAATATTTGCCCTTCTTTTGCTTCTGGTAATATGTTTTTTTCTAATTTTTTTGCCATTTTTTGTTAAATTTTATTGAAAAAAAAAGCCCGCGACCATTACGGCTGGGGCACAAAAATAGAATTATTTGCTTTCTCTAAAAAATTAAAATGGAAGGTCGTCCTCTTTTGGATGCTCCACATTTTTGTCTATAAGTACATTTTTATTTGATTTGACGTTTGTTTCATGTTCCTCAAAATCTTCATCATCTTGCGGAACAACAGGTGTATCACTACCACCTATCTTTGTATATTTGTATTTATCACCTTCTATTCTCACCTCAAAGCCCATGTCTTGCATCTTAGGAACAAGATATTCGGCAAATACAAAGTGTGTCAAGTCGTTTTCAATAAAACGCCTGAAAAATTTATCCGTTTCGATTCTAAAATCTTCGCCAGTATATTCTTCACAAATTTCAATGAAATTGTCGTTAAGGGCATCGTTTGACAACCTTGCCAACAACTCCTCGCTCGGATTTTCTAATTGCTTAGGATTAACAAATCGAGGCATTAGACTATTACCACCAATTTTTACCGAAATATCGTAATCAGGTGTACCGTCTTTTTTGAATTTTTTACCTTCGTCATTGAATTTTTGAAAAATCGTGATTTTGATTTTTTCATTAAACCCTTTTTCTGGCAGGGAAGCAAGTTTGTTAATCAAACGCTTTGCCAATGTAGTATAAGCGGACGTGATTTCGTAAATATGTCCCACTTTTTTCCCGTTGTTTGGATTTGTTGAATCCAAATCACCGAATGGATTCCTGAAATTTTCCGAAGGAGAAAACAACGTGATTTTTACAACTTTCCTTTCTTTGCCTTTGATTGTATCTTTTGCAGATACAACTGATTGCAAATAACCTTCAATCATAGAAGCCCTGCCCAGTTTATACACTGCGCCCATTTCATTATCCTCTATGAACTTTCTGACTTTGGACGATTTTTTCATCTCGTCGTCTATCATCAACGATGTGTTAAAATAACAAGCATCGTTTACATCTTTTTTGAATTCTGGATCTGTGCTTTTTAGCACATTAGAAAACAAATTTAAATAAAATTTTTGGTAATTGCTGAATGGGTAATTACCAGAACCCCCTCTTTCGTTGTCAAATTGAATCATTTATAAAAATTTTTAGTTTTCGAAAAAATCGAGTACAAAGATAAAAAGGATTTTTTAATCCACCAAATTTTTAAACATAAAAATCAAAACTTTTTTTGATTTTCTGAATATCGTAGTTTTGAACGTCTTTGTTCGTCAAAACATACTCTTTTTCTGCTTCATCGCCTTCCCCTTGTTTGAATGCCTTTACATCATAAGTGGTTTCATCTTTTTGATTCGGCACTTTCGTGAACCTAGTATCTGCATTTTGGTTGGGAACCCAAAAGTCCGTCAACTTGACATTGTACGGATATGAGGATAAAGTCTGCAATTGCATTTTTTCGTCTGCGGTAGGCACACGTTTTTCTATTTCCTTCATTATTTCACCAATATCGTGTTGCGATTTTATTTTCATCAACTCAATATTGTTTTTTATATCGTCCTTCATGCCACTAAACTCTTTTACGACCGTATCCAATTTTTGGAGAATGGTTCCAACTGTTGTATTGGTTTCCTCTTGTTTTTTTATGAGGTCTGTAACATCCAATTGTTGCACATCTTCTACTGGTTGGGTGGGCTGCGCTTGTGTATCTGGTTGTTGGCTTGCGATATCTTGTTGCCCACCATTGTTTTCGGGGATATCACCACCTTCTCCACTCAAACCAAGCATATCGTCCAATTCATCTTCTTTTATCAATTTGGATTTGCTTGGATTCCTACCGTAATAATTATAGTTTGTTAAATATTCAAAAGTGTTTTTCATTTTACATTAAGAGTTGTCTGCCGTCTTCTACTATATATACCTTCTCCACAACTTCCACAAGTTCTTGTGCGTTTTTTACTTTTTTCTTTTTTGTGTTTTGTTTTTTCATTGGCTCAACATAAGCATCTTCTCGTTCCAAGAATTTATCAAGTTTCGTCACTAAATTCATAATGTTTTTTATTATAAATAGTTTCTTATGTATTGTTTGCTATGTTTTTTAAATCACCCATAAAATGATAAGCTGCGACTGGCACAAAACTTGGGCTTATGTTCATGCTTGCCTTACCCGTAAATTGATAATAAATTTTATTATAAAAAATACCAATGTGTGTCACTGGTGTTATTTCATCCCCTATTTGTCCCCTACCCATTGCCTTTAATATTTCGTATCTTTGTTTATTGTTGGAGAAATTGCTCATATCGCTCAAAGCTTGTTTCTTTGCCCTACTTTTTGGATAATACCCAAACAACAATGAACCATCTGGTATTTTTTGCGCCATTTCATCTTCGCTCCAATTGGATAATTTATCGTTTGATGTGAAATACGTCCAGTTCTTTTCAGGTAAGCCCATAAACCAATTCCACGCATCTGTGCTTGCCCCCCCTTTTTTCATTACACCCATTTCACCCAACACATATTTTACCCATGCGGCACAATATGCACCTTTCAACCCATAAGTTTTTATGTCGGACGGATTTTGTTTGAATATGTTGGACAGCGAATTTTGCAAAGTGGCTGCATCCACGCTTTGCTTTACCACAAAAGCGGCGGTATTTGTGTTTTGCACCACATTGAACAATACGCGCAACCCTATGTTTTCAATTACAGGGTTATTATTCAAATCGTCGTCGGTATAACCAAAACTTTTTAGGATTTCGTTATAATCATTTTCATTGGAATCTTTTGGGTTTATGAATTCACCTTCTTCTTCGTAACTGGAAACAAATGTGTCGTTTTTTATTGTATCGTTTAAATCCAAATTAACATATGTGGTCAATTCGGTGATTAATGGGTACGAAAACCTAGACATCCTAATTCCCTCAAATGTCGTTTGTGCATTGTTTGGTGTGATGCTATGTTTTACGTTTATTATTTGATATGCTCCATGAAACAACGGTATGTTGTCCAATTGATAGTATTGAAATGGTTGTATCAACATATTGCCCATACATTTTACTGTGGATTTATAGCTCCGTGCAAAAAAAGCACTATATAAATTCATCCCTTTATAGAACCTTTTGTTTGACCCCTTTCCGCCCGCAAGTTCGTGTTGTGAAAGTATGGATTCCAAAGTTTCCCTGTGTTCTTCTTGACCAACCTCAATTTCCTTAAAAATATTTTGATTTTGGTCTCCATATCCTACTCTAAACACTGACAAGTTATATTTTGACAAATAATCTTGAACCAATCCATCTGTTGTGGATTGTGTGCTTTTTGTCCATATCGGCGTATTTCTTTCAAATATGTTTTTCGGTATGTTCACATAATTGTTGGAATCAAAATCAAATCCATCATTCGTATAACCGACCCGTTGATTTAAATCCAAAGATTTGCTGTTTCCACCATAATACATAAAAACAACATTGGAGCCACCTTCTGCGTTTTCCACAAAAGTGTACGGCTTGAACATGTTTACAACATCTTGTTTGTTGTAGTAATTTATGAAGGCTGGCAACTGACAAGAATAGAACTTGTTGCCGCTCATTATCAAACCAAGAAACGAGATAAGGTTTTGACCTTCCGTTGGGTTTGCATATTTTAACAATGATTTTGGGTTTAGTACAGCCAAATCCCCAACATCAGACCATGTTCTGTCGACAAAATAAAAATGGTCTATAAGTTTTCTGTTTATATTATCGTTTCTTAGATAATTTGAGTAGTTGTATATCCTTCCATCCCTACCAGAAAAAGACAACCATTTTTCATATAAATTCTTGCAATGCTCATACACCTTAATTTTCAAATCCTTGTCCACCACAACATTGTTCCTATTTGTATTGCCATTTCTTTTTAATACATCATCTTGTTCTTTTTGCTTCTTTAAATCCAAAAACTGATTATAAAATGCCGTCGTATAAGCATCTATTTGGTTTGTTTTTGTTGTATTTTTTGTAAAAATCGCATCGTTTGATGTCAAAACAACACTAGCATAAGAAAATATCAAATCGGTTACAACATCCCAACCAACCTTGTATTTTGCTTCTTCAGCCGTCGTTTTTGTTGTTTTTAAGCCAAGCGTAGTGTAATCAATTAAATTTTGCTCTATTTGTGGATAAACAAAGGTCGCAAAATCATAAAATTCCGATAAAAAGAACAATCTTGCGTCGCTGTCCATGTTTTGTGGCGCGACGGGGTTAAAGACTGGCAAACCCGAAATCTTATAAAATTCTGGATGGCTTGATATATCTCCTATCAAAAAAGAAGGGTCTTCTTCGTATGCAACCAAAGAACCAACATAAGCCAAAAATAAATCAGGCAAATCATAAACACCACTATAATAAGAGATGTTTTGTAATGTGGCTATATTATATGGTATTGTTTGTAAAAACAAATATGCTTTTGCTATATTGTTATTTTCCTCATAATAAAAAGTATCGAATATTGTTTGTTTGTTGGACGTGTTTTCTATCAATCTTGTCCTTCCAATATACAGATGATTGTTGTTTATGTACAATGGGGATGAATTGGTGGACAGCAAAAGTGAATCGCTTGCCCCGTCTATGAACTTAATATTGTTTATCTGACTTAAAAAAACAGACGTACCCTTAAAAAACGGATAGTTTTTTTTGTCTATGTTGGTAAACGCCAAACTAAAATCACCATAAACAATTCCAGATTTGGACATTTTAATATAATCGTTCCCTAAAAAACCGATATATTTTTCTATTTGGTTATTTTTTTGTTTTAATGATTTTTTGATGGACGGCGAAAACACTTCATAATCCACATCAATCTCGTTTTTGTATGTATCCAACAAAAAAATCTTTGCATCGTTTGAATAGTCGTATTCGCCAAACAAATTTGTGTTTATGGTGGATTGATAATATGCATTGCTTTCTGCAACAAAATCGCCCAATCCATAATTATAAAACAATTGCTTTTGTTTTTCGTCATCCAGAAAATCAAACAAGTAACTTGCGTCCAATTTTGCAAAGTTGGAGGCTTGCAATGCAGAATAACCGCTTTTGTTCAAAAGAACATCTGCATGTTGTGATATTTCCCTATAAAAGTCGTTGCTCAATCTGCCGTTGCCGTCAAATAAGTTACTATAATTCACAGATCCTTGTGACACTGGGTTTATGAACACGCCGCCCAAAGGTACAACGTCCTCATATATTTCTGTGCTTGATATTTGTTCTGTTGTTACAAACGAATCCAATAAATTGTTAACAAAATCTATCTCTGGGTAATTTACATTGTTTTCCCCAACAACATCTCCAATCCACGCCATTTCACCATTTAAATCAAACACCGATGGAAATGGGTATATTCTCTGTGAATCACTTGGTATATCAGTATAACCACGCTTGCTTTCAAATGTCAAATATTCTTTTAATGAACCCACCCTTTGTTCCCCAAAAGAATCCGCTTTTAAACAAACAGCATGAAGGCCGTCCAAAAAAGAATCCACGTTGGCACAAATAATCTCGAACACATTAAAAACCGTAGGGTTAAAGCCGACTTCTTTTGCGAAAGCCTCGTTTAACTCTTTTACGACACCTTCCTGCGCCTTTAATTTACTGTCATTTATTTTTTTTATTTTCTCCGTCACATACGACCTGATTTCATATAAATCCAATACAATTATCGGTACTTCATCGTTTTGTTTCGCATTAAACTTAGATTTTAGAACATCTAATGTTATATCGTTCACATACGCACCTTCATTTTTGTTTATTGTATCATACACAAAATCAAGTGTGGATTGGTCAAGATTTGTTTTCAACAAAGGTTTTAATACGAATGTTTTTAACGATTCGTTTGAAAAACCATTCGATTTACAAACTTCGTTTATGTCAATGATTATATTGTCAATGCTTTTTTGCAATTCAGGCAATATGTCTATGGCCGCATCTTGCATTATACCAACGTCGCGGATAAACACTTGTGTGGTAGATGCTTTCAGTTGTGGATAATCTATTACAGAACCGTAGACAGGGGAATTTTGTGTGGATTTTATTCCTATTATTTTTTGTATAAGCAACAAATCCTCATAAATGGTGTTGTACAACTTTAATTCTGTATAACTTACATCATTTTTCTTATATTCATCTGTGATTTTATCTATTTCTGTGTAGTTTTCCAACAGTTTTGTTATAGTTGAAATCCCTTTCTCGCCATTCTTTTTTACATAATCAGATAAATATTTTCTCCCTTGTTCCGTGTTGTTGTATGAAATCACATAAGGCATCAATATATCTGAAAAGAAAGCATATTGATAACCCTTGAAGTCGCAGTTTATTTCATAGTTTGCGTTGGACGTGGAAAATGTCACCTTCAAATCTTGCAGATGCAAATAGTATGTAACGGCTTTTCCGTAAAACCCCTTAATTGTTAATTCAAATATTGGGTACGGAAACCTGAAAAAAGCGTTATATCTTGATGTGTTATATGTGTTTCCGTATTCGTCATACCCCTCGTTATTGTTGAATATGGAACTACCCCTGACATCAACAAACTTTATCTTTA
>JACCDN010202574.1_pt1 | contig 10339 bp, 10 predicted proteins | sample 7441691 | NCBI WGS metagenome assembly JACCDN01 (sample SAMN15323439, study PRJNA562643) | freshwater metagenome | isolation source: river surface water | place: USA:Blue River Watershed | collected 2017-08-16
TAATAAAAATTGATATAAATTAATAAAAATTGATATAAATTAATAAAAATTGATATAAATTAATAAAAATTGATATAAATTAATAAAAATTGATATAAATATTAATTAAATATAATTAGTAAATATTATGGATTTATATGATAATAAATATATAACTACACAAGATAATGTTTTAACTACATTAGATAAATATGGAGTTGCAATTATTCCAAATGTATTAAATAATCAAGAGTGTGAAAACATGAAAAATGGTATGTGGAATTATTTAGAAACAATTACAAAAAATATGGATATACCTATTTCAAAAAATAATTCACAAACATGGAAAACATTTAAGGAATTATATCCAAAACATTCAATGTTACTTCAACATTGGTCTGTTGGTCATGCTCAATTTATATGGGATGTTAGAACTAATCCTAAAGTAATAGCTCCATTTGAAAAAATTTGGAATACACCAAAAGAAGATTTATTAGTAAGTTTTGATGGTGCATCATTTCATTTTCCTCCAGAAACAAGTGGTTTTGGATGGGAAAATCCTAAAAAATTTTGGTTACATTCAGACCAAAGTTTTTTAAGAAATAATTTTGAATGTGTTCAAGGTTGGATAAATGCATATGATACTAATAAAGGTGATGCAACATTAACTATTTTAGAAGGGTCTCATAAACAACATGAAAATTTTCAAAAAAGATTTAATAAAGACCCAAAAGATATCAAAGATGATTGGTATATGATAAATGAAGAGGAATTAGAATGGTATATTACAACTAAAGGTTGTGTTAAAAAAAGTATAGTATGTCCTGCAGGATCATTAGTATTATGGGATTCACGAACAATTCATAGTGGTAAACAACCAGAAAAAACAAGAACACAACCAAATTATAGATGTGTTGTATATGTATGTTATACACCAAGAAATAAATCAACTCCTAAATTATTACAAAAGAAAATAGAAGCATTTGATAATTTACGAACAACATCACATTGGCCTCATAAACCAAAATTATTCCCAAAAACTCCTCGTACATATGGAATGCCATTACCAAATGTAACACAAATACCTAAACCAAATATATCACCTCTTGGCTATCGATTAATTGGATTTGAAAAAATGAATGTTGATAAAGAAGCTGATATTATTTTATAAAGAAGCTGATATTATTTTATAAAAAATTGTAATTATTATTATTTAAGTCTTAAATAATAATAATCATGTCAAATAAAGAACATGAACTAGAACTATGTGATGAAGAATATGAATTAAGTGAAGAAGAAGAAGAATATGAATTAAGTGAAGAAGAAGAATATGAATTAACCGAAGAAGAACTAGAATTAGAAGAATTAGAAAGAATTAAAGCTGAAAAATTAAATCAAGCAATTATGGATATGATTAATAGAAGATTTGGAGGTAATATTGCTGGTAAAAATGCTATTAAATCAATTCCTAAAAAAACAAATTATGGTATTATTGAAAAAAATATTTTAGATGAAAATAATTTTAATCATACTAAAAATGATGTAAAAGTTCCTGCTTTTCGTAAACAAAGAGAATTTGGTGCAAGAAAACGTATTAAACCCTGACGTACTGGAACTAAAAGTCAACAACAAATTCCTCCTAAAGGATTTAAAAGTGGTGGAAGAAATGCACCAAATAAATAAATTTTAATAACACATAATAATATAAATAATTAATAATTAATAATTAATAATTAATAATAAATAATTAATTTTATTAATTTGATTATTGGAATGACGTAATAACATTATAATATTTAAAATGTTGTTAACTGATATATAATATTAATTTAATAAAAAATAATTATTTACTAATTATAAAATAATTCCAGAAATCTCACCAGTATTTTCCATAAATGTTTTATGTTTTTCTAAATTATTATTAAAAATTTGTTTTAACAATTCATATTTATCAGATGATAATTTAATAGTTATAGTATGTTTATCATTATTAGTAGTTATTTGATAGTTAGCAATAATAATATTATCATATATATTTAATGAACATGAATTATCATCAATAAATAATAATTTAATATTTGATTCTTCTAATACTTCACGACACGCTGCTTCTTTTATTGCGTTATTAATATTATTAACAGCGTCATTAATTTCACTTTGTAAAAAACAACCTTTAATTGGATTACCTTTAACATTTCCATGAAAATAAGACCTTACTTTTAATTCTGTGTTTGTATTATTTGTATTATTTTTATTATTTGTATTATTTTTATTATTTATATCTTTTTTATTATTTATATCTTTTGTACTATTTGTATCATTTATATCACATATAATACGAACAAAAATAGTTTGTGAATCATAACAATAATTTTTTTCATTTTGTGGTGGTGAAGCATCCCATAAAATTGGAAAAATTTCTTTACATATAACATTATTATTTATTGCTTGTTCTAATGTTATATCATTTATTTTATTAATAGCTTGTTGTCTTTCACTTGTATTTTCATAATTATTAATAATTCTATTAGTTAATCCAACTTTAAATTTATTAAAATCAGCTTTAATTTCTAATTGTTTTTTACTCATAATTTATATTTATATTAATAAATATGATAGATTATTTTTAAATCAAATTTTTATAAAACAACTTAAACAAATATTAACTAATTAATTTATGACACACGTATTTTTAAATAAAAAGGACTTTTTTTTTGTAACTGATAAAACAAATGTTATTTTAAAAACATTAAAAGAAAAATATCAAGATATTCGTGCATATTGTGTAAAATTTGATCCTGGTAATATAAGAATTGGATTTAGTTCATGGGGAAAAAAAGAAAAATTAATATTACTATTAGGTTCAGAAAATGAAAAATCGTATTGGATTAATTGTGTTAAATTTAATACAAGTGTATTAAATTGTGGTATAATTGAATTTGATACAACCGAAAAACAATTAGAACATCTTTATATTGTAATTGATAATTTAATAGCTGATTCAAAAAATAATTCAATTAATGATTCAAAAAATGAATCAATTAATGATTCAAAAAATGAATCAAAAAATCAATTAAATGAAATTAATTAGTATTTGATAATAAAACTAATTCTAATCTATTTAATATTAATTTAAATATTTATATAAACTTTTATTATAATAATTGCTAATACAATTATAACAAAAGTTATGTTTACAATTTATTTGTAATTTTTTATAAATAAAAATATTTTGAATTATTTAATTCATCAATATGTACTCTAATTTGACTCATATTATAACTATCTCTTATTGTTACTGTATTATCATTTAATGTTTCAAAATCAATTGTAACTGAATATTTAATTCCTAATTCATCTGCTCTTGTATATCTTTTACCAATTGTGGTTGATGACATATCTAAAAATATTTTTAATGGTGTTAATTTAAGTGATTGATAAATATTTTTTAGTTTAGAAATTAAATCTGGATGATTTGATAATTGTGCTAACATTATATCATAAGGTCTACAATCTTTAGTTAAATGTAAACATGGTCTTAAACCATCATCTCTTAAAAATAAGTTATGACAAATAATTGAATAAAATACACGATCAATTCCAATACTTGGTTCAACAACATGAGGTCTTATTAAATCATAATGATTAAATTTAGTAACTTGATAATACTCTGATAGAATATCTGGTAAAGAATCAACAATTAATTCTGGTAATAAATTTAAAATTTTTACAGCTTCTTCTTTTGTATTCATTGAAAATATTTTTTTTTTATCTGGTAATAATTTATATTTAATAACTGGTGTATCTGATTTTTTAACTAAAAATGATTCATTTTTATCATGAACTGTTAAATCATAATTACCTCTGTCTGCAATACCTGTAATTTCTAACCATTTATCAAAAATATTTGCTTCTAAATCCCAACAATCATTTGCATAATGTGCCATTTCATCTTTTCTATGTTGACGAAATCGTAATTTCATAATATCAAGACCAACTTCTTCAGCAAAACAATATAATTTAAACATAAACTTTAATAATATATGATTTTTAACATATTGATTTAACTCTTGTAAAGTTATAAGTTTTTGTTCTTGCATTTCTGAACTAAGAATAAAACATTTTTTATTAATATAATTTTCAGGAATACAAAAAATAAATTCATCATGTGGATTATAAAAATATTCAACTTCTGCTTGACTAAATTCTCTTAATCTTACAAATGGTTTATCACATATTTCATTTCTATATGATTTTCCAACTTGTGCAATACCAAAAGGTAATTTTTGACTATTCATTTCATAAAAATGTTTAAATTCAACAAAAATTGATTGTGCTATTTCTGGTCTTAAATATAAATTATCCATTTTAAACATTAATGATTGTGGTTTTATCTCAATATATTCTTTTTCTTTATTATATAAATTATTTTTTTCAATAAATTCTTTAATAAAATTTTCATCCTCAATATAAGTTACTTGTAATTTTAATTGTTCAATTATATCTTCTATAAAATGATCTGCTCTTTTTATTGTATTAATTTTACCTGTTAATTTATCATAAAAAACAATACCTAAATCATTAAATTTTTTAATATGTCCACTTCTAGTTAATATTTGTTCATTTAAAATTGTTGGACATTCAATTTCATAAATTGAATTAAAAACAAAATTTTTTCGCCAAACATTAATTATATTATTTTTAATTGCTACACCTATTGGACCATAATTTTGAAATCCACTTTGGTTGTTATCATGTATATTTGTTGAAAAAATAATTTTATTACTATTTAAATAATTTTTAATATAATCAGTTGAAAGATTTATTTTATCCATAAATGAAATAACTAATTATTATTTAAATAATTTTTCAATTTTTTTATTAATAAAAAAATTTAATTAGTATTTGATAATAAAACTAATTCTAATCTATTTAAACTAGTAATATTTTGTCTACAATAAGGACAAAAACAATTATTAATATTATTATATTCAATCAAAGATTTATTATAATAATTAGTAATACAATCTTTACAAAAATTATGTCCACAATTTGTTTGCAATTCAACAGATTTATCTTCATCATAACAAATTGGACATAATATTTCTTCATGAGTCAAGTAAGATAATTTAACAAATCTATTGTTTACAGGTAAAAATTTATGAATATTATAACTTGTTATTTTATTATTTTCAATTTCTAATTCATATTTGTCAGGAAATAAACTATGTAACCATTTTGCTATTTTTATTTTTCGAAAAAAACAAACATATCTAAATGTCAAGTCATTATTAACAAATATATTTATATCTGGTTTTATAGAAAGTAACCATTGTGCAACATCTAATTGTCCATTATAACACGCAATTCTAAAAATATATTCATTATTATCTGATATATTTTTTATTATATCTTGATTAACATCAATTAACCATTGTGCTATATGTAAATTTCCTTGTTCACATACAGATTTAAAAATATCAACTGATATATTTATTTCTGGTTTAATTGTAATTAACCATTGTGCAATATATAAATGTCCATTTATACAAGCATATTTAAATGCATATTCATTACAAGCTGATATATTTATATTATTATTTTGACTAAATAATAATTGTGCAATATTTAAATGTCCATTTACACATGCTAATCTAAAAGGATGTTCGTTATCAACTGATATATCTATATCTGGTTTAATAGAAAGTAACCATTGTACTATTTCTAAATGTCCGAATTCACAAGCCCATCTAAAAACATGTTCATTTTCAGATGATATAAATTTATATATATCTGGTTTAATAGTTAATAACCATTCTGCTATTTCAAAGTATTTTTTACTATATGCTCCTCTAAAAGCAAAGTCATTATTAGCTGATATATTTATATCTGGTTTAATTGATAACAACCATTGTGCAACATTTAAGTAACCAAAATAACATGCATATCTAAATGCCTCTTCATTTTTTGCTGATATATTTATATTTTTTTTTAGACTAAATAATAATTGTGCTATTTCTAAATGACCATGAGAACAACTCCATCTAAAAGCCTCATCATTATTAGCTGATATATTTATATTTCGCTTTTTATCTAATAATTCTTTAACTAAATCTAAATTACCATTTTTACAATGGTTAATAAATAATTTATCAGTTGACATTTTTAAATTATTCAAGTTATTCAAGTTATTCAAGTTATTCAAGTTATTAATGTGATTTATGTGATTTATAATAATATACAATTATTATAAATAAATAAAATAATTTTCAATTTTTAATTACTATTAACTAATAATTTTATTATTTTCAATAACTAATTCATATTTATCAGTTAATAAACTTTGTAACCACTGTGCTACATCTAAATGACCATTTTTACAAGCATTTCTAAAAGCATAATTATCATAAAATGATATATTAATATTTGGTTTAATAGAAAGTAACCATTTTGCTACATCTAAATGTCCATTTCTACAAGCGTTATTAAAAGCATCTTCATTATCAGCTGATATATTTATACTTGGTTTAATGGAAAGTAACCATTGAGCTATATCTAAATGTCCATTAGAACAAGCACTAATAAATGGAAATTCATTTTCATCTGATATATTTATATCAGGTTTAATTGTTAATAACCATTGTGCAATATCTATATGACCATAACAACAAGCCCATCTAAAAGGTTTATTATTATATGTTGATATATTTATTGATGGGTCTACTAATAACATTTCTTTTGCTAATTCTAAATTACCATTTTTACAATGGTTAATAAATTGTTCTTCTGATAATGTTAACATTTATATTTATATTAATTATATAATATTGTATTGTTTATATAAGTTATTAAATTAATTTGTTTTAGTTAATTGATAACTAAATAATGGATTTTCTACATTTATATTTTCACCAAATACACGTTTTAACATATTATCATGAATAAATTCAATACGACCATTAGTACAAATAGCAGACAAAGAACATTTATTATTATACTTTGCATAAACATAACCTAAATGTTCATTTGTTTCAATATTAGTAAATGTTTTATTTGCTAATACTTGCCATTCAGCATTTACAATTTCATTAAATGACATAACTTCAGAAATCATAATATAAATTATTAATGTATTTTACAATATAATCTTCAATTTTTATAAATTCATAATTTATATTATGTACAATACATCTTTTTATTTAAATTATAAATATTATTTGTATCATCAAACTTTTTTGTTGAACGAATAAATGGTATAAATAGTATAAATTTTGTTAATATTTTAATTCTTTTTTCTTCATTCCCAATATCTTTTAATTTATATAAAAAATAAAATATTTTGTCTAATTTATATATAATTGATGAAAAAACTTCTAAATAAATTAGTTAATATAACTATTACTGAATATAAAAATGAACATGATTATTTATCTAATATTTATAGTTTAGATGAGTATATTAAGAATGAATTAGAAACAATATCATATATTAGTGAAATTAAAAAAATCTCTAAAAATATTGATAAACTATTTGAATTTAATAATTCTATTTCAACACAAGTTATTAAACCATTTGCTGATAATAAATATCTAAAAATAATGCCATTAGCATTTTGTAATAAGTATCATTATGAAGTTTCTTGGAGTATTTTTAATAAAAATGTTATTAAACAATTATGTGATTATATATTAAATCAAACAGTTTTATCCATCGGTTCTGGACAAGCATTTAATGAATATTTATTACAATTATCAGGTGTTAATATTATCGCAACAGATAATTATCAATCATATGGTAAAAATAAAGTTTATTATACAAAAGTTTTACAACTAGATGCAACAGAATCAATAAAACAGTTTAAAACTGATATTTTATATTTATCATGGCCAATAAAAGATGTTTCAATGGCATATAATTCACTTAAATTATTTAAAGGTTCAAAACTTATATACATAGGTGATATGCGTTTAACTGCAAATAATGAATTTTATAAATTACTAAATAAAAAATGGAAATTAGTAAAAAATATTAAGCTTCCTCAATGGAATAATATACAAGATGTTATACATATTTATGAAAAAATATAATTAACTTTCACAATATTTGTACAGATAGTAATTATAATATTATAGAAAAAAAAGATAATTCAAAGCCTATTTTATTAGTTTTTTGATAATTGTATAAATATTAAAGATAAATCTTTTTATATAAAAATTGAAGATTATATTATAAAATAGATAAATATATATAATTATGGTAAAAAAAGAAAATACTTTTGAAATTTATAATAATTGTGTTAATAATAATTTTTTTCATATTTGGCAAAATCTTGTTAAAACTTTTAATTTTATTAAAATAAAAAAAAATGATGAAGAAAATGATATTTTTGATATAAATATAAATACAAATATAGATACGAATAACTATTTTTATGATAGATATTACGATGATTTAATTAATACAAGAAAATATGGTAAATATCTTGATAATAAATCTAAAATTATATATAATACTGATGATTGTATAATAATAATAAAAAATATTACTAATATATTTAATAATATTTATGCTGTTAAAGATGAATATTATCAAAATAGATTTTTTATTGGTTTCGAAATTGATTCAACATATCTTAATTCATATATTAATGGTATAATTATATATTTTGATGAAAATGATAAATTATATTGTGTTAATAACTTACATAGAAATCTTTTTAATTTTGACCTTAGAAATGGAAACTATAATACATATCTATATAGACAATCATTAATATTTACACAATCACATCGTGACACACGAAAATTAATATTAGGAATAAATTTATTAGATATTAATGATTTTATATTAAATAGTTTTAATGAGTATACTGATTTTAATATGACAAGATATTTAAGTAATAATATACAATTAAATAATATAAATTTAAATAGATTTATAATTATTAATGGAAATTATGATGAAGATACTTGTACTATTTTTGATATGGGTTCATTAAAAAAAAATAAAACAAATAATTCAAATTTAAATAACTATTTTATTAATAAAAATGAAACTACTATTTTAAGTTTAAATAGTTATACTGTTAATAAAAAAGATATTAAAAATTTTATTAATGGTTTTACTGAAGAATTAGAATATTATGGTCATGGTTATCCAGAAAAATGTATATTATGTAATAACAATACATGTGAAGCATCATGGACATATAAAAATATTTTTATGAACTTAGGAAAATCATATTGTAATATATGTAAAATTAGATATAGTAAAACAGATAATATTTGGAAGTGTTGTAAAGTAAATGAAAATCATGAAGATTTTTGTAATCAACAAATAAATAAAACACAATGTTTATGTAATCATTCTAATAAAATGGATATTAAAGTTTTAGGAAAATCAACCAAAACATCACCTTTATCAATAACATTTTCTTAAATATTATTTTATGATTAAAAAATAATTATTTTATTATAATAATAACTTTATAAAGGCTATAAAATACAAAGTTAAAAATTCCAGAGAAATTATTTTTTTTGTCCCCCCGCCCCCCGTTTTTTTATTTTTTATATAATCATGTATAAAGGTAGATATATTATTATTATTTTAATAAAAAACATTTAAGAATATAATATCTATTATAATATATATATGGACGATATGGGAGATGAACATAAATGTAATATATGTAATAAAATATATTCAAGTTATAAAACCTTATGGAAACACAACAAAAATAAACATAAAACCAATATAATCATAGATAATCATAATATAATCATGGATAATCATAAAGAAGATAATAAAAAATATTTATGTAAATATTGTAATAGTGAATTTTCACAATTTCAAAATAGATGGAGACATGAGAAAAAATGTCAAATAATATTTAATGAAAAAGAAAAACAAAATAATGAAATAAAACTAGCTGAAATAAATAAAGAAATTAAACTTGCAGAAATTAATGAAAAAATAAAATTAGCAGAAATTAATTCAAATAAAGAAATAGAATTAAAAAAATTAGAAATTAAAAAAGAAAATACAATAATAAAACAAAAAGCCAATAGTAATCCAACAATAAAAAATATAAATAAATTACTTCGTGCTCAACAAAACAAAATTAAGATGACTAATTCTAATTTAACATCAAATTCTAATAATACAAATAATATACAAAACAATAATACAATACATAATCATTTTAAAATTGAAGGTTTTGGTAAAGAAAATATATTAGATGTTATAACTGACAAAGAAAAAAAGTTAATATTAAATCATGGTTATGAATCAATTGAAAAACTAATTGAAATTGCACATATTGGAAAGTATGATCAATTTAAAAACATCATAGTAACAAATA
>JACCDN010531845.1_pt1 | contig 10339 bp, 9 predicted proteins | sample 7441691 | NCBI WGS metagenome assembly JACCDN01 (sample SAMN15323439, study PRJNA562643) | freshwater metagenome | isolation source: river surface water | place: USA:Blue River Watershed | collected 2017-08-16
CAACTTACTTTAGCGCTCGGATGTTGTCTAGCAGCTTCTTGGCATCGTACAGGGGTTCCTGGGTCACGGCGGCGGTACCAATATAAGGCGACCGGTTTTGAGATAACAGTTGCATTGTGGCCAGAACGCATATGATCGTTAACATCATCGAAATCAGCATGGCTCTTGGCCGCCGTATATGGACAACGCCAATGGTGACAAGGGTGATTACGGCCAGCATGATCGGAGAAGCCCATTTCGAGGCGGAAATACCGTCATGTGCTAATGCCAACCGTTGCTGACGGCTCAGCCTAAGCATCTCAAGGGCATCATTCAACCTTAAGGCGGTGTATTGAGGCAAGGCTGGATCGCTACCAATCTTGGCGATGTTGAAATCCAGCGCTTCAAGCTCAGGGAGTGCACCTTCTTGATTCGGGTGATTTTTGAGCGCCATTGTCTGCCACTCGCGATCAACAACGGCGTTGATATAATTTTCGGCTGATTGACTTAAGCCCGAACCACGCTCGCCAAGATTTGGCGTCAATAGAATAATGCTGCGCAATGCAGCGGCTTCCCGTATCAGCGCCTGCTTGGCATCATAGTGCTTCTGCCAGATATCCGTGGCCAGTGACGACATAAATAGCGCAAACATGATGGCAGGCAATGCGAGGAATGGTGGAACAACATCTTCACTTGCTTTGAACCATTGAGATGCAGATGACGTGTTAAGTAGCCAATAGGTAGCACAAAAAAATAGCAGCAATGCAGCAAGAACGGCCCAAGTATACCCATGTTCTTGCAGGTTAAAGTGATAAATAATCCATTCAGCCAGCATGGCAACCTCCCCTCGACAGCGCTCACCGATATGTTGAGACGGCCGTTTAAGCCGATACGCCTTAAACGGTAGCAGATCTATGGTCCGGAAACAAACCTTCTGATCGACTGCCGATGCGATCAAAACAACCTCGCCTTGAGCGCCAGATCGAGGTTTACATGAAGAGATCGATTTGCAACCAATCGTTCACGACAATGTGAGCCAGTTCCAAGCAAATAATGACAACGAGTAAACGGTAGGTCCAGGTTTTGGCCAGAGGATGCATTGAAAATTTAGCCCCCATGTAACCACCAGCAACGCTACCGATGGCCATGATGCCGCCGATTTCCCAGTTTACATAGCCCTCGATTGCCATCACAGCAAGCGAAAATCCGGACGTAAACACACTGGCCAGATTTTTGTAGGCGTTGGCTTTCAGCAAAGGCAGTTGCATCGACAGCATGAGAACCATCAACAGATATGTGCCGCCATCCAGAACAATCAAGCCGATCCAGAGTCCTGTAAGGAAAAGGTAAACGGCTTCCTGCCATCGATAACGGGGTAATGCATCGATTGCTCGTTCAAATGCTTTCTTAAAATTAGTCAGTAGCAGCAGAAGTGCCATCACGACAGCGATGACGATTAGTGTTTTGACCAATTGTGCCGGTATTCGGTCGACAATCACTGCGCCTAAGATGGCGCCCAGCGTACAAGGAACCACTACCTTTGCAGCCAAACGCCAATTCATCACACCAGAACGTATAAAAGTAACACTCGCAATGAGTACGCCAACAACGACCGGAATACGGTTAGTTGCGTTGGCAACCGCGGGCGGCAAACCCATAAACATCAATAGCGGTAGTGTCAACGCTGTACCGCTAGATGCGACGGTGTTCATAAAACCGCCAATGAGTCCACCAATAATGGCAATTGCATATTCCACGTCTTGCTCACTTCTGTTCAATTAGACAAAGAGGACAGGAAGAAGTCACCCCTACCCTGAGCCAACGGGCAGAGTAAGATTCAAAGCAGTGGAGCGTCAAACGTTACAAGCGAAATGTGAACAGTTTCCCCTTGGGGGTGAGACACACCTAACGATAGGATCTTGGTGCCTCTTCAGGCGTCGATATAAAAGACAGCAGTACAGAACGCGCACAGTGCAATCCAAGGTAAAAGAAATGCAAAACACCATAGGGCTCTTTGAAAAGATCCGTTTGTCAATCAGCAATGAGCAGCTAGAGATGGCTTTGCTGATGGCCTATCTTTCTAATCTCAACCGTAAGCAAAAAGCCTCGCGGTTGATAGACATCATTTATGTAGAGGATTTTGGAACTGGCCAAAAAGTGAATCAGAAAATACAAACCCTAGCTAATCTAAAGCTGATTGCATTGAAAGCCGATCCCAACGATTCAGGCATCAAAAATATTTTTGTGACTAACATCGGTTACGAATGGTTGGCGCAACTTGAAAATAAAATCTCAGTGTCGGCACTACATGAATAAGTAAATCCCAAGAATATCTTTCAGGGTTATGTGGACAATTTCCAAACCAATCATTGAAGCAAACAGACGGTAAGTCCAAACCTTCGCCAATTGGTGAAACGCAAAGCGCGCACCGAGGTAGCCTTCAATCAGTAGTGGCAAGGTTAGTGCAGAGCCACTTGTTCCATCCCTGTTGACTTAATGCACTCTCGTATCTCTGTAGATATCTATACTCTGCTCTATAGGGAACGCATGAAAAAAGTTGAAAATACAATCATCAGTACACCACCAATGCGGGTCGCAATGGCTGCAAATGGCATTAGATGCAAGCGCTTGGCTGCGGACAGTATGGCAATGTCTCCGGTACCACCTAAACCACTGTGCGTTGCGCAGACAACGGCGCATTCGACGGGATACATGTTCATAAATTTTGCCAGCGCAAAGGTGCTGAACACCATGCCCTGCACAGTAGCCAAACAGATTAGTACATAATCCCATGTAATCGCGCCCACCAGCTTGTCCCAGCTTACAAAGAGCATGCCTACCCCCACTAATATGGCTGGCGTGAGGTTCTGTGACATGAACTGGTACATGGCATAGGCACCCTTGTCGATGTCTTTGGGAAAGACGTTCAGAAATTTCAGGATAGTCACCGCAAGGATCATCAAGATAACACCCGGCAACCCAACATAAGGTGACAAAAAATGCCCCAGCGTAAATAGCGCACAGATAATCAGCAGCCCTGCCCCCATGAGTTGAAAATCAAAGGTTCCCTGAACCTCATGTGACATATCGGATTGATCAACACCCTTAATCAAAACACCATTACCGCTCAGAGCGGGATACCGAATACCAAGGTGGGCCAGGCAACCCGCACTCAAAACGGCAAAAATATTGGCTATTAGGGCTGCAGGAAATATTTGTGCCAGGATATCGCTATCATTAGTACCAAGAATTTCGGAGTAAGCAATCGAAAGCGGCAGCACCCCCTCAGCAACGCCGCCGGCTAATATGGGCGTGACAATAAAAAAGAATGTTTCCCAAGCTGGGCGCCCTAACAGCAAACCGACACCCACGCCGCAGAGGCTTGCGACGATTGTGCCAAAGATCAGCGGAACGAAGATCCGTGTAAACCCATGAATCAATAGCTGGCGGTTGACCCCGAGAATACTGCCAACAATCAGACATGCCAGGAACAAGTACATTAGATTACTTGTTTTCATGGTGGTTGATATCGCGGCCAGAGTGGGTAACTGAACCATCTGGTGTGCCACGAGGAACGACGGTACAAAAATGCACATGATCGGTGCACCACCAATGCGATTGAGAATGGGCACATGTTCACCAATAGCCCTGAGCATAAAACCCGCAACCATCATGGCTGCCAGACCACCGATCATGTCATTCGACAGATCGTGGTGTTTGGCCGCAAAGAACACAATGGCTGCAATCGGCAGGATGATGTAAAGCGGCACTTTGCCGAGAGTGATTTTTAACAGGAAACGCATCGATAATCGCTCTAGATAGATACGAGATAAGTGGAAATTGGTAGAGTTACTGCACTCAGGATCATTGTAGAAACGACCAAGACACTCGCAAGGTTGGTGTTGCACCGATAGCGGTTGCAGATGGCGACAATAACAGGTGATGCGGCAAGCGAGGTTATAAGATCGCCTATTTCCTGAAAAGTGCCGGGAAGATCAAAACTGACGACAATCTGATGGAAAGCCAACGGTTGAACGACTAATTGACAGACCGCAACCAGCCCAATGGCGTACCACGACCCTTTGAATTTCGGTATGGAAAATGTCAATCCAGTTATGACTGCCGCAAGAAATGGCAAAGATGCGCCGATTAAAGCCAGTGTCCCCATCAGGATGGAAAAGCCGCCGCCTGACACAGGTAGCGCAAGAAAATTCCACAACAGGCCTAGGAAAAGAGCGAGAATCGGCTTGGAGTATAAAAAATCCTTAATTTGTTGCTTGAGCCCGGATTGGTTATCTGAGCCGAATCGTGCACCGATAAAAACGCCCAGGCTATTGAGCAAAAACCCATTACTCAACGCCGTGATGACAACGCCGATAGCAACATCTTCTGGGTGGCTTTCGTAGACAACTCTCAGCATTGCCGTTCCGACCAGACTAGTGCCGCTAAACATGGCTGCTAGCACAACGGCCGCAAGACTTCTTTGATCAAACTTTAGTATAAATTTCGTAAAACAATAAGCGATCAGGCCGGCTCCAAGCAAAGCAATATCAAATGCTACTGCGGAGAGAGCGATGTTCCTATCTATATGTGCCGATGCAACTGATGTAAAAATGACAGCAGGATAAGCGACCTCCATAATGAGCTTGGAGAAAGTCCCTGCACTGTCCTCGGCAAGGATCTTCAGATGTTTCAGATAAACGCCGATGCAGACCATCAGCATAAATATCCCTACAAAGGTTATTACCGATGAGACTAAATGCATCTAAGTCGCCTATTCTTCTGATTAACAACGCTGTTGGCATATCAACTAACCGACAGAAGATGAGCCTTATCCAATGCGGCGTCAATTCATTACACTAAAATGTGAACGGATACATAGGTTCTGCAACGCTGCTCATTGGTAAAGTAGTCGCGGTAAAGTTACTGACTCACGACATCGGAATACTTATGCAAGCTTTCAGATCAATTTCTCGATTCCTGCCCTGGTTATGCTGCGTTGCGCTAACGGTTTTTTATGCGACCGAGCTTGAATTCTTTTTCTATGGCCTCGAACGAACTTCGTGGCGAGGTCTGGCCCTCCCTCTTTTTGAAGAAGCAGTGACCTTGCTCCTTTTTGTTGGCTTCCTGGGACTGTCGCTCCTAGGCGTATATGACCTCACCCAGGGAACGCATGCCATCCTCAGAAACTACCCAGTAACCGGGCATCTGCGCTTTCTGTTTGAAAGCTTCCGGCCAGAGATTCGCCAATACCTGATCGAAGGAGACCGAGAGACAGTACCCTTCTCCCGCAACCAGCGCGCACTCGTGTACAAGCGTTCTAAAAATCTTCCGGATACCCAGGCATTTGGTTCAATAGACACGCCCTATCGCGATGGCTACGAGTGGGTCAACCATTCCAACCAACCTTTACCGCCGCCCCCGATTGAATCATTACGTGTACGCGTTGGTAATGAACAGTGTCTACAGCCCTACAACCTATCGTTATTCAACATTTCTGCCTTGAGCTTTGGCTCGTTATCAGCCAATGCAATTCTTGCCCTCAACAAAGGTGCAAAACTCGGTAAATTTGCCCACGACACGGGTGAAGGGTCTATTTCTCCTTATCATCTGCGCAATGGCGGCGATCTGATCTGGGAAATCGGCACTGGCTACTTTGGCTGCCGCACTGCTGATGGGCATTTTGATCCTGAACAGTTTTCGATCAATGCCCGGCGTGACCAGGTTAAAATGGTCGAAATCAAGCTGTCGCAGGGCGCCAAACCTGGCCGCGGCGGCATGCTACCGGGCAAGAAGGTATCAGCTGAGATTGCCACGACCCGGGGCATTCCGCAGGGGGTAGACTGCCACTCGCCTGCGGCTCATACAGCATTTGACTCACCCATGGGACTCATGGCGTTCATTCAGAAACTGCGTGAACTCTCCGGCGGCAAGCCTGTTGGATTCAAGCTCTGTGTCGGCCAGGTTATCGAATGGTTTGCCATGGTCAAAGCCATGCTCGAGAGCGGGATTGTTCCTGACTTTATCGTGATCGATGGCAGCGAGGGGGGCACCGGTGCCTCGCCTGTCGAGTATGTCGACCATGTAGGCATGCCGCTGCGTGATGCATTACAACTGGTGCATGCAACCCTGGTTGGTGCCGGATTGCGCGACAAGATAAGAATTGGCGCTGCAGGCAAAATCATTTCGGCCTTTGATATTTTACGCACTTGCGCCCTGGGGGCCGATTGGGTCAACTCAGGGCGGGGGTTCATGTTTGCGCTTGGCTGCATTCAATCGCGCACCTGCAATACTGATCGCTGCCCTACCGGTGTGGCTACTCAAGACCCCTACCGCCAGCATGCCCTGGACCCGATGGATAAAGGCCAGCGGGTTGCCAACTTCCACGCCAATACACTGAAAGCAGTCGCCCATCTTTTAGGCACCGCTAGCTTGCAACATACCCAGGACTTTACGCCAGAACATATTTTGCGCCGCAATGTCCAGGGTCAGATAGAAACGCTGGCGCAACAGCTCTTTAAGCTTGAACCAGGCATACTCAACACCTCTGCGGCGACACAGGCCTTAGACACCTACACACCAGGTTTGGGCAAGCTGTGGCTCCAGGCAAATCCGGCGCAATGGCACGTCTGAACAATGGTTTTGCGCACGCACTTTAATGCATGCGTTGTTTGAACCGGTAGACCACCGCCAGCAATAAGAACCACAACGGCAAGATGTACAGGGCAAGGCGCGTGATCTCTTCCAGAGACAGCGCATAGATCACAACGGCAAAGAAGAGCAGAATCACGACCGTCATGCTACGGCTATAGGGCATGGCAAATGAAGCGTTGGCATGCTGCTGCGGAAATTTCTTACGATAGGCAATGTGCGCGGCCAGAATCATGGTCCAGATAAAAATAAACAATAGCGCGGCTACTGAGCCGACCATCTGAAACGCCTCCATCATGGAACTGGTGAACGTGAGAACCACCGATACCAGCAGCATTAAGGCCGTTGCGAGAAACACGCCGCCCGTTGGTACATGATGATGAGAGAGCCGCCCGAACATGGCCGGAGCATTGTGCGTGTGCGCTAACCCATAAAGCATGCGCGAGGTGGCAAAAATACCGCTATTGCTCGAAGAAGTGGCCGAGCTGGTCACCACAAAATTAACGATCGATGCCGCCGCAGCCAGCCCAACCAGCGAGAACATTCCGACAAAGGGGCTTTGATCCGGTGAAATGTCGACCCAGGGGGTAACCATCATCAGTACGGTGACGGTACCGATATAAAACAACAGAATGCGCCAGGGGATCTTATGGATTGCATCTGGTAGCGTCTTTTCCGGATCTTTGGCTTCGGCATTCATCGTGCCGATGATTTCCATACCGGCAAAGGCAAAGATGGTGGTTTGCAGCGCTGCGAGCAGGCCACCTGCCCCATGCGGAAAAAACCCTCCGTGGCTCCACAGGTTACTGATACGTGCGGCCACGCCTTCGGGTGAATGAAAGCCGGTGAGCGTGAGCCAGCAGCCCAGCAAGATAAGGCTGACGATTGCGCCGACTTTTACAATGGCCAGCCAGAATTCCAGTTCCCCAAAGATACCGACAGCCAACAGATTGATCGTTAACAGGGCGCCAACGGTCACTGTGGCCATCAGCCAAGGCGGCACATCGGGCCACCAGAAGCTGACATAGCCTGTGATGGCAATAATTTCAGCAATGGCGGCAACGATCCAGGCAAACCAGTAGGACCAGCCCACAAAATAGCCTGCTTGCGGCCCAAGCAGATCTTCGGTGAAATCAACAAATGATTTATATCGCAAATCATGGAGCAGCAGCTCTCCCATGGCCCGCATGACAAAATACAGCATCACTCCAGTGATGGCATACACGAGAATAATAGCTGGCCCTGCGAGAGAAATACCCTTCCCGGAACCCATAAAAAGCCCAGTGCCAATGCAGCCACCGATGGCAATCATTTCCATTTGTCGGCGGCCGAGGCCCCGTTTGAGCTCGGTCTGGGTGGATTGTGTCGTCATACAGGGCTACTCGGTAGATTGGGCAATTTTAGCGCACCGATCGCCGTACTGATTCGGGCCCCGCTCTGAACCTAGTCAATATGAACAGCGAAGCTAAATCAGGCTATGATCATGGCCGCACGGCGCCGTTAGCGAGTTATGTCAGAAAAATCTTTAAAAAAAATCGGTGTTAAGTTTGCCGAACCCAAACAAGATCGCTCAAAAGAAGCGATTAAAAATCTTGTGGAAGCTGCCGAACTCCTTGTGGCATCTGGTGATGCTGGCAGTTTAAATGCGCGAGATCTATCCAGGGTTTCAGGCTACTCGTTAGGTGCTTTAGTACAGCGTCTTGGCAAGGTAGAGAATGTTTTTTTGCATGCAATAGCTTATGCTCGCGAACGGCACCTTCAATCTATTTGTGCTCAGGCTGAAGCGTTTGATGGAAATATTACTACTAACGAATTTGCTACATTCTTGGTTGATGTTGGGCTTCATACTATGAAAAACATTGTGGGTCCTTCAATTATTCGTTATTACGAAAGTCGTGCACTTGGACGAGTGAATTCTCTAGCTGATATCCATGCCTATACTGATGAAACGGTCCCAACACTCATGAAATTGATTGAACAGGATAAGACCGGTACCTTTAAAAAGGTGACGCCCTTTGAAGCTAAATATTTGGCCAGGTCTTTGTTTCATATCCTGGAACGGCCCTTTATTGAATCAGACCCGAATGCTGGTTCGGAAGAACATCGCTTGATGGCTATAAAATTCGTCACCTGCATGCTCAGCAAATAAATTTGGTGCACCGCGGGTAGACCTTAAGAAAACCTTAAGGCATCATGATGGGCCATGCCGAAAACAAATCGCATTATGCCCCCTCGCCTACGTCGTATCAGTCTATGGCTGACGTCGTGCGCGTTGAGCTTTTGCGCCTCGGTGACGCATGCTGCCAGCATTCCACCCGTGTCGATTGGCTATCTTGAAGCGGAAAATGTGGCATTGAAACATAACGCGCAGATTCAGAATGCGCGCGCCACACTGGATGGTGCCCAGGCAGACCTGATCACGGCCGGCGCACGTCCGAATGCCGTAATGTCAGTGAATGCCTCGGGCGTCGACAAAACCCAGTACCAATATGGAACGCGACTGAATGCCCTAGACACAATCGTTCGCATTGACCAACCCTTTGAACGCGGTAATAAACGCGATTTACGGTTAGCAAAGGCGACTGATCTGGGGCAAGCAACCGTCTGGGACATGCATGACACGATTCGTCAGGAACGCTTTCGCGTTGTCAATGCCTGGTTAGATCTGCGCGTTGCCGAGCAGCGCTATCAGATTGCTGAATCTAATATGGTGCATGCGAACGTCGTATTAGAGAAAGCGCGGTTACGCTTCAAGACAGGTGACTTGTCGGGTGCTGACCTAGGACGAATTGAGTCGGATCATGGCCGCTTGCTCGCCGAAGCACAAGCTGCACAACGTGATCGCACACGGGCCAGCGCCATACTGGCTAATCTACTGGGGGCTGAAATGCAGCGTGAGCATATGGCCACCCGAGGTGAATGGCCAGCGATCATGTCCCACCAGGATGCGGAGAAACTGACGACCACGCTGGCAGAGCGTCGACCCGATGTGCAAGCGGCTCGTGCTCGCCTCTCTGCCGCCAAACAGAGTGTCGAGTTGGCGCGCGCCCAACGAACCCGCGATTTCTCAGTGGGTTTGCAATATGAGCGAAACAATCCAACGGTGATTAACTCGGTAGGTGCCGGCATTGCGATTCCTTTGTTTACAGGAAACGACTTTGAGGGCGATATCCGGCGCAGCATGGCAGAGATGACGCAGGCCGAAATTGCCATGCTACAAACCGAACGCACTGCTCGGTCTGAGTCCCTGCTCTATCTCCAGGAGCTTGATCAGGCCAATGCCCGTTTCAAAACCCTACAGGATCAAACCTTGCAATCGGCCCGTCGTACCGACAAGGCTGCTGATATTGCCTATGCTCGAGGCGCGATGAGCACTTTCGAGTATCTTGAAGCCAAACGTGCGTTACGTCTTGCCGAGATCGATGCAGTTACTGCCCGAGCTGATGCGGCCAAGGCGGCGAGTGCCATCCGGATTCTGGCCGTGGTCTCCGATGCGGCCGTCAGTAGTAGCAAACCCGTGCATTACGACTCCCCTGTTCAATCGCTGACACCGGTTAACCTGCCGGACATGAACCGTCAGCTACCTGACCTCCCCGGGGCCAAGCCATGATGAAGCAACCTAGCAACAAATTACAGCGGGCCTGGCGCCTGATGATCTCTGGCTGTCTGGAATGGATTCGTTCCGATGCAGTCAGCGGGCGAGTTCAAC
>JACCDN010660414.1_pt1 | contig 10339 bp, 6 predicted proteins | sample 7441691 | NCBI WGS metagenome assembly JACCDN01 (sample SAMN15323439, study PRJNA562643) | freshwater metagenome | isolation source: river surface water | place: USA:Blue River Watershed | collected 2017-08-16
GCCAGCGCTCGGATCACTCGCAGCACTTCCAGAATTACGAGAGCCACCAAAACCAAAGAGAAAGGCTAAACAGCCGAGAGGTTTATTTTCCATACCCAAACAGTAGGAGCCACCTCTGACATCTATTTAGAGCTACTTGGCCTCAATCTTCTTACCAGGCTCCAACGCACGATACTGCTCCAAGTAACCGCGAGCAACTTTCAACGCAGCAGCCTTACCCTCATTTGCGTAAGCAACCGCAACCTCAAGAAGTAAACCCGGCTGAACGTTGTAAACACTCTCGGCATTCAAACCAGATACCTTCTGCCGATTAGAAACAGAGATCATCACCTGTGTGCCATTGTCACCAGCATTGAAATCCACCAGCTTGTCAAAAGCCCACTCGCGAGTTTGCGACTGCCCACCAAACACCACACGCTGATTCGTAAACGTTGCATCACCGCTATCAATCACAGTTAGCTCTGCAGGGTTTCTAACTAACTGCCCACGATTTGAACCAACCCGATACGAAAGCCCCTTAGCAATCCGAATACTCACGCCCTGCGATCCACCCTGATAGCTACTGCAACCACTGCGGTATTCAAGCAACTTGGCCGACACCGAATCAATGGCAACCTCACCCTTTTTCAGCATGGTCTGCACTAGCCCAGGCGGCACACCATCTTCAAGTTTCTTTACTAGGCCTTCAAGCCCATCCACCAGCGATTGCCAATTGTGTTGCAGGATGTCTCCGGTTCGGCGCTTCTGTAACCAAACAGCAAGCACAATCGCGGCAATAGCCAAAATTCCAAACAGCACCGATGTCGCGTTCGCATCCATGAGACCCCCAATATTTTGATTCATACTATGCCCGAATCGTGACAATTTGATTCCAGACAAACCGTCCTAAACGACGAGGCAGACCGCCCAGCCCTCAGGATTGTCTAAGATAACGTCATCTCCCCAGGGTAGCCTTAGCATATAAACAATGTGCGGCTTGCCGCGAGGGGAAACATGTCCGAACAGAACAACGCTGCCTTTATATGGTCAATCGCTAACCTACTGCGTGGCACCTATAAGCAAGCCGACTATGGCAAAGTTATCCTGCCATTCACTGTGCTTCGCCGACTTGACAGTGCCTTGGAAGCAACCAAAGTTGCCGTTCTTGACACCTTCGAGATTAACGGGGACAAGCCTGCTGTCGATTTCCTACTCCAGCAGGCATCGGGATACAGCTTTTACAACACCTCGCCCTATGACCTGAAGCGAGCAGCAGGTGACACGGGAAATCTACGAGCAAACTTGGTTGCCTACATCGAGGGCTTCTCCTCAAACGTTCGTGACATCTTTGAGCGCTACGCGTTCACAGCCCAGCTAGCCAAGCTCGATGAAAATGACCTATTACTGCTTGTTACCCAGAAGTTCAGCCAGATTGACCTTCACCCAGAAACTGTTTCGAACGTTGAGATGGGCCTCATCTTTGAGGAACTGATTCGCAAGTTTGCTGAAGCATCCAATGAGACTGCTGGTGAGCACTTCACTCCGCGTGATGTCGTGCGTCTTATCGTAAATCTGCTTTTCGCTGCGGATGATGACATTCTGAGCAAGCCTGGAGTTGTTCGAAGCGTTTATGACCCAACGGCCGGAACAGGCGGAATGCTCTCGGTGGCAGACGACTACATTCGCCACCTAAATCCAGAGGCCAGCCTGACCCTATTTGGGCAGGAACTTAATGGTGAATCCTATGCGATCGCTAAAGCCGACATGGTCATCAAAGGCCAAGACATCGACAACATGGTTTGGGGTGACACCCTTACCAATGATGGCCACCACGGAAAACACTTCGATTACTGTCTTGCCAACCCACCATTCGGTGTCGAGTGGAAGAAACAACAAGCTTTCGTAGAGCGTGAACACCTGGACCGAGGTTTTGATGGCCGCTTCGGTCCTGGAACGCCTAGAGTTTCTGATGGCTCCTTGCTGTTCTTACTTCACCTCGTCAAAAAGATGCGCCCCGTCACTAAAGACGGCGGCGGCGGCCGCATTGGAATCGTCCTAAACGGGTCGCCTCTATTTACCGGCAACGCTGGTTCAGGTGAGTCGGAGATTCGCAGATACCTCCTTGAACAGGACCTCGTCGAAGCAATCATTGGGTTGCCAAAGGATATGTTCTATAACACCGGTATCGCCACTTACATCTGGATTCTCAGCAACCACAAGCCCGCTGAGCGCCGAGGCAAAGTGCAGTTGATTGATGCAACGAACCAGTTCGAGAAACTACGCAAGAACCTTGGCGACAAGAGAGCTGAAATCTCTCAGGTAAACCTCGAAAATATTGTCCGCATGTATCACTCGTTTGAAGAGTCAGACATTTCAAAAATCTTCAAGACTACAGATTTTGGCTATACAACCATCACAGTTGAGCAGCCACTTCGACTTTCCTGGGCACTTAGGCCAGAACGCATAGAAACGGCATTGTCGGCCAAAACTTTTGCAAAACTCTCAGCAGGAGATCGCATCCAACTGGTAGATGCGCTGAATGCGGAGGCGGCTTCGGATTCATCAACTACGACAGACTCAGTCGCATTTGCAAAGAGGATCCAAGGTGCCGTTTCGCGCCTGGGGTTGAGTGTTAGCCAGATTAAGAACTTAGTTGCCAATTTGGCCGAACACGATGACGAAGCACCTCTAGTCAAGGACGCCAAGGGCGAGCTGGAAGTAGACGCTTCGCTTCGAGACACTGAGAATGTGCCGCTGAATGAGGACATTGAAGCCTACGTAGCAAGAGAGGTTGCTCCACATGTACCTGACTACTGGCTCGACAGGTCAAAAGACAAGGTTGGTTACGAGATTCCATTCACGAGTTACTTCTACAAGTACGAGGCACCTCGGCCTCTTGTGGAAATTGACTCAGACCTGAACAAGCTCATTTCTGAGATTTCACAACTCTTGATTGAGATTGAAAAGTGACACTAAAAAAGGATTCTGGTATCGAATGGATTGGCGAAATCCCACACTCATGGCTTGTGAAGCCACTTTATTCCGTTGGGGATCAGGCGAAAACTAAGAACACTGCTGGCAACAATGCCAATTTACTGAGCCTTAGTTATGGCGAGATAAAAGAAAAAGACATTGACGCCACGGATGGACTCCTTCCAGAGTCTTTCGATACGTACCAGGAGATCAAACCGGGTGACTTGGTGTTCCGATTCACAGACCTGCAGAATGACAAACGGAGCCTGCGATCGGCTGTAAATAGGTTCGATGGCATAATAACGTCCGCGTATTTAGCCTTCCGTCCAAAGTCAATCGACTCAAAATACCTCGGATATCTGATGAGATTTTATGACACCACAAAAGTTTTTTATTCGATGGGAAGCGGTCTGCGTCAGTCCTTGAAATATTCAGATGTTCGCAGAATGCCAATAATTGTGCCCCCGATTCAAGACCAGAGTGCGATTGTTAATTTTCTCGAAGCTGAACTTTCGACAACAGACAGGTTAATCACTAAAGAGTTAAAGCTTGTCGAAACCCTTGGGATAAGGCGGCAAGCGCTGATTACTTCCGCAGTCACGTCTGGTCTTGGGAAAGACACGAATCTTCGACCTACAGATTTACGTTGGTTGAGCAACATCCCACTTAATTGGGAACTGAAACCACTTAAGTACTTGGTGGATTTGAATAAAGTTGCACTCTCCGAAGCTACCCCTGATGACTTCAGCTTTAACTACATCGAAATTTCTGATGTCACTAAAGAGCGGGGGGTACAAGGTTGGAGTGAACAACTATTCGGTAATGCCCCATCAAGAGCCAGGCGACTCGTCAAACCAGGCGATGTCTTAGTTTCAACTGTTCGCACTTACCTTCGAGCTGTTGGCAAGGTCCCGCCGGAAGTATCATCAATGCCTTTCGTCGCATCAACCGGCTTTGCAGCTCTTAGCCCAAAGCGGATCGATCCTGACTTTTTGAAATTTGCACTAACTGCTGAGCATTTTGTTGCCAGAGTGGAAGCGAATTCGACTGGCATAAGTTACCCCGCGATTAATGCATCCGATTTGGTTTCGTTTCGAATTCCAGTTCCGCCAATGGAAGAGCAACGCGTTATTGCCAAGCACCTCGGCCGCGAAATGACCAAGCTCGATGAGTTAGTAGCCTCAGTTTCGCGGTCGATAGAGCTATTGAGCGAGCGAAAAAGTGCATTAATAGGTGCCGCAGTTACAGGGAAAATAGACGTTCGGGGGCAGAACTAATGGCAGACTACAACGAATATAAGTTTGAGCAAGAACTTTGTGAGGCGCTCGCCGCATCTGGCTGGCTTTATTCCAAGAATGACAGCGGCTACGACCACGCTTTAGCGCTATATCCAGCCGATGTGCACGCATGGCTTATTGAAACACAGCAAGATGAGCTAGCAAAGATTGTCAAGACTACCGATGCACCCCAGGCGCAGGACAAAGCAAGAACTGCAATTGTTCAACGCCTTGCAAAGTCACTTGATCAGCCCCAGTCTCAAGGTGGTGGCGCACTAAACGTCCTGCGCAAGGGATTCAAAGATGGTGCTGCCAAGTTTGAAATGTGTCAGTTCAAGCCAGCTGACAACCTGAATGCATCAACACTCGAAAAGTATGCAAAAGTACGACTTCGTGTAATGCGACAAGTGCACTACTCGGCGAAAAATAGGAACAGCCTCGACTTGGTTTTCTTTGTGAACGGGATCCCTGTAGCAACACTTGAGCTAAAGACAGACTTCACGCAAAACGTTGTGGACGCTAAGGCCCAGTACAAGAAATACCGTGACCCTAAAGGCGAACCACTGTTGACTTTTGGTAACCGTGCTCTCGTTCACTTCGCCGTGTCCAATGATGAGGTCTACATGACCACCAAGTTGGCCGGCGATGCAACTTACTTCTTGCCATTCAACAAGGGTGATGACGGCCGGGCAGGAAACCCAGTAAACCCTGAGGGTTCAAAAACTTCCTACCTTTGGGAGACCGTCTTCCAGAAGGACAACTGGCTTCAGATTCTTGGTCGCTTTATGCACCTCAGCATTGAAAACGTGATTGACCCGGTAACTGGCGAACAGAGCAAACGCGAAAGCCTGCTATTCCCTCGCTATCACCAGTGGGAGTCGGTCACAAAACTCATTGAAACTGCCCGTGTCGAAGGCCCAGGCCACAAGTACCTGATCCAGCACTCCGCAGGATCTGGGAAGACCAACTCAATCGCATGGACAGCTCACCAACTCTCAACCCTTCACAACGAGGAGGGAAAGAAAGTATTTGACTCAGTAATCGTCGTAACTGACAGAACGGTTCTTGATGATCAGCTCAGTTCAGCGATTCAACAGATCGATCACAAGACCGGTGTTGTCGCAGCAATTGACAACAAGCAGGGGTCTAAGTCAACTGCACTCGCTGACGCTCTGAGCGCAAATAAACCGATCATCGTTGTGACGATGCAAACCTTCCCGTTTATCCTTGGGCAAATTCAAGAATCATCCGCCGCTAAGGGAAAGACCTTCGCCATCATCGCAGATGAAGCGCACTCGTCTCAGACCGGCAACACTGCGAGCACTCTCAAGAAGGTGCTCTCAGATGAGGACTGGGCTTCTCTGCAAGATGGCGTTGAAATCGATGTTGAAGATTTGCTAGCAGCCGAAATGGCCAACCGTGCAGAGCCAGGCAACATTAGCTTCTTCGCCTATACCGCCACGCCAAAGGCAAAGACCATGGAGTTGTTTGGTCGGGTTGGGCTATCCGGTAAGCCAGAGCCTTTCCATGTTTACACAATGCAGCAAGCAATCGAAGAAGGGTTCATTCTCGATGTGCTTCAGAACTATACGCCATACAAGTTAGCTTTCAAGCTCACTCACAATGGTCAGGATTACGATTCTGAGGGTCCTCAGGTTGCCCAAAATGAGGCCTTAAAAGAGTTGATGTACTGGGTGAGACTCCACCCAACTAACATCGCCGCGAAGGTTTCAATCATCATTGAACACTTCCGTGAGAATGTTGCATGGCGTTTAGATGGCAAAGCTAAAGCCATGGTCGTGACAGGTTCACGCAAGGAGGCGGTGCGATACAAACTTGCCTTCGACAAATACATCAAGCAGCACGGTTACGCAGATGTAAAGGCTATGGTTGCTTTCTCTGGTGAAGTTGAGGACTTAGAAAACAGTCCAGTGCCGTTCAGCGAAGCAAACATGAACCCAGACCTAAGGGGTCGCAAATTAGCTGAGGCATTTAAGACGGACGAGTACCAGGTCATGCTGGTGGCTAATAAGTTTCAGACGGGTTTCGACCAACCGCTTTTGGTCTCAATGTATGTAGACAAGAAACTCTCTGGAGTTACAGCTGTTCAAACCCTTTCGCGCCTGAATAGAACTGCCCGCGGGAAAGATGTCACTTTTGTCCTTGATTTCGTTAATAAACCCAACGATATTCTCGAAGCATTTGAGCCATACTTCCGCGATGCACGTCTAGCAGACATTACGGATCCGAATCTCGTTCACGATATCGCTAACAAGCTCGACCACAGTGGAATATACGATCAGACAGAAGTTGAGGCAGTTGCTAAAGCCTTTGTTGAGAAACGTGGTAACAACAAACTGTCAGCTTCGTTAGCCCAGGCTAAAGATAGGTTTTGGAAGAAGTATGAGGCTGCTGAGCGTGCAAATGATCAGCTTGAACTAGATCGCCTAGAAGATTTTAGGAAGAGCCTAGGTTCGTTTGTCAAAACATATGACTTCCTGTCACAGCTTTACAACTACGGTGATACTGACCTTGAAAAGAAATCGATATTCTGCCGCCTACTCGCAAGAGAAGTTAGGCCGACACACCGAAACGACACAATCGACCTGAGTGGGGTTGAGCTCACCAAACTCGGATTCAAAAAGAATGAATCGGTTTCGTTGAACCTTAATGTCGAATCCTCTGAATTGAAGCCTCTGACCGACATCGGCACCGGCAAAGAACATGATCCACTGATGGCCTCACTCCGTGAAGCGATAGAAAAAATGAATATATTATTCGACGGAGACTTTACACCTGGTGATTACGAAGTTTTAGTAAACGCAGTTACAACTAAGGCGGCCGAAGACAACACGATAAAGAAGCAGGCCACCTCAGGGAACACTTTGGAACAGTTTCTCGAGAGTCCGGACCTAAAGACAGTGTTACTCACTGCACTCTTGACATCAGGAGACAATCTGAAGGCCATGGGAGATGAAGTCCTGGGTGACGATCAGAAGCTAGCTAGGCTTGTAAAAATTATTGGAACTGTGTTGCACGCGCAACTGACCCCGGCAACCGTTACCCCTTCTAGATAGTTGCCCCTGTAGACATATCTGGCATTGAGGTAGTTGGATTTGTTGATATTCAGACAGAAAGGTGAGTAAGATTTTTTGGGCGGAATATCGACTTTTTATGAACGCCTTTCCGCCGAACTGGCAGCCCAAAACTTCCCTACTGCCGCAAAATACGAGTTGGGGTTAGACGGCAAGGAAGATTTCTTACTTTGGGCTCTGGGGGTCGGCCTTCCAATTGGGGCTGGTGAAGTAAAAACCCAGGTTGATGGACATCGCCAGGCCTTGAGTAGAGAACTTGTGAAGGCGGGCGGTTCGATCCAGCCCTTGCCGGATGCAGCAGGCACTTGGGACGTCCGCGTTCTGCCGAATTTCAACGTGAAGTCGCATATGCAAGCAACTTTGACCACCATGCTTAAGCACGCAACTGAGACCTCGAGCTCATCATGGCACTCGGAATACGCGAACACACATCGGTCTGAAAACGCGGATTTACAGTCGCTCCTAAAAATGAAGGTTCAGAGCTACAGAAAAATCTCTGACGAAGGGTCCCGAGCATTTATCCATGAGGTATCCACCCACGGATGGGTTCCACCCATCGCGCCAAAACTCAACGATTGGCTGACTTCGTTATTTGAGCAACAGAATTATAAAAATTCGTTGGAGAGACTAGAGAAGTCGCCTGTCGAGCAAAAGCATTTTTTCATTTGGATAGGTGACGCAAGCCCTCGTGATTTATTTATGGCGGCCAAGTTTCACCCTGAAAAACCGCCAGAAGACCCCCCGAATATTCCTACGCACCTCACTCATTTCTGGGTCGGGCTTGGAATTTTTCCTAATAAACAGATACTGGCCTGGCGATTCGAACATGATATGGGCTGGAGTCTTACAAGTGCGGACTACATAGATGCACGTTTCTGATTTCGCCGACAAACGGTGATTATTTTCCGTTCACAGCACGTGGATCGCACGAAATTGTCTTGGCCGTGCAATATCATTGATTTATCAAGGACTTTAGAGGATTTGCAACGAGCTCGGAAGGTTCTTGCTCAAGTAAAGACGGGGTTAGTCGAGCAATTGCCGGCAGTCTACGATCACAATATTGATATAAAAGTAGCCAGCCTTGTCAAAGAAATAATTTCCTTGCGCAGAGATAATCCTGATGCAGATGTGTAAAATCTTGAACGCGAAGTAGATGAACTAATTTGTGGTGCTTTCGATATTTCAGGTGAAGAAATGGCCATCATTTTAGGTGCTAGCTAGAGCTCGTCGCTGTTGCCCGTGTCGCCAATGCTGAGTCAAAGTATTGCTCAAACTTCACAAAGAGCGGAGGCCAGTTCTTAACATATCTCGAGATTTGGAAGTTAATCCGTCGAGCAGGGGAAGATACTCAAATATCAGGACATTGTTCTCGTGAGCAAAGGCACGAGCTTCTTTTGAGAAACCGGATTTACTAAAAACCGCAGGCAATTTAGACAGCGACACACCAACTCCAAGAATTTCCCGCAAAGTACCAACGCCAACAGGTTTCGATAGGTGTTTTACCTGCACAACCAATGCATTTGTTTCGACGTCAACACCTCCATCTTTGGTAAACGTTGTCACTTTAGAGCCGGTGGCACCCATGTAAAGCAGAAGTTGTGCAACAAATAGTTCTGCTGCACGGGGGCTCATCTCCGCAGATGGCGCCTGTGGCTGATGGGTTAGGTGGCGCCAGTTTTTAGTAATCTTGGCGTCCCAGTAGGCACTTTTGTTTGCAAAATTCGATGCCCTAATCTCGTCAAACACCTCCTTTACTAGCCGGTCAGCAGCACTTTCAAGGCGAGACTTTGTAGCTTCTAAATTTGAACGCGCCAAATCAAAATGCAGCCCCCTGGTCATGAAGCTTGAACGTCGCGAATTCTGACGGGCTGAGTGTTGATAGTCAGTTTCTAAAAGAAGAAGTTGATGCTTAATTATCCTTTTTTTAGTTGCTTCAAGAACAAGGTGTTCCCAGTCATCGGCTGAGGCTTCAGTGATAGGCAGCTTGATAACCTCAAGCCTAATTTGTTCTTTGAGCCACAGTTCATCTGTTCTGATAATCGCCATAGGAACAGTATGTCGCGGGTTGGTGACATGCCCAATAAGGGCTTGCAAATATTTATTTACAGAACCGCTTGGTGTCGTGCGAATGTGGTTGAGCCAAATAGCTCAGGCAAAGTAGCACTCCAGATACCGCGCAGATCAGAAAGCTGCCAGGTGGCAACATCCTGAATTTCTAGTTCGCCTGAGTTATCGGTGACACCAATACGAAGCACCGGAATACCGCGGGCTTCACACAGACCAACAAACTTCACGTCGTCTTCACGGCCAACAGACACTAGAACACGGCCGGTTGATTCTGAGAATAGAGCACAGGTGCGGTCAACGCCATCGCGCTCAAGAATTTCATCTAGCCAGATGCGAGCACCCATGTTGAAACGAAGCACGCTCTCAACCACTGCCTGAGCCAAACCAGCCTCAGACAAATCATGCGCTGAAGCTAATAGGCCCTGTTCGCTTGCTGCATTTAGTGCCTCGGCAAGCTGCTTCTCAAAAGCTAGATCAACAACTGGTGGGCGTCCACCCAGGTGACCGTGCACAACCTCAGACCAAACAGAACCATCTAGTTCATCTTTGGTGGTGCCAAGTAGGTAAATGTTGTGACCTTCGTCTTGCCATCCAGAAGGAATTCGGCGAGCAACATCGTCAATCACACCAAGCACACCAACTACTGGAGTTGGGTGAATGGCAACGTCACCGGTTTGGTTATAGAAAGAAACATTTCCACCTGTTACTGGAATGCCAAGTTCCAAGCAGCCATCGGCAAGGCCCGCGGTTGCCTGCTTGAACTGCCACATTACTTCTGGGTTCTCAGGTGAACCAAAGTTCAAACAGTTGGTAACAGCCACCGGTGTTGCACCAGAAACTGCAACGTTGCGATAAGCCTCAGCAAGTGCAAGACGTGCACCCTGGTATGGGTCAAGGTAGCAGTAGCGGCCGTTTGCATCTGTTGCAAGAGAAATTCCAAGACCTGAC
>JACCDN010638619.1_pt1 | contig 10337 bp, 10 predicted proteins | sample 7441691 | NCBI WGS metagenome assembly JACCDN01 (sample SAMN15323439, study PRJNA562643) | freshwater metagenome | isolation source: river surface water | place: USA:Blue River Watershed | collected 2017-08-16
TAATTTGATTGATAATTTACCAAATAGTATTGAAGAATTAGTGTTAGATTGGTATTTTAATTCACCAATGAATGATTTACCAACTTCTATAAAAACGATCAAATTGAATTGCGATGAATACGCACATGAACTAAATTGCTTACCAATATCGGTTGAATATTTAAAATTAAATAGATCTTATAATAAAAAAATTTCAAATATTCCAAAAGGACTAAAAAAAATAGTTTGTTCTGAATATTATCCATTTATTAATGATTTTGATGATTTAATCATTGAAACTTTTTAAAAAAATTGATTTTTATATCATATGCATATGATTGAGATATTATAAATTTAATCATGAATGAACTGATAGAAACTTGTGATTATTGAATTAAGAATGAATATTTGATGTTTAAACCTAAATTTAATGTGTTATTAGATAAATACACTGATTTATTAAATAAATATACACATTTGATATTTTCAAATTATGATGATTGGAAAATTTGTATTGAAACAGATAATAAATGGGTTTATGATTATATAGGTCGATGGGTTCAATCAAAATTCAATCACCCAATTGAATTAAATCAAAATCTCACACATTTGACTATGGGTTATAAGTTTAATCACCTAATTGAATTAAATCAAAATCTCACACATTTGACGATGGGTTCTAATTTTAATCGCCCAATTCAATTAAATCATAATCTTACACATTTGACTACGGGAACTTATTTTAATCGCCCAATTCAATTAAATCAAAATCTTACACATTTAACTACTGGGCATTGTTTCAATCACACAATTGAATTAAATCAAAATCTTACTCATTTAATAATGGGTTTTAGTTTTAATCAACCAATTGAATTAAATCAAAATCTTACACATTTGACAATGGGTTGTGATTATAAAGAACCTTATAAATGTGATAAATGTGAATTTAAACATAAAAATATAACAAACTATAAAATTCATTTATTAAATAATCATTCAACAAAAGAAGAAAGAAAAAAAGAATTTTTATTTTATTGTGAATTATGCGATTTTGGTTCATTTTGTGAAAATCAAATAAATAAACATAATAAAACTTTAAAACACAAACTTATTTTAAGTTTAATAAAATAAACTTATTTTTTATATAAAAATAAGTGTCCCAAATTTCACCGAAAAAGGTGTAATGAACATTTAATATTAAAACTGTGTTTTAATAATTTTTCGGTCAAAAATGTGTATTTATTAAACAAATATATACATTTAACATTTTCAAATTATGATGATTAGAAAACTTGTATTGAAACTAATAATAAATGTATGATTAAAGTCAATTTGTTCTGAAAATTATAAATTCTTTGATGAATTTGATAATATAATATATTACTTAAAAAATTGATTTTATTAATAAATATAAACAATTTATATATAAAAATTATAATATAAAGTATGGAATTTGATAAAATTAATCAAGAATCACAACCATTTATAATAATTGGTACACAAGGTCGTGTTGCTAATGGAAAAAGTTCATTAATAAAAGCATTAACTGGTATAAATCCGATGAAATTTACAAAAGAAGCAGAAAAAAACATGACAATTAAATTAGGATATACAAATGCTAAATTTTACAAATGTTTAAAATGTCCGGAACCATGGTGTTATCAAGTAAATCAAACAGATTGTATACAATGTGGACTTAAAACTGAATTAAAGTTAAATGTAAGTTTTGTTGATTCACCTGGACACAATGATCTTCAAGCAACTGCATTATCAGGTGCATCAAATATGGATTTTTGTCTTCTTGTGGTGGCTGCAGATTGTGAATTAGAACCAGAAACAAATGAACATTATAAAGCAATTAAAATATTAGGTTTAAGAGATTCAACAATTATTTTACACAATAAAATTGACTTGGTTGATAAAGATGTTGCATTGGAAAGGTGGGAAAAATTAAAACAAACATACAATCCCAAATTTATACTTCCAATTTGTGCACAATTTGGCTTTGGATTAAATTATCTATGTCAATTTTTAGTTGAATCAATACCGAATCCTGTAAATACTAAATTATTAGATAAAATAAATAAACCTTTAAAAATTTCTATTATTAGAAGTTTTGATGTCAATAAACCATCTACGCCTGTTGAAAAAATTGTTGGTTCAGTTGTAGGAGGGACAATTAAATCTGGATATCTTAAATTGGGTGATAAAGTAAAAATTATTCCTGGTGTTGTATTAGCAAATGGTCAAAATCATCCAATTGAGGCATATATAGAATCACTTAAAACTGACAATACTCCATTAGACGTTGCATATCCTGGTGGCTTGATAGGCATAGGTTTAAGCATTGATCCTACATTGTCAAAAGAAGATAGATTAGTTGGAAATTTCATTGTTGGAACTGATGATAAAACAAATAAAATTTTTAAAACTTGCACAATAAATTATACTAAATACAATTTAGAAACATCAATTGAAATAAAAAAAGGAGATAGTTTTATATGTATGTTAGGATCTATTAAAAGAATTTGTAAAATAAATTGGATTGATAAAGAAACATCTCAATTAAATTTTACATCATCAGTTGTGATGGCAGGTGAAATCAATGATGCTGTTGTAATCACCAAATCCAACAGCATTGAATTATATGGTAATGTTATTTATATAGATGATTGTATTTAGATCAAAATTATAATACTATTTGATTTTGTATTTGTTTTTCAATAGCACGTTTTTTTATTTCTTTTTTAATTAATAAAATTGCATCATTAATAGAATTTTTACCTAATAAATCATAATCTTTTTGATTTAATACAATTGAATAAACAGAACTAGATACATAATTAATTTTAATATCAAAATCTTTATCTAGTTCATTAAATTCAATGAATGTTTTAAAATTTAAAGCAAATTTAATATCATTTAAACCTGTAGGGCTGTATGTCATTAATTTAATTGTTTCAGTTAATTCTGGTTTAATACGATTGATTTTTTTATCAATGTGTTCATTTAATATTTTTTTAAATTCTTCACAAGTTATAAAAGTTATTGCATCAAAATCAATAGAATCAATTATTTCATCATTTGTTTCTTTATTAATTATTTTTTCCATTATATAATTATTTTCAAATTCGGTTTGAATTTCAAATAATGTATTTGACATAAAATTATGTAAATCATCTTGATTGATTTCATCAAGTGATAAAATATTATTCATTCTCATATATAATTGTTTGAATAAATTGTATAATTGTATGTGTGTTTTATGTTGTTCAGTGAATTGTGTTACATCTTCATCACTAATAGTTCTTTTTGATAAATCAATCATTCCTTTTGATGTATCAACTTGTATTACATGAACTAAAATATCTTTATTGATCGTTAATAATTTATTTAAATTAACTCTTTTTTTTCTAGATACTTCACTGCAATTAATAAATCCTGTAATATTATCATATTCAATTAATTTTACTTCAATACCATATTCACTTATATTTATAACTTTTGCTATAACAACATCATCAATAGATGGTAATTTTTTTTTATAATAATACACCATTGTTTTAATAATATAAATTTAATTATTTATATTATTTTTTTCAATTTTTTATGTTATAATAGAATTTAATTTATACGATTTTGATCTAAATATTTTTCATATTTTTTTCTTTTCATTATTACTTTTTCTTTATTAGATAAATTTTTATTGTTATCTAATTCCATTTTGTCTGATAAAATAGATTGTATCAATTGATTTTCGGAATATTCAGTATCATAAATATTCACAACATTTATTGTTTTTTTATGTAATTTATAAATTGAATTTACATAATTTTCAACATTTTCATAAACTTCATCTGATAAATCATGAAACATCACAAATATGCCATTATTATTTATATTGTATTTTTTACTTTCAAGTTTTATTATTTTAAATATATTAATCAAATATTCTGATTTTTTTATTTTTTGAATTTTTTTTACTAATTCCATTTTTTTTGTATAGTCATATTTTTTTTTTAAAATATTATTTTCTTCTAAATTTTGTTCATATTTTGATTCATCAAACAACATATTAATTTCCATTATATTATTATATATTAAATATAATATTTTTATTGTATTTTAACACATCATATAAATAATTATGTATATATGAAAAAAATTTGATATTATTATATAATAAATAATAACTACTATAACATATAAATTATATATAAATAATAATGAATAAAATTTGTTTGGACAAATTATGTGATTTTTCGCTTACTACATATAAAAATTATGAAGTTATAACTAAAAATTTTAATTTTAAAGATTATGTTGACAATATAAAACAAAATCAATCTTTAAATGAAAATGGAATATTTTTTAAACATAATTTCATAGAATTAAAAACATTGATACCAGAAATCGAATATGATCATTTGGTTTTAATAAATCCTATATGTTGGAATTTGAATGGTAATTTTGAGTTTGTTGAGTGGTTTAATTTTTTAAATGTATTATTGACTGTGATGAATGACAATTATTTACATGAAATAAATACAATAAAAAAAACAATTTTAGAAACAACAGACAAAACTTTAAAAAAAAAAATAACAAATTTAAATGAATTCAATGATGAAATTATAAAGAGTGTATGTTTGATATTAAATATAACTTTGATCATATTAACAGATAATTTTTCGATAAAATTATTTAATAATAATGATAAAATTGATAAAATTGTAGTAATGTTTAATAGAGAAAAAGAATATTATTGTGTAATGAATTGGAACCAAAAATATTATAATGCAAATTCAGAATTTATTAAATATCTTCTAAATAAAAATAGTGCTGATACAAATAATAAAAATAATGTTAATAATAAAAATAGTGTTGATAATAAAAATCACGAACCTGAATTTATTTGTGTTATAAATAATAATAAAAAGAAATGCATAAATAAACTCAAAAAAAACAATTTTGTGATGGATACAAAAAATGATGATGAAATTACAAATAAAAATAACAAAGGAACATATGAAGAATTACAAGCAGATGAAAATTATGCTTTGTATGTATCAGAAGTTGTAGATAAAACTGACGATAAAAAAATTAATACATTAACAGATAAAAAAAAGAAAAAAAATGATAAAAATATTTTTGTTGTAAATAAGCAAGATTTAAAAATTCAAATTTTAAATGAAAAAGATATCAATAATGATATTAAAAAAGACATCAATAATGATATTAAAAAAAATATTAATAAAGATATTGATAAAATTATTGAAGAATCGAATGAAAATCAATCATCTATTTTTAATAAAACTGAAAAAATTACATATAAAGATGTAGAAAAAATAGCAAATGGAGTTAAAATTACAATGGGATTAGAAACTATACAAGCTGAAGCTATAAAATTGGGTATAAAGGTTGCGGAAGGTTCAACTAAAACAGGAAAACCAAAAAATAAAACAAAATCTGAATTGATTGAACAAATAAAAAATTTTTTTGCAAATTTTAAAAAATAAATAAAATAATGTATAATTAATTTATAAATATACTTTATGAAAAATAAAAATACTTGTTTTATATATAAAAATGATTTAAAATTTAATGACAATTTTGATTTTGAAAAAAGTGAAATAGAAAATCATACAATGCAAATATATAATAATTTTAAAGACAAACCAAAAATTGAATTAAGAATTGAAGATTCTAAAATGGAAAATTATAAATATTTAGATTTATCTAAATTGGATGTTGATGATAAAAACTTGATTGAATTAATCAAGTTAGATAGAGTTGATGCGATTTTAAAACGTATAGAATTTTTAGATTTATCGTATAATAAATTGAAATTATTTCCAGATTTAAAAAAATATCCAAATATATATTATTTAAATATATCTTTTAATTCAATTGAACTTGATATATATGATGATAATTTATTGGAATTAACTTGTAATAATAATAAAATTAAATCAATAAAATCAACAAAATTGACACATTTAAATGCATCTTTTAATGATATTGAAATGTTAGATGTTCCAAATATTAATACACTTGTTATTAATTATAATAAATTAATATGGATACAAAGTTATTTAAAATTGAAATTTTTAGAATGTATTGGAAATCAATTAAGTAAAATTGATAATATGATTGAACTTGAAGAATTATACGTTGGAAATAATAAAATTAGTAATATTGTAAATATGCCAAAATTAAAAGTTTTGAATTGTGTAAATAATCCATTGGATAAAATTAAATATTTTCCTAATCTTGTATATTTAATGTCTTCGACCGCAAAAGTTTCATCACAATATAATGTTTCAAATATTACTAAAATTAAAAATGATTATACAATTAAATTTATATGATTTGATTAAATTTAATATTTTGTAAAAATATTAATTATATTTAAAAATATGATTAATTATTTATATATTCAATGAATTTTCAATATCCTCCACAACCTCCACAACCTCCACAAAATGGACAAGAAAAATTAAATGAACAAAAAATGTCATACATTTGTGATGAAATAATCAACGCATTAAAATTAATGAGACAAAATAAAAATATTTATAAAGAAAATAAAGATGAAATGTTAAAAATAATTCAAACTGAAATGCCCACTTTTTATACTGTTTATCCAAGAATTTGTAGAACATTGGTTTTTGAAGATGACATTAATCCACTTTTAGGAATGATACAAACTTTTGGAAAAGTTCAAAATAAAGAAATGACTTGGGAAAAAGCTAATAATATGATCACAACAGCACTAAATGCTAAATATGTTGATCCAATTTTAAATTCAGATAAATTAGTCAAAGAAAGAGAAAATAAACAAAAAAAAAATATCATTGATATCACAAAAAGTCAAACCAATTAATGAATTTTAGTTAAATTTATCATGAATATGAATTAAAGCCTTATTAATGTGCATTGATATAAAATATTGGTCAAGTTATGATAAACCTCTTAAGATGTGCTATTACAACTGATTTACTTGTATAATTGTCCCAAATTTTAGTGAAAAATGTCTAATTGATTGAACAAAGTATAATTAAAATAAATAAATTTGACACAAATATCATCATTTTGATAAAATAATTTTTTCAATAAATATTTATTAAAAAAATTTAATTTAGTACATTTGTGCTAAATGTATTACAATCATACAAAATTATATAAAAATCATGATTTTTAGTATTCAGTGTCTAAATATCCAATTATTTCATCAGAAGTTTTAATACTCATTTCATTATAAAGTTCTGAATTAATATCTGAATGTGTATCAAAATCGGTCATTCCACCTTTTTGATTTATTTTTGTTGATTTTGTTGATTTTGTTGATTTTGTTGGTTTTGTTGGTTTTGTTGGTTTTGACTTTGTTTTAATTGATTTTGGTATTTTTGCTGATTTTGTTCTTGATAATGATGTTTTTGTTTCAATAGAATTTGTTTCAACTGAATTTGTTTCAACTGAATTTGTTTCAACTGAATTTGTTTCAACTGAATTTGTTTCAATTGTATCATTTATATTTTCAGAATTATTTTGTATATTTATAATTTTTTTATATTTGATAAAATTAAAAGATTTAAAATATTTAGTTATTTTGTTAAAATTTTTTGGTTCTAAAAATAAATCATTCCAAAAATGTGCTGCATCAATTTGTTTATCTAAATATTCATTAAATTCAACTCCATTATGATTGTCTAAATTTATAAATTTAATAATATTATTTATTCCAATGTATTGTTTAATTGAAAGTTCTGAATTAATAAGTTTGAATGAATCATAAACATTGTCCGATAATTTAATTTCAGTAAATATATCTAATATTTGATATTTGTGATTTTTATTAATTAAATCAACCATTTCTTCTAATTTTAAAATTATTTTAGAATTTATATTTGATTTCTTAAATCCTTTACAAACAACATATTTTTCAGAATTTGAAATTCTAGAAGTATACGGTTTTGATAAATACACTTTTGAATATACAAGCCTCAATAATTGGATTAATTTTACTGTAATTTTTGTAAAAGTTTCAAAAATTTTAATAACAAAATTTCCACCTTCTTTTTGTAATTTCAATGCGGTTAATATTTCACAAAATATTAATTTGTAAGCTTCTTGTTCTTGTAAATTTTCTCTTTTCCAATCAAATCCCCCATCAGATGTGATTAAATCAGATGGTTTTGCAAAACCATTAATATTTTTATTATTTTTACCTAAATTTGTTGTTCCAGCCAATTGATGTATTGTATTTAATTTAGTTAAATCACCATTGGTTATTGATGCGGATGATAAATTTTTACTTCCTCCATATAAATCTTTTAATTCATTGATAGATTTTGTTTCCATTATATGTAATCTGTTTGGTGTTTCTTTGGAAAAATATTTAATAAATTCTTTATGCATTAAAAGATGTTCATGATCTGTATGTAATGTCATCGCATAATAATTGTCTTTTGTTGCTGTTTTTATTTTACCCAATTTTACTTGTAATTCTCTGAATAAAATTGTTGCTTGAATAAAAGAACCAGGACCTTCCGCTAAATGTGTTGACACAAAATTGTCTGTTTCAGGTATTAAATCAAATTCAACCAAAATTTCCCACATTTTTAAAAATTCTCTATTCAACAAAGGTGGGAAATCAGGTTTTATTTTTTTTATTAAAGATTTTATTCCATCATCAATAGATGTAAAATCATGCCCAGAATCCGTTTTTTCTTTATAATCTATATTTTTTTCAAATAATGATGTTACTAAATATGTTTTTTTTCTTGTTTTAAATTCTTCAACAATTTCCATTTTATCTTTTGTTTTATGAATAAAATGATGAAATCCCAATTTTATTTCAGGAAAACATATGGAATTTGAAAATTGTACATCATATGATGAATCAAACAATGTTGTTTTTTCTACTGAATCTAAATCAAATATAAGGGGATTATAAGTAATAAATTCTTTTTCTAATGATTCAAAATCTTTCATTTTAATACTCTATATTTATATAATTTATCCTTATATTTATTTTATCAAATTTTTTACTATTAGATAAATATTTACACAAAAATTAATATATATATAAGCGACTTAATTCAATAATTTATTTACACACTTGAAGATTTAAAATGCCATAAATAATATGATAAAAATATTAAATCATTATCTTGATAAAAAAGAAAGATTATTAAAATACAGAAGAGATTATGATTTAGAAAAAGGCAAAGTGATAGTGAAACCCAAACAAAAGGTGATAACTCCCATCAAAAATGACACTATAAATCGATGGAGTCAAGTATCAACCAAGCACGTAATGAGTGCAATTATATTGGATTTGTTGAATAAAGAGACACAACATTCAACAAAAAAGGTGTAATAAATATCAGATGTTTAATGTAAATAGGTAAAATGTTTATTATCCTATCAAAAAACACTTAATCTTTAATTGAATGTTTATATGTTAAAAAAATTGATTAAAATATCATATATAATTGTGTTTATCTTGATTAATTTATACATTATATATTAGACAATGGGTAATCCATTTAATAAACCGATTGAATTATATTTTAATCCTACACATTATACCATGGGTTGGTATTTTAATCAACCAATTAAATTAAATCAAAATCTTACACATTTGAATATGGGTTATGAATTTAATCAACCAATCAAATTAAATCAAAATCTTACACATTTGACTATGGGTACACATTTTAATCAAGCAATTGAATTAAATCAAAATCTTACACATTTGATTATGGGTTTTAATTTTAATCAATTAATTGAATTAAATCAAAATCTTACTCATTTGACTATGAGTTATCATTTTAATCAACCAATCAAATTAAATCAAAATCTTACACATTTAACCATTAGTTTTAAATTTAATCAACCGATTGAATTAAATCAAAATCTTACACTTTTGACTATAGGTGATTATTTTGATCTTCCAATTGAATTAAATCAACAAATTCAATTAACAAATGAAATAAAATATTTATGTTTGAATTCAAATCCTCACAATTTGATTGATAATTTACCAAATGGCATTGAAGTATTAGAATTAGGACCCAATTTTAATTCACCAATGAATGATTTACCAACTTCTATAAAAACAATCAAATTAAATACTTATGAATACGCACATGAACTAAATTGCTTACCAATATCTGTTGAATATTTAAAATTAAATGTATCTTATAAAAAAAAAATTTAAAATATTTCAAAAGAATTGAAAAAAATAATTTGTTCTAAAAATTATAAATTTATCAATGATTTTGCTGATTTAATTGTTGAAACTTTTTAAAAAAAATTAATATATAAACAACTTAATCCAATAATTTATTAAA
>JACCDN010735807.1_pt1 | contig 10337 bp, 6 predicted proteins | sample 7441691 | NCBI WGS metagenome assembly JACCDN01 (sample SAMN15323439, study PRJNA562643) | freshwater metagenome | isolation source: river surface water | place: USA:Blue River Watershed | collected 2017-08-16
GAGCAGACAACACTGAAAAATATTCAGGGGATAAAGAGTACAACAGAAGGTCTGACATATATGTTTTTTGTGTATATGCACACAAAGAAAAATTATCAGCAAACCCTTTAAACCTTAACCATTGGGAATTTTATGTTCTTCCAACATCAACAATAAATGAACTCTGCATCGATAAAAAAAGCATTTCGCTGAATCCATTAATAAAGTTAAATGCACAAAAAGCAAATTACAAAAGCCTTTATGAGACCATTAAAAAATGTAGCATCTAACAAGCAACTACAACATCAACCATAAAAAATCTGGCCTTGCGCCGGATTTTTTATGCGTTCGATTTTAAAAAATTAAACCTACTCCAACTTCCGCAACTTAATATTTTTAAACCACACCGCATCGCCGTGATCTTGTAGGGCGATATGGCCAGAACGCGATTGGCCAAAGTTGGGCATATTGGCGAACTTGCTGCGGGCGATCATTGCTTTCCATGCTGGTGAGGTTTGATCGTACTCCACGACTTTGTAACCATTGAGCCAGTGTTCAACTTTGCCGTGATTCACAACCAATCTTGTACGGTTCCACTCACCGGCTTTATTCACCGCCACAAACTGGCTGGAAATAAAATCATAGAGGTCGCCCGCGCGGTGGGTTTTAATCGCGCCGTCTGGGTGACCGGGGTTATCTAGGAATTGATACTCCGGCCCTGTTTTCCACGCATGGGAATATTCTGGGCCTTCGATAACGCCATAAATCAAACCGCTGTTGCCGCCCGCTGCGAGTTTCCATTCCACGGCTAACTCGTAATTTTCGTAGACGTCATTGGTAATAATGTCGCCGCCATTCACGGTTTGCCAATCCTGTTTTTGGGCTGGGTCTAGGTGCAAACTGCCATCTACCACTTTCCATGCAGCACCTACTTTTGCCTTATCTTTATCGCTGCCATAAGTGCGCCAGCCTTTGGTGGTTTTGCCATCAAACAAAAGTTTCCAGCCTGCTTTGCGCTCGTCCGCCGAAAGTTTGTTAGCAGCTTGCGGTTTCACCACATTGCGGAAACCGGGCTTGTTCGCGGGGATAGCATTTAGCGTGTACCAAGCTTCAGTTGACCAAAGCGATTGGTTGGCGGCACTGCTAAACGGCTCGGCGATGCGGATATACACCACATGACCGGGCTTCATGCCTTCCAATTCAAGGAAGACTTTTTTGCGATCTTTGGAAATATTCACCGAGGCGATTTTCAGATCTTGCAGGTCTTTTTTATCGCCACCGTAGCTGGAGGTGGGCAAGTAGTACCACTGCTGCACCTGATACTCAGCCGCCGTTATGCCGCGCCCAAGTTCTAAAGGTTGGGTAAATTCCAGCTCCATACCATTGCTGCGCGCGCTCACTTTTAGCATTTCAAAGGCTTGCTTACCGTTGAAGGTCAACTTTTGCAGGCCGTACCACGCTTTACCGTTATGCGACCAGTTGCCGGGGTTGCCCACGCCACCCACATACAGGGTTTTACCATCCGGCGCCCAAGCGACGCGGTTAATACCCGCCTCTAAACCTTGGGTGAAACGGAAAACTGCACCTTGGTAATCGCCATTCACTTTTTCTGCATACACACGTTTTAAACCGCCGTGAGTCACCTCACCGTGCAGCATTTGGCCCGCGTAATCACCTTGGTTAATGTAAGTGGGCTGGCTCGGCGAATTGCCAATTTCATCCTGTGGCAACCACACCACGGGCTGAGTAACAGCCACGCCTTCTGTACCCGCAAAATTCACGGAGCGCGAGCCGTAAAACGCGCCGGGTTTAAGGTGCAGAATCTTGCTGGCGGGGAGCCAATCGCCTTGGTTGTCGGCGATAAAGAATTCACCGTCTACGCCTTTACCGATGCCATTAGGCGTGCGTAAACCGTGAGCGACAAATTCAACGCTGCCATCGGCGCGGGAAATTTTAATCGCCTTACCGCGATCTGGAATTTGCGGTTGAGTACTGGCACCACCCGGCTCAATCGCCGTCGCTAAAGTCGCATAGAAATAGCCCTTGTCATAGCCAAGACCAAAAGCAAATTCGTGGAAGTTAGCCGATGCGCGCCATTGATTTGAAATGGTGCGGTACTCGTCGATTGCGCCATCGCCGTCGTTATCTACCAACTGCGTTAGCTCATGCTTTTGCATCACGAACAGCTGATCATCCACCACTTTCAAGCCCAAGCATTCGCCCAAACCGGAGGCGATAAGCTTCACGCCTATATCTTTAGGTGCACGATCTTGTACGCCTTCCAGCATATAGACCGAGCCTTTGCCATCCCACGCGCAGAGCGCTAGACGACCATCGCTAAAGAAATCCATACCGCCTACCATGGGTTCAAACCAGTCGGGACGCGCCTGAGCCAAGGTGAAAGAAGGATGCACAGCTTCCAGCGGGGTTTTATCGCCGGGAATACTGCGCACCAATTCTTTGCGGGGAATATAGGGCACGGGTTCCGCGACTTGCTGCGGGTAATGGCGCAGGCTGGCCTCGGGGATAACTGCCAATGCGGTTGCACCCGGTGGCAGCCATTGCAGCGAAATAGAACCGCCCGCCAAACCTTGGAAGTATTCGATCTCAATGGCATTTAAGCCTTGCTGCAATTCTACTTTTACATCGTTAGGCGTTGCGCCTTGGAACTGCCAGCGATCTACCACTGCCACACCGTTGACCTTCATACGGCCACCGTCATCAGTAATTAAACGCAAGCCATAAATACCGGCTTTATCCACCTGTAAATAACCGCTAAACAACATGCGTACATTGGTGGTGATTGCACCCAAATCTTTGAGTTGATGCGCATGCACAACTGGCGCTACGCCCGACAAAACCGTTTGCGAAAAAGTTTGCGTTACGAAATCTTCAATGTGCGCTGCCGCTACTGCCAAGCCAGGTTTTAACACCTTGGGCGCGTCTTTACTGCCTTTGGGCTTGGTGTCTATTTCGAACGCGCGGCTTGGCGTTTCTAAGAAAAGTTTATCGGCTACGGTTTTGTTGCTTGCTACTGTTTCTACTTTGAGAGACAAAATATAAGCCACCACTGAACGCGCATCGTCTGGCAATAAATCGGGGTGAGCTGTCATGGGTACATCGCCCCACACACCGTTGCCGCCTTTAATGATTTTCTGCGCTAACTTATCAATAGTGGAGTCGCTTTTGTCGTAACGGCTCGCGATATCTTTGTAAGCAGGGCCAACGGTTTTAACGTCTGGATTGTGGCAAATAGTGCAATCGCTTCCGCCCATTACTTGTTTAGCGCGAGCGTGATCGCCTTGTGGTTTTACTTCTAGTTTCGGTGCGCTTGCGGCAATTTCATCGAAGCCGGGGTGATAAAACACCGTCACATTGGTTGGGGTTTGGTTGTTCAACCAGAGTACGCCTTCCACACTTAAGGTTTTACCTTTGCCGTGTTCAATGGTGCTGCGTTTGCCTTCAACAAAATTCGCGTTGGTAGAAAAATCTTTTGCAGATTGCAAAGACGTAAACGCCGTTTGCAATCCTACTTTTACGCCCGCAGGCACACCGCTCAATACAAAATCGCGCTGCAAGCCTGCTTGTTTTTTGCGTGCGATATATTCCGGCGTTTCCTCTACATGAATGGCAGTTTTATCAGCGGTGATAATGTCGTATTGAAACACCACTTTATCTTTTACAAATTTATAGCCGCCAAATTTCACGGTGGCGGGCACGGATATTCCATCCTGCTCAACTAACCACACGGGCGATCTGAGTTTTTGTTCGTAGTAGGCATAGCCATTTGCAGTGGGTTGTGGGCCGTGTTTAGAGGTGTAGACCGCGCCATCAAAATTTACGCCACCTTTCCAAGCTTTATAAAGCCCCGCGTGGGCGGCATCAAATGCGATAAATAAATTATTGTGCAGCGCAACGGTGACTATTCGCGGTTGACCATCCAACACTGAGCGTAATACCCAAGGGTCGAGCGGTCGCGCGCTATTGGTCGCTTTTGAAATAATTTGCGCGCCCGAAGTAGCTGCGGGTGCAGCTGGGTTATTAACGGCTTGCGATGAAAGTGCCAACGCACTTAAACCAACCGCCACACCGATATTGAAACGAATCCTTGACCACAATTTCATAATTGCCTCACGTTGTTATTGTTTATCGCTGAAGTTTCTAAAACTTGGAGCTTCTAAAATTTGAAGCCTCTAGAATTAATAGCCCCCTAAAATTTGGACCTTTTAAGGAAATAACGCCGAACTGAAAATAAGTTTAGCGCCCAGCATTTATGTCATTAGTTTTGTTTGTCATGTTGCGCGGTAGTTCGTTTGCCTTTTTGTAATCAGCAACGGTTATATACAACCTGACTTGAATGCCTGATTGTTAGTGCACGCCATAGTAGCTCGCCCGAAGGGTAAACCACATGGATGTAGTTTATGAATACGAATGCATCATTATCACCTTAGCGTTTAAACACACCAGCCACTTTCCGTTTTCAGCAAGTGGCACCTCCCACTTTGCCCACAAATCTTAAAGTAGGTGGTTTGCATCAGCGCCCCTGCCGATACTCAAACCCACTCGCGGCACACCAATCGGTCTTCAAGGATGTTAGGAAAGTGTTGAGCTAAGACCATGGGATTAGTGTGCGCGGGTAAAGGTTAGACAAGCACCTGATCGGGTGTTTGTTACTCCACAACAATAATGATTTGGGTAACTAATAATGAATAAAATCCTTTCAAACTGGATGCGTCCTGCGGGGCGTTCATCTAAAAAACACTTTGCAACCCTAATGAGTGCCGCCTGCGGTTTGGCCTTAGCAGCCAGCGCAGATGCCGCCGTGCAACCCCTGTCAGTAAATGGCAACAAAATTCTTGCGGGTGGGCAACAAGCCAGCTTCGCGGGTAATAGCCTCTTCTGGAGCAATAACGGCTGGGGCGGCGAAAAATATTACACCGCTGGCACAGTGGCGTGGTTGAAGTCAGATTGGAAATCCAACCTCGTCCGCGCTGCCATGGGTGTGGATGAAGGTGGCGGCTATTTACAAGATCCCGTTGGCAACAAGAATAAAGTGAAAACCGTAGTAGACGCGGCTATCGCCAACGATATGTATGTGATTATTGACTGGCACACACACCACGCCGAGCAGTACACCAACCAATCCATCGCCTTTTTTCAGGAAATGGCACGCACCTACGGCAACACCAACAATGTGATTTATGAAATTTATAACGAGCCGCTGGATAACGCATCTTGGAGCGGCACCATCAAGCCCTACGCGCAACAAGTCGTTAATGCTATTCGCGCCATCGACCCAGACAACCTGATTATTGTGGGCACGCGCACCTGGTCACAACGTGTAGACGAAGCTGCCAACGACCCGATTGCGGGCAATAATATCGCTTATACCCTGCACTTCTATGCGGGTTCACACGGTCAAGGTGTACGCAATTACGCTCAGACAGCACTGGATAGAAATGTTGCCATTTTCGTGACCGAATGGGGTTCCGTAAATGCCAATGGTGATGGCGGCGTGAATTACGGTGAAACCAACGCCTGGGTAGACTTCATGAAGCGCAACAACATCAGCCACGCCAACTGGGCGCTGAATGATAAGGCGGAAGGCTCAAGTGCATTAACCGGTGGCGCAAGCGGAAATGGCGGCTGGACTAACAATCAATTAACCGCCTCAGGCGCCTTCGCCAAAGACATTATCTCCAACTGGGGCGGTAGCGTTACACCACCAACGCCAACCTGCACGGAAGTCGCTTTACCCAACACCCTTCAAGCCGAAGCCTATTGCGAGATGAGCGGTATTAAAACCGAAGCTACTTCTGACGCTGGCGGTGGCCTAAATGTGGGTTACATAGAAACCGGCGATTGGATGAAGTATGACGTTGATGTTCCAACCGCAGGCACCTACACCGTTTCCTACCGTGTAGCAGCTGCAGCGGGCGGCGTGATTCAGCTGGAAAAAGCGGGCGGCACTCCCGTCTATGGCACAGTTAATGTTCCAGGCACTGGCGGTTGGCAAACTTGGACTACCGTTTCCCATACCGTGCAATTAGCAGCAGGCAAACAAAGCCTCGGCATTGCGGCAAAAATCGGTGGTTTCAATATTAACTGGATCAAAGTAGAAAGCTCTGGCTCAAGCTCAAGCAGCTCGTCTAGCTCTTCATCGCCATCCACCACCCCAATTGCGACCGTACAAGCAGAGAGTTTCTCGCAAATGAGTGGCGTACAAACCGAAGGTACCAGCGATGCGGGCGGCGGTTTGAACGTGGGCTACATAGATGCGGGAGATTGGCTGTCTTATGCGGGAACACCTATCACCATCCCAGAAACCGGCACTTACACCGTGGAATTCCGCGTGGCGAGTGCTGTAGGTGGTGGCTCACTGAGTTTTGAAGAGGCGGGTGGCGTACCTTCTTATACCACCCTCCCCCTACCTAACACCGGTGGCTGGCAAAATTGGACGACGGTGAAGGGCACCATTACCCTTACTGCAGGTGTTCATAGGTTTGGCATTAAAGCCAACAACGGCGGTTGGAATATCAACTGGTTCAGTATTACCAAAGGTGTGAAATAACAGGTGTTACGTAACGAGTAATTGATCCGACGACAAGGATGTCTTCACCTGCTTTTATTTAGTTTCCTGTCCTGCTTTTATCGCCTGCGCCGTGCGGTGCTGAATGCGAAACTCCGAAGGTGTTACACCCGTTACCCGCTTAAAAAAGCGGTGAAATGCCGATTGGCTGTTAAAGCCAGATTTATAAATAATATCTAAAATCGTATCGCCCTTAGCATCGTCGGCAGTCAATAATCGTTTGGCTTCTTCAATGCGATAGCCATTAATAAATTCAAAAAAATTTGACTGGTAATGTGAATTGATAATGGCGGAAACATCCCGCGCACGTAAACCAATCTGCTCAGCAAACCGCTCCAAATTAATATGCCCTTCCAAATAAAGTTTTTGCTCGTGTATGGCTCGCTCAATAACCTTAATTTTTTCATTAAGGTGCGCAACCTCAGCAACTTTGACTACATCACCCACCGGCACTACTTGCATTAACTGGCGGGTATTAATCAAACCAAACGCGAAGAGTACATTTACCAAAACCACCGTAAAATAATTATTGAGTATGCCCACCAAATCATTCAATTCACCGCTGATGTAGCCGCCCAAAAAATAACCCACAAACGACCAAAGCCAGTGAATAAAAAAACCGCCCAACACAATTTCTGCCCAGCGCAATTCTTTGCTAACAATCATGGAATACACTTGCTTTTGACGCTGACGTAACCGATATTCCGTGTAAAAACAGGCGAGCACATAAATCAGCGGTGAACAACGCACAATCGCCCATACAAATTGAATGGCGGCTTTATCGAGCGGCGCAAGACTCGGCCAGTTCCAAGGCAACCACTCAATCACATTTACTTTCAAAATGACTATAAGGCTCGCAATAAAAATCGCTGGGAAAATGTGAATAAGATGGCGCCATTGTTTAATCACAATCGTTTCCGAGAGCGAGCGCAAATAAAAATACAAACAAGGCCCCTGCAATAACAAACAGGCAGACAACACTGCCGGCACCAAGCTCCAAGTCGCTATATCCATGGCTTGAAAATAGCCGTTCCACGTAACAAGGGTTGCAGTCAGCGTGCCTGCCACTAACAGAAAAAAGAGCGATAAAAAATTGCGCGCTTGCGCTTGCTTGCTGGGCAGGAGTTTAAACAGTGCACTGAGGAAAAGTGATTCAACTATGGTTAACAGCAAAATAACTTCATGAAGATTGAGAAAAATGTTTTTCATTTTGATGGGTACCGGCGCGAAATGGCTGGGATCTAAGCTAAGCACTTAGTCTGCCTGTTATGGTTTTAAATCATCATAGCAGTTGCAGTGAACCCTCGCCTATATTCGCTAAGCACATTCCCGCATAAAAACCTTTCATCAGTCATCTTTTTTAACACTAAGTCACCTGAAAGCTGATGCATTTTTGTAGCGGTATTTTTTAAACGATCCGAACTGATTTTTACTTAAAAACACAGTGTTTAGCGTAGTCCTTAGCCTCATTTAAAGACCAATCGCCTTTCGGTTTTTCTTCCATGTTTTCGCACCATTCTGGGCTACCTACTTTGGGGGCGCAGGCGTTTAAAAGTGCTGTAGCTATAAGAGCCAATAAAATATTCTTCATAGATTTCTTCACAGTTATAGTTTTCCTCGCGATTTATGAACTTATTCAGGCTAAAAGATTAAAGACTTTTTTGACTATTAATCAAATCAATTAAATGCTCGGCTAAATGATCGTAGACCACGCGAATACGTGGATTAGAGCGCAGCTCCAGTGGTGCCGTTAGCCAAATCTGGGTATCGGGTATCCAATTTTCCGGTAACACCCGTACCAACTGCGGGTAGCGCGCCGCTAATAAGGCAAAACCAAAACCTATGCCCATTCCATCCAACATGGCATGCCAGCATACCAACTGATTATCACAGCGAATCGCAAAGGATTCGCGGGTTAACTCAATACCCAGTGCGCGGGTGCTGTTCACTATGGCTGGATTTTTGTCGTAACCAATCCAATCGAACTCGCCCATAGTGGCGGGCGAGAAAGGAATGTTTTTTCGCTCCAAATAGTCTCTGCTCGCGTATCCACCCATTTTCAGGCCGCCTAAATGGCGCGCCACCAAAGTATCTTGCAGCGGTTTAGTCATGCGGATGGCGATATCTGCTTCGCGCTCCAGTAAATTGTCCAAGGCATTATTCGCAACAATTTCGAGCTGAATATCGGGATATTTGTAGCGCAAGCTCGCCAATATGGGCGGCAATAAAAATGTACTGGTGCTTTCACTGGCCGTAATCCGCACCGTACCCTTCAGCGATTGACTCTGCCCCGATGCCGCCAACTGCAGCGAATGCGCCGCCTGCTGCATTTGTTTGGCGGGGTAAACCAAAGCCTCGCCCGCTGCGGTTAGCACACTCCCACGCGCGCCGCGGGTAAATAGAGCCGCGCCTATTTCGGCCTCTAAGGCTGCTATTTGCCTACTCAAGGTAGGCTGAGTTGCACCTATAGCCTCTGCCGCACGCGCCACAGCACCGTGTTCAACCACCGCTAAAAAAGCTTGAATCAAGCTCCAGTCAAAATTTAACCGATTTGAGTTATCCAATTATGCATAGCTCCTATGCCGCTATCGATATTGTTGCGGGCGGCAAACGCGCCCAAAATGAACCCATCGAAACCAATTAATTTAAAACAAACAGTTCAAAACGAAATTCTTTTTAACAAGACTTCACCCACAAAAGGAAAAGACCATGCACAGTATTTATAGCGAATTAATCACATCACCTTTTGCGCTATCACTGATTCTGTTGCACCTAGTGGTGCTTGCACAATGCGCAATCAAACTCGTCGATTACAAGTTAACGAAACAACAGCTGAAAAGTTTGACTAAGTAAACCAAGAAATATCACAACCAACATATTTTTCTATTTGTAAAAGGATCATCCCATGAAATCACTGTATCGCTACTTTTTAAATGCACCTACCACCTTAACGCTCATTTTACTTACGCCAGCCGCATTTTTATTTAATTTATGGGCGTCTAAAACTTTGACGGCAAGTTACATAGCATCCAAGTTTCCGGCTCCCTATTTTGTAGCGCAATTGTCGTTCAACCCTGAACAATTAAAAGCGTGGTACAGCTCACTCATTGAACTGGGTACTTTTGATGTGTACGTGCGAACACAACACATAGATTCACTGTTTATTTTATCCGTATTGATGTTACACGGCTTTGCATTAGTACTGATATCGCGCATGTTTGCGGCCAACACTAAAGGCAGAAAAATTATGGTGATATGTGCGTTAATATCAACCATTGCACCTATTGCCGATCAATTGGAAAATCTGGTGTCTTATGTAATGCTCGCCAACCCAAGAGATTTTGCAGACAGTTTAGCCTACATTTATTCCAGCTTTGCCGCGATTAAATTTGCATTTTTTGTCTTTGCCTATGTTACCGCACCTGTTGGCTTAATCGCAGGCTTGATTAGTATGATTATACGTAGCAAAAAAACGCCTATGATCAGCCAACACGCATAAAAAATATTACCCAACAAATTTTATAAACCCACTTACTCAAAAAAAGGAAATCTTCATGAAAAAACTTAAACACATTATCGCGGCTGCTTCATTTTTAACTGCATTCATCAGCCCAAGCCTATTAGCCGCAGAACTTGTCGTTGTGGTCGATAATATTAAAGATGTTCAAGGCAGCCTTTACGTTTCGCTCTACAACAAAGAAGCCAGCTTTGACAGCAATGAAAATGCCGTAAAACGCGAAAAAGTCAGTGTTGATAAAACCACCATAAC
>JACCDN010890720.1_pt1 | contig 10337 bp, 10 predicted proteins | sample 7441691 | NCBI WGS metagenome assembly JACCDN01 (sample SAMN15323439, study PRJNA562643) | freshwater metagenome | isolation source: river surface water | place: USA:Blue River Watershed | collected 2017-08-16
TCCCATTGTTCCAGCTCAGTTTCAATCTGTGTGTTTTTGTTGGTGTCGATAATTCCTAAGTCTGGATTGTAGATGATGCTGACAAAGGGTCTGTTCGAGTTTTCTTTTTGCCAGTTTGTAAAAAGCTGAATGGTTTTATCAAAATGACGATACAAACTGGTGGGTGAGAGTTGAATATGATCATCAAAAACTTCAAAGCCAGTGTGTAGATTCATTTTTCGAAGAATTGGTGCGCCCCCAGAAAAAAATGATGTGGCGTAACCTTTTTGATGAGCGGCTTTACCTAAAGTATTGAGAGTGCTGCTGATGCTTTGGTTGCCATTGTGTCTCAGTTTGTGTTCGAAAGGGTAAAGGCCAGTGATGACAGAGGCGATCGCTGGTCCAGACATGGGTGAGGTTGTAAAAGCGTGAGTGTAGCGGACGCTTTCACGACACAGGACCTCAAAACCTGATTGTTGTGACTGTGATTGGCTAAAGTCCTGCGAACAGCGAATCTGTTCTGCGCTCAATTGATCAACAGCTACAATCAAAATATTTTCTTTAGCAGACGAGTTGAAACGACAAGAGCTTAGCAGTCCTGCGCAAAAAAACAGAAGGAACAGGGCAGCCATAAAACTGCGAATGCGTAGAATATAATTTGATCCTATATGATTCATGATTTTTTCTATCTCTTCAACCTTGACCAGTTTCGATATTACCATGGATACTTTGTAAAGGAAGATAAAGAGGAAACTATTTATGTTAACTGAAAGAATTTTTGCAATTGCCCAAGTCGCCGATCAAGTTGTTATATGGATTTTACTGATGCTCAGTGTGATCAGTGTAGGAATGATTTTGGAAAGATTTTTTTCTTTACGTAAGGTCTCAGCGCAAAGTGCCGAGGTTCGCAGTCGCGTAAAAGCCGCATTGCAAAGTCACAGTTTAGATGATGTCGAAAACATGGCAAAAAATCCTGAATCGATCGAAGGTCGAGCTTTGGGTTATGCAATGAAACATATTAAAGAGAGCGGATCGAAAGGTTTAGAGGAAGCGTTTAATACTTTCGCTTTGATTGAAAAACCAGAACTTGAAAAGTACTTAAATTTTTTAGCAACGGTTGGTTCCAATGCGCCTTATATTGGATTGCTTGGAACCGTGCTTGGAATTATGAAGGCCTTTAATGATTTGGCTAACAGTTCTGATGCTGGTCAACAGACGGTGATGGCGGGTATTTCATTAGCTCTGGTTTCCACCGCAGCAGGTTTGTTTGTGGCGATGCCTGCGGTGATCTCTTACAACTATTATCAAAAACAAGTAAAAAGCATTTTGGTTGGTTTGGATTCAGTCAAAGAGTTGTGTTTAGCGTACGCTAAGAAAAAAGGATTGTAATCTATGGCGATGAAAAGGGGCGGAGATTCTGACGACGCAATTGCAGATATCAACGTCGTGCCATTGGTTGATATTATTTTGGTGGTGTTGATTATTTTTATGGTCACAGCACCGATGATTATGAAGCCCTCGCTCAATGTGAATTTACCCAAAGCAGCCAGTGGCGAGAAAAGCACGCAGACCCTGTTGAATTTTACGATTTCCGTCAATGGTTCAGTCAGTCTCAACGGCTCGGCTGTAGACGAAGGAGCTATTCAAACGAAAGCCAAAGAAGCAGCTACGCAAAATCCAGACATTCAAGCCGTGATTGCCGCTGACAAAGATGTCCCGCATGGGACTGTTGTTCATATTTTGGATTTGATAAAATTATCCGGCGTAAAAAGATTCGCGATCAGCATCGATCAGGCAAAATAAACGAGTTAAATAAAGTCTGGGCCTACCTGTCTCATTTTCGAACAATTGATTGAACCAGTTGTTTTATAAATACAGTTCATGTTAGTTCTTCAGTTGGATTCTAAATAACCAAATGAGGACGTTATGTTGATCAAATCTTTATTTTTAATGATGTTCAGTTTTGCAAGTCTTCAATCCTTGGCTGCCGTTAATTTTCAATATGATCTAGAAGATCGAGATATCTGCCACCATGTTTTGCCTGATTTTATTGATCTGGCCAATCGCAGTCATCGTTCGGTCCATTTGTCTTGTAGTGGGACTGTTCTGAATGGATATCTTTACATTCAAGGAAGTGAACCTTTAGAAAAACCTTTTTTAGGTTCTGATTATCATATACCCACTCGCCAACCGTATTTGGCTTCTGGCCAGCAAGTGGATCGTCTTGAGAATGCCATTCAAAAATACTCTAAGCTTCTTCGTCTAAAAGTCGAAACCGACGTCAATCGCGATTTTGACGGTTGGATTGTTGAGCTGAATTAAACCAACTAAATCCATATATTTAACGTAATGCGTAAAATAATGCTAAAGTTTTAACGCAATCCGTCGAAATGTATATTGACTGTTAGACGAGATCAGAGAGCGCGGCCGACACCGCGCTCGTTTTCGGGGCTTAAGAATTTTTCACGTGTGTGTGCGGGCGACTCCTAACCTATTTAAAGGAGTTGCTCAATATGGGTCTAAGAATCAATACCAATGTAGCCAGCCTGGCGGCTCAACGTCAGATTGGTTTATCGCAAAGTCGATCTCAAGGTGAGATGAAAGCTCTTGCCAGCGGGAATCGCTTCGACAATCCAGCCGAAAGTTCAGCCGATTATTCTATCGCCGAAGGTTTGCGGGCGCAAATCTCTGGGATGAAATCAGCTACCAAGAACGCAGAAAATGCACAGTCCTTTGTGCAAGTCGCCGAGGGTGGGCTTAACGAACAAAACAATATTTTAATCCGTATGCGTGAGTTGTCTGTGCAGGCAGCAAGCGATACTTATTCAGATCAAGAACGAGAATTGTTGCAGCAAGAGTACGGTCAGTTACAGCAAGAGATGGATCGAATCGCCTTAACGACAAGCTTTGGTTCGACCAAATTACTCTCTGGAGATTCGAAAGAATACGAGTTCCAGGTCGGTGCTTATAAAGGTGAAGAAAATGTTATCAAATACAAAGCCGATACCAATACTCGTTCAAGTGAGTTGGGTGTGGACTCGCTAGACATCAGCGATCGAGGTAGTGCAAGAGACTCCTTGGATTCGTTAGACGAAGCCGTAGTTAAAATTGCGCAAGCTCGTGCAAATTTTGGTGCGATCCACAGTCGATTGGATTCGACAATCAATCACGGCAATGTGCAGGTTGAAAATTTAGAGGCTGCACATTCGCGCTTGGCTGATACCAATATCGCCGAGGCCGCCAGTAGTATGTACAAGCAGCAAGCTTTACAGCAATACCAGATCAGCGTCCTGGACCAGGCCAATCGATTTCCTGGTGCAGTGATTCGTTTGGTTGGTTAATGGCAAGGCTCGTTGCTTTTGCAAATGAGCCTTTGTTTTAAGGACTCTTTAAAAGAGTAAGTACAAATTTTAAATCAATATATAGCAACTGAGTCTTTGAGCGGACTGAGTTGCTTGTCCAAATAAGCCGCTTTTTTCTGATTATGGAGGATCAGGCGGGTTGTTTTGCGACCAAGGTCCAGTCTGAATTGAGCCAAACTGGACCTTGGTCGAAATTTTTTTTATTTCTCTTAAATTAATAATTTCAAATACAAGATGCGCCGCGTTTTAAAAAAGCTCGACCTACGTCCTAAAGTTATCTGGACCAAGGCCGAGAAGTACTATGAACACGTTGGAGCACCCGGAACGAAGGATCTCGTCTAACAGTCAAAGTCGAGTTCTATCCTACCGCTAAGTTCTACAAGACAGAGTCAGTCACCTCTGTTTTGTCAGGACCCCACTCCAGCACAAAAGTTTGAAAAAGGGAAACGTCAACAACAACACAAACTGTGCGTTTGTAGGAGGATTTTATGGGCTTAAGAATTTCGACGAACTTACCGTCAATCGGTGCGCAAAGAGTTTTGCAGGTTCAACAAAAGCGTATGGAGCATGCAACTCAAGCGTTGGCTTCAGGAACACGAATCGTTAATGCATCAGATGATGCTGCCGGATTAGCGATTTCAGAATCCTTACGAGGACAAATTAGAGGTATCTCGCAAGCGAGAAACAATGCCTTTAATGCCACGTCAGCGATTCAAATCTCTGAGGGATCATTGAATGAAGTAACCAACATCATGATTCGTTTACGTGAGTTGGGTGTACAGAGTGCATCTGATACCATTGGTGAAAAAGAACGTGTGTATTTAAATGAAGAGTCTAAAAATTTGATTCAAGAGGCGGATCGTATCGCCAAAACAACAAGATTCGGTAGCAAACAATTGCTTGATGGATCTGGTGGAGAGCAAGAATACCATGTTGGTCCTTTCGGTGGAGAAGAGAACATTATCAAAGTTTCTCTGTCATCAGATGCAAGAGCCAGTGAGTTGGGTATTGATGGTATCGACATCACCGAGAAATCGGGAGCTCGAGAGGCCTTGAACTTGGTTGATGAAGCTTTGGTAAAAGTCGGAACAATGCGCGCAAACTTTGGTGCAGTTCAGAGCCGATTGAACGCCACAACTTCGAACTTAGATGTTCAGTATGAAAATTTGAGTGCAGCGAACTCTAGAATTCGCGATGCCGATGTAGCTAAAGAAACATCAGAAATGGCATCAGCTCAAGTTTTACAAAGTGCTGCGGTTTCTGTCTTGGCTCAAGCCAACCAGTTTCCAAGCATGGCTCTAAAGCTGATCGGTTAATACAATAATACAAAACATAAAAGACGAGCCTTGTTCGCAAGAGCAAGGCTCGATTTTGAAAAAAGGTTTTTATCTTCAGACTTGGTCTGAGATGAAGGGGATTCTCTGACCTATTGCAGGTTTGGTTGATGAAAATCTTTTTTGAAAAGAGTTTTAAAGATTATGAGGCGTCGCACGCACAGACACGACGAAATCCTCTTAAGCCCGCCCTCGGGGATAGGCCCCGAGGGTTTTTTTTGCTTAAGAATTGGATTGAATCGTGTCGTCATGGCTTGGATCGTCTTTAGAATCTAAATGACAAAAATAAACTCATATGCTTTTAATCCAGCATGAGTAAATATTTTTTCATATTCCTTATTTTTGTCATTCTCATTGGCGCAGGCCAAAACGCACTGGCAAAAGAATCCCTAACTAATAAATCACTAACAAAAAAATTGCATACACGAAACCTTCTCGCATCAAATTTAAGCCCAGGGCTTACGCTTGAGCAGCTTGGTGAGAAATTATTTTTTGATCCACGTCTCAGTGGCAATAACACCATGTCTTGTGCCAGCTGTCACAATCCCAACAAAGGTTGGACAGATGGTTTGCCAACAGCCATTGGTGAAAATGGTTTTATTGGCTCGCGCCGAACGCCGACCCTGATTGAAACTGCACATTTACGAAAATATTTTTGGGATGGCCGGGCTCAGTCTTTAGAACAGCAGGCACTGGGTCCGCTGACAGCGGCAAACGAAATGAATCAAAATTTAGACCTGTTGCTGACCGAACTGACCTCGGATTCAGGATATGTCTTTGAGTTTAAAAATCTTTTTGCAGATCAAAAAATTACAATCAGTAATCTGGCCACGGCCATTGCTGCTTTTGAACGAACGATCACTCATCAGCCTACACGCTATGAAAAATGGTTGGCCGGTGATCGATTGGCATTGTCTGAAAGCGAAGTTCGCGGTCAACAATTGTTTCACTCGCGCAGTTTGCGCTGCAATCTCTGTCATAAAAATCCAGATTGGACTGATGGTTTGTTCTGGGATATTGGTTTGCCTGGCGAAGACCTTGGTCGTGGTGTTTATGAGCCTGACAATTTATTTTCTCAACATGGATTTAAAACGCCAACCTTGTGGGGAGTCGGTCAACGTGGCCCTTATTTTCATGATGGTTCAGCGCGCACCTTAGAAGACGTCGTGGAACATTACAATCAAGGCGGTAAGGTCGAGCGCGACAGCGTGCATATTCAAATTCATCCGCTCGAGATGACAGCACAAGAGAAAGCGGATCTCGTTGCTTTCCTGCGCTCACTTTAAATCTGAATCCGATTTAATATTTTTCATTCTGTATTTTAAATTTAAATTGTAATTCGAATTTGAAAATTCAATTCAAAATTCTTTTCGTGTTAGAACTTCTGTCTAGCAGACCACCACACAAAGTCGCGCGACTTGTGTCTATATATACAAAAAATCGAATCACCTTATATCAAAATTCAAAACACATTTCGTTTTTTTTACTTCGGTCGTGCTAGATCTCTGTCTGATCGAGAATTTTGCGCGACAAAGGTCCAGTCATCACCACACATTTCGTCCTGATTTCAAAACCAAAGTCTAGTTACTTGCAGGATCAAGGTCTAGAAGACACTGGACAGTAGTCTAGATTCACTCGACGAGACTCAAGACTTGCAAGACCTCGCCGAAAGGTAAGTCATGCAGGATGATCGAAGTTCAAAAGATCAAAAGCAAGAGATGAATCGAGAGTGACTGCTTGATTTAGATCGAGGTCAAGGCCCAGACGAAAGTCAAAGTTTTGACGAGAGCTTTTTTTACAGAGAATCAGATCGCCACAACGTGTTCAACCCAAGTAGCAATGGATATTGCTCACTGGCCATAACAACCCGAAAGGGCGCTCGTGTAGGTATGAGCAAGGCTTAAGTCTTGAATGGATTCATCTAAAAATGGAGGTTCCCTATGGGAATGAGAATTTCAACAAACGTATCATCGATCAACGCACAAAGAACTTTGGCGCGTTCACAGGCAGAGATCCAGAAGAGTTATGCTCAGCTGTCATCTGGTAGCCGTATCACTAAGGCAGCAGACGATGCAGCCGGCCTTGCGATCAGTGAGAATTTAAAAGGACAAATTAGATCCATAGCACAAGCATCACGAAATGCGAACGACGGGGTTTCGATGTTGCAAGTTGCAGAGGGTGGATTGAGCGAAACCTCAAATATCTTAAATCGAGTACGAGAATTGGGTATCCAGGCAGCTTCTGATACAATCGGTGAGCGTGAGCGTGGTTATCTTGATAAAGAGGTTCAACAATTAAAAAATGAGATCCAAAGGATTGCGAAAACGACACGATTTGGTTCAACCAATTTGTTAGACGGTACAGGTTCGCGTTTCGACATCCAAGTGGGTATTAATAATGATACTTTTAATGACAGAATCAGTTTTGACTCTTCAGAGTTGAACGCTTCTGCGGATAATTTACAGGTTTCTGGTCTTGATTTTACAACTAAAGAGGGCGCTCAAAGTTCAGTTGACGTTGTCGACAGCGCTTTGAATATGGTTGCAAGCTTTCGTTCGAATCTAGGTGCATTACAAAGCCGATTCAACTCTACAGTTGAAAATTTGGGAGCATCACATGAGAACTTAAGTGCAGCAAACTCTCGTATTCGTGACGCTGATATCGCGCAGTCAACGGCTGAAGCAACTCGAAATAATATCTTGTTGCAAGCTTCGACAAGCGTATTGTCACAAGCCAACCAAGCTCCAACATTAGCGTTGAAGTTGTTGGCTTAATATTAAACGGCATCTGTGCAAGTTTTTGTAAAGATGCCTTTAATTATAATTTATTTATAATAATTGTTTTAAGAGGAAAGGTTCTCCAGCCTTTCCGGTACTAACCTACCTGGGGAGACGACTGTCTCTCTAGGGTACTTGGGATGCCAAGTGATAGTTGGTACAATGGTTTATGATTTTGTTTGTGGAGTGTATTTAAATGAAATAAAAGGTTTGTTGAAAAACGAATCTGAGAATGCATTGTGAATGATTTAGTAAATTCATGATGAGACGAATACGCATTGTGATAATGATAGAGATTTGAATCGTAAAATGGTTCGGTATTAAGTCTAGATTTTGAAAAGTCTAGTAAAGAAAAAGTATGCTTTATTCCGAAAGAACAGTGTGGATATAAAGAATGCTTTAAACTCGATTGTACCTTTGCAGCTTAGAGCTAAAGAGAATGTCAGTCGGGCGATCAAATCAGAGAATGCTACCGATCGAGATGCGAACGGACAGACTCAGTATGAGCAAAACAAGGGTCAGCAAAAAGAGACCATGTCCGAAGAAGAATTTCAGCATGCGGTCAAGCAGCTACACGAGCTGCCAGCAGTTCTCGAACATCATTTAACTGTTGAAACGACAGTGGTGAATGGTAAAAAATTTGCTTTGTTATTGGAACCTGATGGCAAGGTCATTCGTCGAATATCAGAAGCAGAGCTCTGGACATTGCCAGAGGTTTCTGAATCCAGCCCACATGCCAAGGGCCAGCTCTTGCGCAAATCCGCGTAAATCGATATTACCAACGACCAGCTCTTGCCTAAATCTAGCTTAAACGAACCAGTTATCTCGTCCAGGTCTTGATGCTTGTCCTTTGTCCTCTTAGAATAAGAGAAAACACAAAAAAGGATATCAAGGATGAAATCAAAATTTGTTTTTGCGATAGCAATTTTCATGAGTTTGACAAGCTCGGCTTCAGTCATTTTAAGAACGCAAGGTGCAATTCATGGTGGTCAGGCAAGACAGCGTGGGTTTTCACTGAAAGATGTTCGTTTGGAGCTCAGTCCAAAATCTCATTTCGAGAGAATCAGTTTTGAAATTGGCGACCAAGCCTTAAAACAAAATATGGGTTCTCCTGGTTATTTTCATGTTGAAAACAATCCAAAATCAAAAATCATCACCATTAGTTTTACACAAACGTTGGGCTCTGCGATTGATGCGAAAAATTTAAAACAAAAATTAGAAAAATCATATTTTATTAAAAACGCTGAAATGTTGGTTGATACTCGTGCGCATTTGACAAAACTGATATTGCATTTGATGCAACCTGTTTCATTGCGAGTCACACCGATCGATGGCCGTGCTAATAAATCTTCTTTGGTTAAACTAGATTTGTTTGAAGATAGCATTCTGAGTGGAAACCGGAAAAAATAATAATGACAGGTTTTTGGCAAAATAAATGCAAATCAAAAACTACATTGGCATTCGTTAGAGTGCTGTGTTTTTGTTTTTTGTTTGTGCCATTATTTTTTTCAACTGTCGCCAACGCTAAAATTTTTGATGCAAGCAAGAGCGCGGGGGGGGCCTATTTTCGCGGTTCTTATGGTTTAGGATTAGAAAATACTTTGAATACTAAATCTCAGGGGACCGGGAGCAAGGTAGATTCAACAACTCCATATAATTTTTCTGGGGAATTTGGTGGTCTTTACAGTACCAAGTTTTTTAATATCAGAGTCGGTGTGGAAATTATTTATTCTCCTGAAAAAGACACAGATGGTATTTATAGCTCCAGTGGAGCGAAGATGTATTCTTTGACCAGTAATATCTTTGTGTTAAATCCAAAAGTTGGCATAGAAATCAATGTTAAGCGGTGGGCACGCTCACGTTTGCAATTGGGCGGCTCGGTTGGCTACGCGATGCTTTCGGCGCGAAACTCATATGCTTTTAATTCAGCAGGGACAACACAGTACGCTCTCAGTGATTTTGCAGAAGAGTTGTCTGCCACCGCTTTGAGTTTTGAAGGAATGTTAGGTTATGAAACCTTGATGTTAGATTCAACCACGATCATGTTCGAAGGTGGATACCGCAGTTTGACTTTCGATGAAGTCACGTATTCTAAAGACGTTATTAATTTTCAAGGCACTAAAGCAAAAGATGCGAAGGCCTTGAGTGATGATGGCAATAAACGTTCACTTGATCTTTCACAAGCTTATGTTGGCATGGCTTTTCGTTTTTGGTTCTATTGATACAGAGAATCTATCTGTTCAGCATATTTCTGATCTAAAAACTTTCTTCTAATTTTTAAAGACGGGGTCAGCTCACCCTGCTCAACAGTAAAATCTTTAGTTAAGACCGAGAACCGTTTGATGGTCTCATAGCTTGCTAAGGTCGCGTTGACCTCGGCTAAGGCTTGTCTCACCTTGTTTAAGATCTGTGGGTGTTGTGTTAATGAAGCTGGATCTTGATATGAAATCTGTAACTCATAAGCCATATTTAATATCGCAGCTTGATCCAGGGTGATCAGTGCCACAATATATTTTTTTTGATCACCATGAATCAAAACATTCGAAATAAAAGCATATTTCTTTAATAAATTTTCAAGCTTTTGTGGAGCTACGTATTTACCGCCGGCTGTTTTTATTAAGTCTTTTTTTCGATCCGTAATTTTTAAATGCCCACTGGGAAGAATTTCACCGATATCACCGGTATGAAACCAACCATCCGTCATTGCTATTTTGGTGGTTTGAAGATCTTTGTAATAACCTTGCATGAGCTTTTTGCTCTGAACGAGAATTTCACCATCTTCAGCTATTGTCAGTTTAACATCGCCAATGGGGGTGCCGACGGTGCCAAATTTAAAATTAAAAGGAGTGTTGACGCAAATGGCACCCGTGGTTTCGGTTAGGCCA